>Ga0070762_10000940_pt1 | contig 12972 bp, 14 predicted proteins | sample HubBroMetageREF2_FD_66726 | JGI IMG/M metagenome (GOLD analysis project Ga0070762, IMG submission 66726) | Reference soil microbial communities from the Hubbard Brook experimental Forest, New Hampshire, USA - Hubbard Brook CCASE Soil... | ecosystem: Environmental > Terrestrial > Soil >...
TCGATCACCGCCAAGGCGAGGTCCTCCTTGTCCTTGAACTGGTGATAGAGCGCTCCACGGGTGTAGCCGGCGTCGCTCGCTACCCGCTCCAGGATGAGGTTGCCGTAGCCGTAGCGGGACAGGCCCCTGGCGGCGGACTCGAGCAGAGCACTGCGCGTACGGGCGCTGCGCTCGGCTTGCGTTGAACGGGGAACGTCTACGAGCTCCGATGTGTCTGCCCGGCCGCCCCTTTGCGCACCTACATACATGCATGTATGTTATCTTGTCGAGGCACGAAGCGCGCTGACGCAATCCGTGAACCGCGGCCCAACGCCGCCGATGGGAGAGGTCCAAGAATGAGGCTTCCGAGCACCGAGCACACCTCCCGGCCGTGGCGAATCCACGATCTCACCGCCGATTTCCAGCTCGAGGACGTATGGGCGCTACCCACGCCAGGCGGTCCGGAGGACTTCCCCCGGCTGGTGCGCAAGCTCGCCTCGAGCGACCCCTCGCAAGGCTCCTCCCGGGCCGCCCGCGCCCTCTGGGCAATCCGCTGGAAAGTCGGGGAGCTGCTCGGCTGGGACGACCCAAGCGCCGGCCTCGACGCGCGCGTCTCGACGCTCCGCGACCGGCTGCCCGCGGATCTGCGAACAGCCCCATCCGGTCCTGACTTCGACACGCTCCCCTTCACCTCGCTGTACCAGCTCAACGACGAGTGGGCGGCAGAGATAGCCAACCGGACCGTACACGGGGTCATGCACGTCGGCTGGGTCCCTGACCAGACGGGCGGCTACCGCGGCCAGATGGCCGTACTCGTAAAGCCAAACGGACTCCTCGGAACCAGCTACATGGCCGCGATCAAGCCGTTCCGGCACGCAATCGTGTACCCACCGATGATGCGCCACATCGAGCAAGCCTGGCGGGCATCCATGACTTAACCGGCGAGGCCGTGTTGGTAGGCGTAGTGGACTGCCTGGGCGCGATCGCGTGCCCCAGTCTTGGCGAAGAGGTGATTGACGTGCGTCTTGACGGTCGCCTCACTGATCACCAGTCGGGCGGCGATCTCAGCGTTGGACAGGCCGGCGGCGATCAGCCGCAGTACCTCGGCCTCTCGCGGGGTGAGCTCGTCGGGCAGGCTGGCTGCTGGCGGTACCGGGTCTGGCCGCCCGGCGGCCGCCGCGACCAGCAGACGCTGCTGTACAGCGGGGTCGAGAAGCGTTTGGCCCGCGGCAGCGGCGTGCACCGCGCGGGCGATCTCGGCGGCTCCCGCGTCCTTGGTCAGGTAGCCGCGCGCGCCCGCCTGCAAAGCACCGAGGATCGAATCGTCGTCGGCATAGGTAGTGAGCACCACGATCTCGATCTGCGGATGCGCGGAGCGGATTCGCCGGGTCGCCTCGACGCCGTCGAGGCGAGGCATCCGCAGGTCCATGAGCACCACATCCGGCAGATAACGGTCGCATAGCGCAACCGCCTCCTCACCATCGGCGGCGGCAGCGACTGGCTCGATTCCATCCTGTGCGGCCAGCAGCGTCATCAGTCCCTCGCGCACTAGCCCTTGATCGTCGACGATCAGCACACGGACGGTCGTACTCACGACTCGCCCGCGGGTACGACATCGGAGTCCCGCTCGGCGAGCGCAAGCGGCAACCGGAGCTCGACGCGCCAACCGTCGCCCTCCGGGCCGGCCGTCAGCGACCCGCCAAGGATCTCAGCACGCTCGCGCATTCCGCGCAGACCGTACCCCCCGCCGCTACCGGCCAAGCTCGGCGCGCCTGCATGGCCATCTGTGCGGGGGCACCCACCATCGCACACCCGCAAGACCACAGCGCCAGACGCAGCTGTGCCGACCTCGAGCACAACCTGCACCGACGCACCAAGCGCATGCTTGCGCACGTTGGTGAGCGCCTCCTGCGCGACGCGAACCACGGCGAGTGCAGTGGGGCCCTCCAACCTCGAGCTGACACCAACGAGCTCGAGCGATGCGGCAGCAGACGACGACGAGAACCGGTACTCGGCGACCAACGCCTCGAGCGCCTCTGGAACGGCCAAGCCTTCGCTGCGCAGCACGCCGACAGCGCGGCGCGTCTCCTCCAGGCCCTCGCGCGCCAGCGCGTGTGCTCGGCGCAAGCGCTCCAGCACCACCGATCGCTCAGCGCCACCCTCCAGCAACGAGCTGGTCGCCTCCAGTTGGATCGTCAGGCCAGCCAATGCATGCGCGAGAACGTCATGGATCTCGCGGGCGATCCGCGCCGACTCCTCTAGGCGTGCGGCACGAAGCTGCTCCTCGCGGGAGCGTTGCACTTGGGCAAGCAGCAACTCGGCCTCCTCCGCTCGGCCTGCAACCTGCCGCCCGTTGGCGCCGGCCAGCAACACGGCAATAAACCCAAGCCCGTAGGCCAATACCTCGATCGCTGCCTGGTCATAGATCAGTACGCCCAGCGCCACGGTGAGCATGCCGAGGACGGCTACTGCAACCGCCTGGCGAAACTCAAGACGAAAGCCGGCGGTGGCGATGGCAACGAACGCAAAGGCGCTACCAGCGGCGCTCGGCGCGGCAGCCACCAGCAAACCCCCGGCGGCTGACAGTACGAACAGGTCGCCTGACACAGTACGACGGGCGTAGGACTGCCAGCTCCAGATCACCCATCCCACCACCCCAACCGCCAGCAGCACCGCGATCACCAAGCCGCGGCCTGCGCTTGCCGGGCCTGGCGTGGAACCGAGCACCGTCCAGCTGACCAGAACGAGCCCGAACACCCGGATGGCAAGAGCCACCCGGGTGTTTAGCGAGTACATCAACATCATCGGCAACGCTAAGGCCTAAGCCCTGGCCAGCACTCGCTGACCAGCGACCCCCCGACAGCGGAGTGCGAGCACCGCGGTGCGGGCGAGCACCTCGGCGGCCGCCATGCCCAGTAGCGCAACCGTCCACGCCTCGGCGCTCGTAATCGAGTGCTCGGCGCTGAAGCGAGCGAGCGTCTGGCTCCCGCTGTGGGAGATCCACACCAGGAACGCCATCCGCGAGCCCATCCCCAGAACCCAGAAGAATCCCGAGTACCAGCCGCTGCGAATCAGCGGCTCGCCCGCGTCGCCACGCCTGATGATCACGGTCTGTCCGCTGGCAACGCCAATCGCGCCGCCAAGCAGAATCAGAGCGCCTGCAAGCACGAGATCGTTTCCTGCGGTCGGTATCCCGTGCAGGTATGAGGTGACGGCGATCCCGAGGATTATCACTGGGCGCAGCAGTTGCCGGGTGGTCAGCGGGCGCTCCTTGATCTGCAGCAACACCAGTAGGACCAACGTTGAGTCGATGAGGTAGTCAGTAGTAGTCATGGGAGCATCGTGCTGCAGCGACGCCGTTCGCACATCGGCTTGTGGGTGGAACCCCCGGTTGATCTGCGACGCTGTCTCCACCCTGAGGTGGAGGCGACTGCTGTTGGCCGACGAGTTCGCCGATACCGGCTCGGAGCTGGGACGAGTCGAAACAGATGAGGACTCGTCTCGCGGTTTCGCGAGGACCTCGGTCAGGTGCCGACGTAGGCCGCAAGGTGCTCGCCGGTGAGGGATGGGATTCCCTCCCACCCGGCGACGAGGTCGGCGGGTGTGCCCTCAAAGACGATCCGGCCGCCGTCGTGGCCGGCGCCGGGGCCAAGGTCGATGATCCAGTCAGCGTGCGCCATGACCGCCTGGTGGTGCGCGATGACAACGACCGACATGCCTGAGTCGACGAGCCGGTCGAGCACGTCGAGCAGCTGCTCGACGTCAGCGAGGTGCAGGCCTGTGGTCGGCTCGTCGAGGACGTAGACGCCGCCCTTCTCGGCCAAGTGGGTGGCCAGCTTGAGCCGCTGCCGCTCGCCGCCGGACAGGGTGGGAAGCGGCTGGCCGAGGCTGAGGTAGCCGAGCCCGACGTCGGCGAGCCGGCCGAGAACGGCGTGCGCAGCCGGCGTGCGCGCCTCGCCGGCGCTGAAGAACTCCTCGGCCTCGGTCACCGACATCGCGAGCACCTCGCTGATGTCGCGGCCACCGAGATGGTAATCCAGCACCGCTGGCTGGTAGCGCTTCCCCTCGCACTCCTCACAGGTGGTGGCCACGCCGGCCATCATCGCCAGGTCGGTGTAGATGACGCCGGCGCCGTTGCAGTTGGGGCAGGCGCCCTCAGAGTTGGCGCTGAACAGCGCCGGCTTCACGCCATTGGCCTTCGCGAACGCCTTGCGGATCGGGTCGAGCAGTCCGGTGTACGTCGCCGGGTTGCTCCGTCGCGAGCCGCCGATCGCGCTCTGGTCGATCGACACCACGCCTGCGCCGGCTGGGATCGATCCGTGCACGAGCGAGCTCTTGCCGGAGCCGGCGACGCCGGTGACGACGACAAGCACCCCGAGCGGGATGTCGACGTCGACGTCGCGCAGGTTGTGCGTGCTCGCGCCGCGGATCGCCATCGTGCCGGTGGGCTTGCGCACCGTCTCCTTGAGGGCGGCCCGGTCGTCGAGATGCCGACCGGTGATGGTGTCGCTGGCCCGCAGCCCCTCAACGGTGCCCTCGAAACAGACTTCGCCGCCGGCCGTACCGGCGGCGGGGCCGAGGTCGACGACACGGTCGGCGATCGCAATCGTCTCCGGCTTGTGCTCCACGACGAGCACCGTGTTGCCCTTGTCACGCAGCCGCAGCAGCAGGTCGTTCATCTGCTGGATGTCATGGGGGTGCAGGCCTGTCGTCGGCTCGTCGAAGACGTAGGTGACATCGGTGAGCGAGGCGCCGAGCTGGCGGATCATCTTGACGCGCTGTGCCTCGCCGCCGGACAGCGTGGCCGTCGGTCGGTCGAGCGATAGGTAGCCCAGGCCGATCTCCACGAACGACTCGAGGGTCTCCTGCACCGCTCCTAGCAGCGGCGCTACTGACGGCTCGGCGAGGCCTGCGACCCAGTCGACCAGGTCGCTGATCTGCATCGCGCAGACGTCGCCGATGTGTAGGCCTTTGATCTTCGAGGAGCGGGCGCCCTCGCTGAGCCGGGTTCCGCCACAATCCGGGCAGGTGGTGAAGGTGACGGCCCGGTCCACGAACGCCCGGATGTGCGGCTGCATCGCCGCCTTGTCCTTGGAGAGCATCGACTTCTGGATCCGTGGGATCAGCCCCTCGTAGGTCATGTTGATGCCCGCGATCTTCATCCGGGTCGGCTCGCGGTAGAGGAAGTCGTGCAGCTCTTTCTTGGTGTACTTGCGGATCGGCTTGTCCGGGTCGTAGAAGCCCGACGCGCTGTACAGCCGAGAGTTCCAGCCGCCTCCGGTGTAGCCGGGGACGGTGATGGCGCCCTCGGAGAGCGACTTGCGCTCGTCGAATAGCTGCGCCAGATCGAGGTCGGTCACGCTGCCGATGCCCTCGCAACGCGGGCACATGCCGCCGGTGACGCTGAAGGTTCGCTGCACGGTCTTCCTGGAACCACGCTCGACAGTGATCGCGCCGGATGCCTTGACCGAGGGGGTGTTGAAGGAGTACGCCTTGGGCGAGCCGATGTGCGGCTGTCCGAGCCGGCTGAAGACGGTCCGCAGCATCGCGTTCGCGTCGGTGACGGTGCCGACGGTTGATCGAGGATTCCCGCCCGCCCCTGAGCCCATTCGCTCCTGGTCGACGATGATCGCCGTGGTTAGCCCCTCCAGCAGGTCGACCTCCGGCCGCGCCAGCGTCGGCATGAAGCCCTGCACGAAGGCGCTGTAGGTCTCGTTGATCAGCCGCTGGGACTCCGCGGCGATGGTGCTGAACACCAGCGAGCTCTTGCCCGAGCCGGAGACACCGGTGAACACCGTCAGCCGGCGCTTCGGGATCTCGACACTGATGTCCTTGAGGTTGTTGACGCGGGCGCCATGCACGCGGATCAGATCGTGGCTGTCGGCAGCGTGCGGCGCAGGCGCCTGCGTGTTCGTCCTCTTGGCGATGCTCATCGTGTCGGCACTCACTGGTCCTGCAGCAGCCCGTGGCCCGCGGTATCGAAGCCGACGTAGTAGGGCCCGTCGGTCTGCGGCGGGATGCCGAGCAGGGCGGCGTAAACTGCCTTGGCCGCCGCCAGGTCGGACACGGGATGCAGCACGGTCTTGATTCCCTGGGTGGAAGAGCCGGTCATCGTCACTCCTAAAGTCGTAGGTCACACCGATGGTGGTCCATGGCGGTCACCCTAGCTGCGGCTCGTGACTGGCGCTTCTCGATTCCTGATCGGTTTGGTCGCCCCTTTTGCCACGCACGACGGCATCCCGCCGTCGTGCGCGCCGCGTGGTGCTTCTCATGGAGCCTGCACCGGCTCGGCGACGGTCACCGGTGCGGGGAAGCGCGGCGCGGCCGCCGCAGCAACGGCGTGGCGAGGAGCATCAGGAGCGCAGAGACACAACGGAAACGCATGAGGCTCGCAAGCTTACGGGCCCTGTCGGCGTTGGCCTCGTGGCTGTTCGCTCAGCTACTCGGCAGGCTCAGTCGAACGCGCGTGCAGGCAGCACGAACCGACGCGCTGGGCCCACTGCGGCGCCGACGTTCGCACGTGACCCGTGCAGGCCGCTGCTGGGCGCGGTGGCCGTGGTCGAGTCAGCGACACCATCGTGGTCGGAGATCCACGTCAGGATCGCGGCCGAGTCGGCACCCTCGGCGAGGATCACAGACCGCTCGATCACCATCCCTCCAGATGTGTGAGGACGAGCCAGGCGTCTCACGAGAGCACCGATCGCATCTGCTGTCACAGCGTCCACTCTATCCCCCGCTCGATCGCAGCTCGACGTGGCCGATGCCGCCCGTCAGCTGGCAGTCAGCTTGTGTGAAGCCCGGCTGCAGGTCCAGCAGGGTAGTGAGCAACAGCAGCGGGGTCCCCGCCGCCCATGCCTGCGGACGGGAGGCAGTGGGATAGGCAACGGGGACGGCTGTGACCGCAGCGGGGTAGCCCGCAAACACCTCGGGCAGGCGATGCTCGAAGTGCGGCGCAGCGGAGAGCATGGCGGCAGCGATCGTGACGGCTGCCTGACGATGACCGTAGCGTGCAAGGCCGGCGACGATCAGCGAGTTCTCGTGCGGCCATACGGTCCCAGTGTGGTAGCCAAGTGGGTTGTAGCCAGCCTCGCCAGTGCCCAGCGTCCTCACACCCCAACCGGAGTACAGCGCGTCCTCCAGGAGACGTTCGGCCGTGGTGGCTGCCTCGTCCTCGTCGAGCAAGCCCGACCACAGCAGGTGACCGATGTTGGATGTCAAGCTGTCGACCTGACGCTTTTCGCCATCGAGCGCGACAGCGTGACATCCGCGCTCGGAAATCCAGAAGTCTCGGCGGAAAGAGGCGCGTAGCTCGCTCGCCTGCACGTCCAGACGCTCAGCGAGCGCGTGGTCGTCCCACACATCGCGTGCCAGACGGGCGGCGCGACGCAGCGCGTCATAGACGTAACCCTGAATCTCGCATGTGGCGATTGGGCCACGGGGGAGTGTGCCGTCAGCAAACTGAATCGCGTCCCAGCTGTCCTTCCAGCACTGGTTGACCAGGCCGGTGGACGAGTTTCGGCGCGAGTACTCCACATACCCGTCGCCGTCAGCGTCGCCGCTGTCGCGGATCCACACGAGTGCCGCGCGGGCGGCCGGCTCGAGCGCCCTCACCAAATCGTCGTCGCCGGACCAGCGGTGGTACTCATCCAGGAGGATCAGGAAAAGCGGCGTTGAGTCAGCCGATCCGAAGTACGGCGAGTGTGGCCGCTCTCCGCGGGCCGTCAGCTCGCCGAACCGCAGCTCGTGCAGGATCTTCCCGGGCTCGCGTTCGTGGAAGTCGTCGCGGTCACGCGCCTGAGCCGCGGCTAGCACCCGCAGCGTCGTCGCCGCGAGCTCAGGCAGATACGGCAGTGCCTGAAAACTGGTGATCAGGCTGTCGCGGCCGAACAGTGCCATGAACCACGGCAGGCCGGCCGCAGGCAGTGTGGCGCCCTCGCTGATGTCCGGCGGTAGCCGCAGCGCGCCGAGGTCGCTAAGGCTCGCACGGTAGGTGCGCATTAGGGACGATTCGCTCGCCACAAGGGCCGGTGCCCGAGCTAGCCACAGCTCGAGCTCAGCCAATTTGGAAACGCTCATCGCATCGAAGCTGTCTCGCGCCTTACGCTGCCCAAACACAACCGCGTGTTGCTCAGCACCAGGCGTGATCGTGAAGGTGCCCGACCATTGCTCGCCGGGAGCGAGCGTCAGCGAGTAGGCGAATCCGTCACGCGTCACCGCCGCCGGCAGGCTCGATGAGATCGTCACCGAGCGCCGGAAGCCGTTGCGCTCATAGGAGAGCGCGAGCGAGCGAGCGTCGTGCGCGAACGTCACCTCCCGAGCTTCTACGTCTCCATCCTTGACCTCGAACAGATCAGCGAAGTCCGTGTCGAGCTCGAGCACCACCCGGACCATGCTGCTCTCGTGGCGATGATTGATGACAGATACCTCCTCCATCCACACGTGGTCGATCAAGCGCCGGCGCATGATCGAGCACGGCGCCTCGCTCTCTGGACCCACACGGGGCGTGAGAAAGAACTGCGCAGCGAAATGCTGACCCTGATCCAAGCCGAGCAGCTCCAGTGGCTGATCGCCGACACGCAGGACCCAGTGCGACAAGAACCGCGTGTCTTGGCAGAAGAACCCGTGCTCACGGCCTTCATCGCTGCGCATGTCACCGAGACGGTCGCTCACCACGAAGGTGCTGCCATCGAGCACACTGAGAGTGCGCTCAGACAAGCGCCATCGTCTCCTCTCGCGGCCGTGCGGCCGCAATATAGACGGACTCGTAGGCGCCGGCCACGACATCTACATCACAGTGCTTGGCGACCCATGCTCGGCAGTCACGCGCAGCGATGCTCCCCAGCCGCTCTACAGCGGCTGCCATGGCGCTCTCGTCTTTGACGAGAAAGCCAGTACGCCCATCGACCACCAGCTCGCTCGCCGCGCCCGCAGGGAACGCGATGACGGGCGTGCCACACGCCAGCGCCTCGACCATCACCATGCCGAATGGCTCCTCCCAGCTGATCGGCACCAACAGCGCGCGGGCACCAGCGAACACCGACTGCTTGAAAGACCCGCCGATCTCGCCAAGAAAACGGACCCGATCGCCGTCGATGTGAGGCGCCACGTGACGGTCGAAGAAAGCCTGCTGGCCGGGCTGGATCACACCAGCGAGCACGAGCGGCACGCCGGCCGCGCGGGCCGCTGCGATTGCGCGGTGCGGTCCCTTCTCCACGGTCATCCGCCCTATCCAAAGCAGGTAATCCTCCTTGCGCTCCTGCATCGGCCAGCCCTGCACGTCGATCGGGTTCGGGATCACCGCCACATCATCCAGGCCGTCGGGCGCCATCGCACGCTGCGCGTGGCTGATCGCCACCAGCGTCGCCTTGGACTCGTGGCGGCTGTAGAAGGCAGAGGTCGCTGACGTAAATTGCCCATGCAGCGTGTGCACCAGCGGCGTGGTCAGACGATCTGCCATACCGAGGGCCGTGAACCCACAGTGATCGTGCACGACGTCGAATTGGCCGCTGCCGCGGGCTTGATCGATCGCCGCAAACGCTCCTGCTACGTGGTCGACCTCGTAGAGCGAGCGCTCGATCTCGTCAGGATGAGGAGCATCAAGCAGTGTCACGACCTGCGCGCCCGATAGCGACCCGGGTGCACAGAACAGCGTCACCTCGTTGCCACGTCGCACGAGCGCCTCGGTCAACACGCTCACCACTGACTCCACGCCTCCGTAGCCGGGCGGCGGAACTGAGATCCACGGCGGCGCGAGCATCGCGACGCGCAGCGGCTCCCTGCCCTCACGGCGCTGCCCGGGCAGGAATCCATGTTGCCGCGCTCGCTCGGGCGGAAAGCGCCGTGGCCGGCGATCTGCGAGGACTTCAGTAAGGCCCGACGGCGAGGTGATGCTCTGCATCTGGGTGGACCTTTCGGAGCCGGGTCAGCCGCGCGGGGCGTCCTGCTCTATAGGGGACGGTTTCCTGCTCGATCGCCGCCCACGAAGTGAGCGGCGATCGCTGGTGTTCAGGCGCAGAGCCTCAGGTGCCGACGGCCAAGGGCCCGCGACCTCTGAGGTTGACCCGCCAGTTAGCGAGCGGGAGCACGAACAGCACAGCGCCAAGCAGGATCAGGATGAACCCAGCGAGGGTCGCGATCGTGCCGATAACCGACCAGCCCCACGCGTTGAGCAGCAGACCATTCAGCGTCTCCCCAGTGAACAGGGTGGTGCGCTCACCTGCGAGCGTCGCATTCTTCATCCCGCCGGCGATCCACTCAGCGCTGATCTGTGAGTAGGTCTTTCCGCCTGCGACCTTGGTCAGGTCCACGCCGATCTGGTCCTGGGCGTACAGCTTCGCCTGCTTGCCCGTGAGCACCTGCTGGCCGGCGTAGGCGGCGAGGGCTGGGTTCGTAGCTGGCTTCGGGAAGGTGATCTTCTGCGGAGCCAGCTGGTCGTGAACGACCTGCTTGTCATAGTGACCCCCGACGACGGCGAGGATACCCACCACGATCATTCCCGCCGCCGCTACCGTGGCGACTGATGTGAGGCTCGTCAGCGTGGCTAGTAGCGGGCTACGCGATGCATGATCGGGGCTCAGACCCTGGGGATTTTCAGTGGATGCAGAACCGGGGACATCAACTGACTTTGCGCCGTTGCCAGTGGCAACGCCAGCCGGATGCGGCAAAACTGAGCTTGACACGGTGGACCTCATTTCGATTGATTTGCGCAATTAGCGCCAGCGACCTGAGGGGCACCGCGGACTAGAACAGCATAGCATGAAAATGATGTCTAGGAATTAGATATCTAGATACGCTAGTCTTGATAGATAATGGACGATACGGCCCCACGCTGGAAGTTCCTGACGAACCATGCCCAGGTTCTCGCGTGCATCGCCAACGATCCAGGCGTGCTCCTAAGAGAGATCAGCGAGCGAGTAGGGATCACCGAACGCGCCGCCCATCGGATCGTCACCGAGCTGGCGGACGGCGGCTATATCAAGCGGGAGCGCAACGGACGCCGCAACCACTACACGATTCAATCCGGCCTTCCACTCCCCGACCGCCTCGGCCGCGTGCAGCGGATCAGCGACCTGCTTGCAGTCCTCATCGGCGCGAGCCCGGACCGCGGATCGGACGGGAAACCTAGCGCCGGGACCATCCCGAGCCAATCTGCGGGAATCGTGCGCGATAGCAGCTTGCCCCACGGCCCTGCCGACGGATGACCACGTCCTTAGCGTTGAGGCGCAGGGGCACTACGTCTCGCCGTGAGGAGTACGGCGACCGTGCTCGCCCGGATTGGCCGCCCCAGGCGTTCATAGAGAGCGCAATTCTCCTCGACGAGGGCGTCACGCTGATGGGGTGAGAGGCGTGCCCAGAATGACATCGTGCCGAGCAGGGCGTTGATCTCGTCGGCTGTGTGCTCGACCAGGGTTGGCACGGTTGCGAGCTGCAGATCCGCGAAGAGATCGGCCGCGTAGTCGCGTCCTATGTCGTGGCTCGCGAGCCAGCCCCAGGCGTCCGCGATGTTCCCACGGCGCTCCTGCACGCCCGCGATCGTGCCGTCGAGGTCGCGGTAGGCGGGCCAGGTCGCGGCGAGCTCCGGCGCGTGCCTGCGCACGGCCGACAGCAGGGCATCCTGATCGTCGACGCTGCGCTGCTCCTGAAGGCCGAAGTACTGAACCAGGGCGAGCGTCCCGTTGGGAGCGAGCGCGTCGGCGATCTTCCGCCAGCTGAGATCGGGGTCGACCCAGTGGATCGCGGATGCCGAGAACACCGCGTTGTAGCTCTCGCTGGGCCACCGCATGTCCTCGAGCCGCGCGTGGACGAACTCCACATCGCCCGCGTCTTTCAGGTTCTGCTCGGCGAGAGAGATCAGTTTGTCTCCCGGCTCGAGTGCGGTCACGCGCAGCCCTCGCGCGAGGAGGCTGCGCGTCAGCTGACCGGTCCCGCACCCGATCTCGAGCACCCGGTCGCCAGCCCTGATGCCTGCCACCTCGCATGCTTGGTCGACGAGCACATCGGGGTAGGTCGGGCGGTTGCGGTCGTACTCGGCCGCAACCTCGTTGAAGACCCTGCCGTAGCTCCGTGAGAGCGTCCCGTCGCCCACGCCACAAACGTACACACTCGCCTGGATGGCCGACGGATTCGCGTCTCGCGCGTGCCGGGCGTCGCAAGGCGCGCAAAGGAGACGATGGCGAGAGGCGGACTTGAACCGCCGACACCTCGATTTTCAGACACCAGGCCGGACGAGGACTAGAGCGGCTATTTACAGGAACTTGAGGCGGAACGCCTCGACGTGGATGCCCACGGATCACCGAGGATTAGCGGGGATTCCTGCGGGTTCTGGCCACCGCTGCCTCTTCGGTGGCCAAACGCGGGTCCGGCCTGACCGACTCGACGCTCGCGGGCGCCAAACCCAGCGCGGCTCGTCCGCGCTGGGCCCTGCGCAGTAGCAGTGTGCCTACGTCGTAGCCTGCCTCAGCCTCTGCCGCCAGCGCCTCGATCTCCCTGTCGGTGATCGGGTCCCCCGAGCGGGTGTGGCCATATCCGCGGTCTTGACTCACGGCTCGATCAGCCTCCTGAACTTGGCGCGCATCCTCAATGCCGTGTGCCGCTCAGGCGTGCGCGAGCGGCCGGATTTCATCGAGTGTCGTGCCGAGCCGGTCCCGTGCGACCTCGATGTCGTAGCGGTCTTGGAGGTTCAGCCAGAAGCGCTCGCTGGTCCCGAAGTACCGCGCGAGCCTCAGGGCCGTGTCGGTGGTGATGCGTCGTTTGCCGTGGACGATCTCGTTGATGCGGCGGGGGGGAACACCGATCGCTATCGCTAGGCCATGCTGGGTGACCGCGAGCGGCTGCAGGTACTCGAGCATCAGCACCTCGCCGGGGTGTATGGGGGGCATGATCGAGTCGGTACTCATGATGGGTTCCTTGCCTGTGGTGTTTCAGTGGTAGTCGACGATCTCGACACCGTCGGGTCCAGCGTCCGTCCAACTGAAGCAGATACGCCATTGCTGA
>Ga0070762_10000941_pt1 | contig 12972 bp, 4 predicted proteins | sample HubBroMetageREF2_FD_66726 | JGI IMG/M metagenome (GOLD analysis project Ga0070762, IMG submission 66726) | Reference soil microbial communities from the Hubbard Brook experimental Forest, New Hampshire, USA - Hubbard Brook CCASE Soil... | ecosystem: Environmental > Terrestrial > Soil > Temperate...
CCCAGCCGCTCAGCGAACGCTGCACGATGAACGGCGAATCGGCAAAGTCGATGTCCGGGTTCAAGACCTCGGCATGGAGCGACGGCACCAGTTCCTGGTGCCGCATCTGCAGCAGCACCTTGGTGAGCCCGCAAATTCCCGCCGCACTCTCGCCGTGGCCTACATTGGATTTGACCGATCCGATGGCGCAGAACTGCTTTTTGTCGGTGTAGGCGGCGAAACACTTGGACAGAGCCGCGATTTCGATGGGATCGCCGAGCGCCGTGCCGGTGCCGTGGGCCTCGATGAAGCTGATGGTCGCCGGATCGATTCCCGACCGCGCGATGGCGCGCCCGATTACCGCTGCCTGGGCGTTGGGATTGGGCACGGAATAGCCGGACGTCTTGCCGCCGTGATTGACCGCCGTCCCCTTGATCACCGCATGGATCTGATCGCCGTCGGCAACCGCCCGATCGAGCGGCTTGAGGATCACCGCGCCGACGCCCTCGCCGGGCACGTAGCCGTCGCCTCCTACCCCGAAGCTTTCGCACCGTCCCTTGCTCGAGACGAACTTGCCTTGCCCCAGCATCAGATATTTGTTCGGATGGACCGACACGTTGACGCCGCCGGCAATCGCCAGGTCGCAATCGCCGCAGCGCAAGCTGAGGCAGGCCATGTGGATTGCGGTCAGCGATGATGAACACATCGTATCCACGGCCACGCTCGGTCCGTGGAAGTTGCAGAAATAGGACACGCGGTTGGCGATCGAGGCCGGGCTGCCCGAAAGTGCCATCGGCCGACCGAGCAGCGTCTCCTGGGCGCCGTAGAGCTGGTACTCCTCGTACATCATGCCGGCAAACACGCCGACGGTAGTGCCGGCGCGGTCTCCAGCTGCAGCGAGATGGTCGCGCGCATAGCCGGCGTTCTCCAAAGCCTCGTAGGTACACTCCAGGAACAGGCGCTCTTGGGGGTCCATGTACTCGGCTTCGCGCGGCGAGATGTTGAAGAACAGCGCGTCAAATTTATCGACATCGTCGAGAAAGCCGCCCCACTTGCTGTAAGTCTTGCCCGGCTTGCTTTTGTCGCGGTCGAAGAATGCGCTGTGGTCCCAGCGCGAGCGCGGAATTTCGGTGATGCAATCGCGGCCTGCCCGCAGATTGTCCCAGAATTCGTCGAGGTCGCGCGCCTTCGGGTAGCGTCCGGCGATGCCGATGATCGCGACGTCCGATTTCGGCGGCTCGGTATCGCCGCTTTGCGCGCGGCGCGCCTGCGCCGCGCCTGGAACGGCGTCCAACGGCTGCCGGTCGCGACGTTGCGAACCGGCATCGTCAGGAGCGGCCGGGACTTGCGCGACGCCGAACAGATTGCCGACCCGGCCGAGATGGGCCCGCATGAAATATTGGGCGAGCTCCAGCAGGTTCCGATATTCGAAGAATAATGTCTTCGGCAGCGAGCCGAACGTCTTTTCGAGCGCGGTCGTCAGTTCCGCGATCATCATCGAGTCGATGCCGATGGTCTCGAACGATGCGCCCGGATCGATCCGCTCCGCGGGCAAGCGGGTCGCCGCTTCGATCACGGCCTTCAGATGTCCGACCATTCGGTACAGGAGCGGCTCGCTTGCGGCCGCCGCATCCGTGTCGTCGTCGGCACGCGCAGGCGCGGCATCATCGGCCGCCACCCGTTGCGCCGGCGGCGCGTTGCCCATGGCCGGCCGGATCCTCGCGCCGTCGCCATACAGCACGAGCACCTGGGGCGCGTTGACGCCGATCGCGCGATACAGGGCCGCGAGGGCCGGCGCGTCCGGCATTGCAAGGAGCCCCTTGTCTCGCGCCAGCGCCTCCGCGGCTTCCGGAGCCAAGCCGATGCCGCCGCCTGCCCACAGCGGCCAATCGATCGAGACCGTATGTCCGCGGCGGCGGCCGCTGTCGACGAGGGCCTGCCGTGCCCGTGCGAATGCGTCGCAGTAGGCGTTTGCAGCGGCATAATCGGCTTGGCCGGGATTGCCGAATACCCCGCTGATGGACGAAAATAAAATAAAAAAGTCGAGTGGGAATCCCTCGCTCAATGCGTCGAGCCAGACTGTGCCTGCCACCTTGGCTCTCAACACCTGACGGAACTCGTCGTCCGACTTGCGCGCAAGGGGCCTGTCCCGCGTCACGCCCGCGGCATGGATGATGCCGTGCAAAGTGCCGAAATTTGTCCGCACCGCCGCCATCAGCCGTTCCACGCCGGAACGATCGGAGACATCGGTTGCCACGTATTCGATGCGCGCGCCCGACGCCGCAAGATCGTCGATGCGCCGTTGTGCCGAGGGGAGGAGCCGCGCCGAGCGCCCGACCAGGATCAGCTGCGCCTTGCGCGCCTTGCCGACGACCTCGCCGGCTATTTTGAGCCCGATCGCACCGGCGCCGCCGGTTATCAGATAGACGCCGCCGTCGCGCCAGGGCATCGCCGAGTCCGCGGCGGCTGCATCGTCGCAATCGAGCCACCGCATGACGCGGCATTTGCCGTCCGCGTAACGCACGTGGCCGCCAAGGCGCCGGCTCGCGACGAGCAGATCGCGCCATTGCGGCGGCGCCGGCACCGCATCGATCTCGATCAATTGCGTGAACAGCTTTGGATTTTCCTGCGCGGCGGTTTTCAAGAGCGCGGCAATGCCCGCCAGGAAAGGACCGCCTGCCGTTTCGCCGACGACGACATGCACCGCCACGGTCGAATCGGCGGCCGTCAACTCCAGCAGAACCCGCTTGAGTTGAACGGCGCAGTCGACGAATTGCTCGGCGGCGGATTTTCCGGCGCTGCTCAAACAGGATACCAATGCAGCGCCGCATTCGAGCCCGTCGATCGCGCTCCGATCGAAATCACAGAAGACAACGGCGCGCCGGATCTCGTCTTCCCCGGGCAATGCCGTCGCCGGCGGCGACAGGGGAGCCTCGGTCCATTGCGGCACGAACAGGAGCGTATCGCGCAGCCTGGGCGCAATGTCGTTGGCCGCGCCGCCGTCGCGCGGCCGTGACACGAATCCCTCGAGGCGCACGCACACGGTACCGAACTCGTCGCAGAGATCGAGGTCCCAGGACGAGCCGAGATTGCCCCGCGCCGGCGAACCACTGCGCCTGACGACAACCCGTGCCGATGGCGGACAACGCGCGTAGACGGTGATCGCGGCCAGCGCATAGGGCAGTGTCGGGCCTTGCGGGTTGCTGCGAGACGCCAGCACGAGCGACGCCTGGAGCGCTGCATCCAGCAAGCTCGGATGCAGATGAAAGGCGGCGGACGAGTGCGCCAGGCCGGACGGAAGGCCGATGCGCGCCAGCGCCTGCGGCTCGCCGGCCTCGTCGGCGCCGATCGCGACGCTGATCAGCCCCTGGTGGGACGGCCCGTAATCGAGTCCCGCGGCCGCAAAGGCGCGGTAACATTCGCCGGATTGCAGCACCGCATCCGTGCAACGGCTGGATATCGCCTGAAGATCATGGGACGGCGGCGCGGGCCTCACCGCCATCTGGATGGTTCCGATGCTGTGAATCAGCGGCGCCGTCGCATCGCCGTCGGCCATCGTGTAGGTCCGATACGACAGGTCGCCGTTGATGTCGGGCGTCACATCGGTGTGGACCCGCACCGGCTGTTCCGACACGATCAGCGGGCGCGACCACATCACGTTCTTGATGAAGACCGTCCGGCTCTGTAGATCGATGTCGGCCATCGTCTGCCCGGCGGCGGCATAGGCCATTTCGAGATAGGCCGACGCCGGCAATGTACGCCGGCCGGCGATGACGTGATCGGACAGGAAAAATTCCTGCCCGGTGAATTGCATGGAGAATTTCCACCCGGCGCGGTCGCCGGTGTTTTCGTCCAGCACGGCGTGCAGCGGGTTGGCGGCCGCAGCTTCGCTGTCGCGCGGCGCAAGCTCGGCCGCCCCGATGCGCACCGGCGCAAACGGATAGCCGGGCAGACTTACCCTGGCCGGCCTGACCGTCGGACAGAGGCGCAGCCAGTCCGCCGCGAAGCCGGCGACCCACGATCGCGCGAACGCGTCCGGGTTTCCGTCGCGACACCAGCTCTGCGCCAACGCGCCGGGATCGCCGGCTTCGCGCACAAGCGCCGCGATCCGTTGCGTCTCCGGCTGCTCGACCGTGATGACCAAAGATTGCGACGGCGCGTCGCAATAGTCACGCAACTGCCGCAACAGATCGTCCCGGCTGCGCACCACAAATGCAATCCTTGTCGCCATCGCCGCGCGGCCGACCTGCAGGGTGTAGGCGATGTCGGCGACCGACAATTGCCGTTGCGGATTCTCGCGCTCCATGAACTGCGCCAGGTCGCCCGCATAAGCGGTCAACCGCTCGACGCATCGTGCCGAAAGCGGAACGATGTGGGGCGGCGCGAGCCGCGATGCCGCCACGCCCGCCGGCGGCTGCGCCAATCGCTCGAGGATCGCGTGGCCATTGCTGCCGCCCAGGCCGAACGAGCTCAGGGCGGCGCGCGCCGGCTCTGCTCCTTCCGGCCAGGGCAACTCTTCTGCAGCGACGAAGAACGGCGAATTGGCGAAGTCGATATGCGGATTGGGACGGCTGTAGTTGATTGAAGGCGGGATGCTGCCGTTCTTCAGGCTCAGCGCGACCTTGACGCATCCGGCCAAGCCGGCGGCGCCGTCGAGATGGCCGAGGTTGGACTTGACCGAGCCGACGGCGCAGTACTGACGCCGATCGGTGTGACGCGCATACGCCTCGCTCAGCGCGGCGATTTCGACGGGATCGCCCAGCTTGGTTCCGGTGCCGTGCGCCTCCACATAGGAGATCGAGGCCGGATCGACGCCCGCAGCCTGCAATGCCTGGGTGATGACGCGGGCTTGGCCATTGACGCTCGGCGCGTAATAACTCGCCTTCTCGGCGCCGTCGTTGTTGACGGCGGTGGCGCGGAGCAGCGCGTAGATGTTGTCGCCGTCGCGGATGGCGTCCGGTGCGCGCTTCAAGAGCACGACGACGACGCCCTCGCCGCCCACCATGCCGTCGGCTGCTTCATCGAATGCCCTGACGTGACCGGCCGCGGAGAGGTTCAGCCCTTGCTGGTGCAGATATCCATAGCGCCTCGACGGCGACAGCGCGGCGGCGCCAACCAGCGCGCAATCGCATTCGCGCGCCAAAAGGCTCAGCCGGGCCAGATGCAGCCCCGTCAGCGACGACGAGCAATTCGAATGGACGAACATGCTCGGCCCGATCAAGCCGAGCTTGTAGGAAATCATGGTCGGGATACTGCCGGTCTGCGCCAGTACCCAGGCGGCGTATTGCGCGGCGCTGGTGAGAACCGGCTCGTCGCGAGGCGGATTGTACGGAAGCGGCGATTGCTGGATGTGGCTGCTTGCCGACATGAAGACGCCGGTCAGCGGAATATCGTGCGGCACCCAGCCGGCGTCCTCCACCGCATGCCAGGAATGGAGCAGCAGAAGGCGAAACTGCGGATCCATGTATTGCGCATCGCGCGGCATGATGCCGAAGAAATCCGCGTCGAATAAATCCTGGCCGTCGATCCCGGATCGGACCGGCACCAGGCGCGGATCGGCGATCAGGTCGGGCGCAAGCCCCGCCCGGCTCAATTCCTCCGGCGAAGCCGTGGCGATGCATTCCTTGCCGGCACGGAGATTGTCCCAGAACTCGCGATGATCGCGGGCCTCGGCAAAACGGCAGGACATGCCGATGATGGCGATGCTCCGCTCGTAATAGTCGGGCAGCCGGGCCGGGCCGGCGGCAGCATCGGCCGGCGTGGCGCCGAGCGTCGGCGGGCGCGCCGGCGCATCGGGCGACCGCTGCGCCTCGATGTGTGCGGATAGTCGTCTGACATTATGATATTTGAAAAGGCCGGTGACCGTGAGCTGGCAAAGGAATTCCTGGTTCAACCGTTCGATCAGATGCACGGCCGTCAGCGAGTTGCCGCCGGCCTCGAAGAAGGCGTCTTCAACCTTGACCAGATCGTTGCCAAGCACCTCGCGCCAGATTTTGAGAACGCCGCGCTCGGTCGCCGTCTCGGCTTCGGGCGGCGCCGCGCCCGGCGACGGCGGCGGCAGGGGCCGTGCTTCCAGCGCCTTGAAATCCAACTTGCCGTTCGCAGTCAGCGGCATTGCGGCGAGCTCGACGAGCCGCGCTGGAACCATGTACTCCGGCAGCGTCTCGCGCAGGAATTCCTGAAACGCGCGCGCCGCCTGCTCCGGCGTGTCGCCTGACGGCGTCGGGCCTGTCGGATCACGAACGTAATAGGCCACGAGCTGTTTGACGGGCGATTGCGGCGCGACCAGCGCGCATTCCGATATCGCCGGGTGGCCGACAAGCGTCCGTTCGATTTCCTCGGTCTCGATGCGAAAGCCGCGGAGCTTGATCTGGCGGTCCAGCCTGCCGAGGAACTCGATCTCGCCGTCGTTGCGCCATCGCGCAAGGTCGCCGGTGCGGTAGATGCGGCCGCCGGGCTCAAATGGATTGGCGACGAATTTCTCGGCGGTCAGCGCCGCTTGCCGCCAATAGCCTTGCGCCAGCCCCTCGCCGGCAATGCACAGCTCGCCCGGAATGCCGGGCGGCATCAATTTCATGCCGCGGTCGACGATGTAAATCCGCGTATTGGCGACCGGCCGGCCGATGGTTACGGACGAGTTCGGCCGCACCCGCCCGACCAGCGACCAGATTGTCGTCTCGGTCGGGCCGAACATGTTCCAGACCTCGGCGTCATCGGAGAGCAAGCGGCACGCAAGCTCGTTGCCGAGCGTATCGCCGCCGCACAGGATTTTGATCTTGCGCTCGTTCCGCCAGCCGGAATTGAGCAGCATGGTCCATGTCGCCGGCGTCGCCTGCATGACGGTCGGCCGCATCCGGGCGATTTCGGCCTGCAGGCTGCCGGGATTGCGCGCCGTTGCGTCGTCGCAAATCACGCACGTGGCGCCTTGAACGAGCGGCAGGAACAGTTCGAGAGCCGCGATGTCGAAAGCGCAGGTGGTGACGGCGAGCATGCGGTCCGACGCAGCGAGGCCCGGCTCCGCGGCCATCGCGCACAGGAAATTGCTGAGCGCGCGGTGGCCGATCATCACGCCTTTGGGCTGGCCGGTGCTACCGGACGTATAGATCACGTAAGCCAGATCGTCTTCGGCGCCGCCATTCGGCTGCGGCGGATGGCGAAGAGTGCCGTCGTCCCAAGCGCCATCGAGCTCGATGACCGGCAGCGTGAGGGTGCCGAGCTTGGCCCTGGTCGAGCGCTGGGCCACGATCGCCGTCACCTCGGCATCGGCGATCATGTAAGCGAGCCTTTTATCGGGATTGGCCGGATCGAGCGGCACATAGGCGGCGCCCGCCTTGAGGATTCCGATCAAGCCCACGACCATGTCGATCGAGCGCTCGACGCACAGCGCGACCCGGCTGCCGGCACCGATGCCGCAGGATCGTAGCCAGGCGGCAAGCGCGCCGGAGCGCTCGTCCAGGACACTGTAGCTCATCGATATGCCGCCGCAGATCAATGCAGTCTTGTCCGGGACGCGACGTGCCTGCGCGCTGATCGTCTCGTGAACGCGCCCGGACTGCGGAACGGATCGGCCGGTGTCGTTCCAGCGCCGAAGCGTTTGCTTCTCCTCTTCGGTGACGAACTCGCACTCAGCCAACGGGCGATCCGGGTTGCGCACCACCTCCTGCGCAAGCTGCACCAGGTGCCGCGTCATCATCTCGATCCGCCACGGCGCGAACAGGTCCGGATCGTATTTGAGAACGAGCGCGTAGGCCTCGCCGTCGCGAAGCACTTCCAGGGCGAGCTCGTATTCGCCCTCCTGCCGGACGAGATCGAGGAATTCCATTCTTGGGGCCTGCGCCGCGAGCTCCTTCAGCGACGCCAGTTCGGTCGGCCGCAGATAATTTTGATAGTAGAACGCGACCTGGAATATCGGAGACTGCAGCTCGTCCCGCTCGACCGCAAGCTGCTGCACCAGTCTGGCGAACGGATATTCGGCGTGATCGTAGCCGTCGAGCAGACCACGCTGTACCGCCTCGGCCAGCTCGGAAAACGTCTGCTGCTCGTGAAAGCGGATCCGCTGCGGCAGCATGTTTATGAAATAACCGATGCGATCCGCGAATTGCGGTCGCGTCCGCGTCAGCCCCGGCACGCCGACCACGAAATCATCCTGGTCGGCATAGCGATGCAAAAGCGTCGCGAATAGGGCGAGAAATATGCTGGACCGGTTGAGCGAGCCGCGGGCCGCGAGCGCATTGATGCCGCTCGCCGCCTCGCCGGCAAGGCAATGCCGGACTGTGCGGCCGGAAAATCCGCGCTCAGTCGGCCGGGGAAAATCGCGCGGCAAATCCAATACGCGCGAAGCTCCGAGCAGCGCCGCTTTCCAGTAGCGCAGATGGGCCTCTCCCGCCTGGGAGCCCACCATGTCCTGCTCCCATTGGGCGAAATCGGCGAGGTCCTGCGGCGGCGCGCCAGCGTCGGGGTGTCTGCCGTCCGCCGCCGCGCGGTAGCTCGACATCAGCGTGGTGACGAAGGGAGCAATCGAGGCGCCGTCGAAGATGATGTGGTGAACGACAAACAGAACCACGACATTGGCGGCGTCGCCATGGTAGAGCCGCACGCGCAGCAGCGGCCCGCGGTCGAGCGCAAATGGCTCCTGGACGAACTCGCGCATGCGTTCGGCAAGCATCGCATCGTCGAGCTGAGCGGCATCTTCCTCCGACGGCTCGAGCCTGGTATGCGCCGCCGGGCAGAGAAACGGACTGCCGTCGACCACTGCCACGCGGGTCGACAGGATCGGATGCTGGCGCAGCGTCATTTCGCAGGCCGTGGCGAAAGCCGCCCGGTTCAATTCCCCTTCGATGCGCAAGCAGATCGGCAAGTGATAGGCGGCGGAGCCCGGCGCGCTCTTTTGCAGGGCCCATAAGCCGGCTTGCCCTGCCGACAATGGAATGAGCGCGGCGAGCGGCGCCGGCGCACCGGCCGCGCCGTTTCGGTCGCTCGGCAGTTGCGGCCCCGGCGGCACCGGCCGGGATTGCGCGGTCGCGTCGGCCGAACGGCTTTGCCTGCCGCCGTTCAGAAGGCTGCGTCTGGCCTCCTCCGAATCGATCGCTCCGGACTGAAGAGCACTGAATATCGTTCTTGCGTCCATCGCCTACTCGACGTGTTGCGGCGAGGCGAAGGCGAACGACCGTTCCGCCTTCGGCCAAGCTCGCGTCAAACCACAAGCCGCGCAGCGCCCCACGCCGCGCCGGCGCTACCTCCCGAACCTGTCCAATATCCGCTCTTTGACCTCCGCAGCGTGAATGGTCTGTCGCTGCATGACGGCTTCGCTCTCGATAAGCCCACCGAGCTTGGCGCGGATGCCGCTGGTCAGATGCGCCTTTAGCGCGATCAAGGCGGCGCGCGGTTTATCGGCCACCTCGGCCGCCAGGGCGAGCGCGTGGGGAAGGACGTCCTGGCGCGGCAGCACCGGGAAAGGCGCGCCGCGGCGTGCCAGGTCGGCGCCGCGCAACGGCGCCGCGGTCAGCAGCATTTCCTGCGCCAGCTGCAGCCCGAGTTTTTCCGGAAGGATGCACGTCGCGCCCATGCCCGGCGTGAAGCCGTATTTCATGAAATTGGCGGTGTAGACGCTTTCGCGCGACAGCACGACGATGTCGGCGAACAGGCCGAGAATGAGCCCGCCGCCGATGCCGTGGCCCTGCATCGCCGCGACGACCGGCAGCGGACAGTCGAACGCCAACAGGTAGAACCGCGCCTCGGTGAAACTGACGTCGTTCTCATGCAGCTCGAGCAGGTCTGCGAGCGTGCCGCCGGATGCGAAATAGCTGTCATATCCGGTCAGCACGATCACCCGGCACCGGGCATCGCGCCCCAGCGCTTCAAATGCTTCGGTCAGTCCCTGGATCAATTCGGGTGAGAAGGTGTTCTTGTTGATGCGATCCTGCATCGCGACGCACGCGACGCCGGACTCCATTCGTGACGTGTCGACAACCACCACAGACATTATCGGCTCACATCATCGACTCGCATCACCGTCTCACGTCGGATTTCCGTCGGCTTCCCACGGGAACAGGCCCTTGGCCGCGTATCTGGCAATCGCGCTTCTGTTCTCCGGATCGCTGAACATGTCGCGATTGGCATGGACGGCGTGCGTCTGCGCGGCCGCGAGACGATCATCGAGCGCGAAACTGTATTGTTTGTACCGTTCGAGCGTCGCGCGCGACAGGCGGCGCAGCCGCAGCAGATGCTTGCGCAGCAGCTCGTCGGAGTCCAGTCCATAGTCATCGACCAGACCCCAGTCCCGCGCCAGCTCGGCCGGCACGCTTCTGGTGGTGACCGCCATGTAATGCGCCCGTTGAAAGCCGATCCGCCGCACCAGAAAGGGGAGCACGCAGGCCGGAAACAAGCCGAACAAGAGCTCCGGCAGCGCGAAGCTCGCCGTCGGTTCCGCGATCACGATATCGCTGGCCGCGACGAAGCCCATGCCGCCGCCGATGACGCGGCCCTCGACCTGGGACACGGTGACGAAGGCGGCCTCGGCCAAGCGCCGCCATAACTGATAGAGGCGCTCGCCCTCCACGTCATTGTCGCCATCCTCGCACCGCGACAGCTCGGTGAAATCGGCGCCCGAGCAAAACACCTGGCGCGAGCCGCGCAGCACCAGCACGGTCGTCCCCCGTTCGAGGCACAGGTCGACGGCGCGGTGACACTCGTCGATCATCTGCCGGTTGACGGCATTGCCGGCCGCGGGACGATCGAACTGCATGAAGCAGTTGGTTTCGCTGAACCGCAGCCTGATCGTCGCGGCGCCGTTCATGTGGCCCAAGCGTATTGACGGTGAAAGTCGCGGATTTCCTTCAGGAACAGGCCGGGACGCTTCGACCTCGCGGCAGCGAACATGTCGGGGTCGAGCACCACGTCTCTGGCGCCGAACTTGACGTCCTTGCCGCGTTCCAGGAGCTCAAGATATTCCGGCATCGACAGTTTGAGGCGCGTGTCGAGATGCGCGCCGATGCGCAGTTGTTGCAGCCGACGCTGGCTCTCCGGCGTGACGACGCCGCTGAAGAACTCGGATGCGCAGCCCGATCCGTAGGAAAAACAGCCCACCCTCTTGGGGGCTTCGATCCTGGCCCTGTCGATGATGCCCGCCAGCGCCAGCAGCAACGTTCCTCCCATGATGTTGCCGACGCGCTGGCAGAACGTCAGACCGTCCGTCACCCGCCTTGCAAAATCCTGCTCAATTTCGGCGGGGGTCAGGCGATGCAGCCGTCGCAGCATCGTGCGATGGGCGCCCTTGACCATGCCGCCGAACGGCGTGTGAAAAGCGAGATAATCGAACGTCTGCAGATAATCCGCGCCCTCGACGCGATTCCGGTAGTCGTCGAAGGCATGCCGGCAACACTCCAGGTACGACATGACCGACAGGTCGGAATCGCCCGCCTCGCTGTCCGGAACCGGGCGGCAGGTGTCCATGACCTCGTAGGCGTAATAGCCGCTGGCGCCCTGATCGATCTGAAAGATGTGTGGCGCGTCGCCGACCAGCATGGCGACGCCCCCGGCGCCGCCGCTGGGCTCCGCGAACGACCAGTCCATCGCCAGATTCTCGCCGTCGCCGATCAACAACAACCGCGAAATGTCGCTGCAGATGACAAGCGCCTTCGCTCCGGGCGAGACCTGAGACAGCACGAAGTTGCACGCTACCTGCAAGCCCGCGGCACCCGCATAACAAGCCTGCTTCAACTCGAATAACCGGCAATTGCGGCCGAGTCCGAGATAGTCGTGGACATAGGTGCTCAGCGATTTGCTGAAATCGATGCCGGATTCGGTGCAGGTGATCAGTAGCTCGATCTTCGACTTCTCATCGGCGCCGAGGCCGTCCAGCAGCGGCCTTGCCGCGTTGACGGCGAACGTTACCGGATCCTCGCAGGGCAACGCGACCGTTTTGTCCTGCAGCATCAGGTTTTGGAAGCGGTCGGAATCGAGCCCGCGGTATCGTGCAAGTTCGACCACGTCGACATAGGCCGAACCGCCGTACACGTTCATCGCCTCGATTCCGACGGGAATCATTGAAGGCTCGTGATCAGCACTTGAGGGTTACCGACGTCTTCCTGTGCAACAATTCGACCAGATCAGCAAGCCTGTCCGCAGTCGCGAGTTCGTGCAGCGGCGTGAGCGAATTCAGCGACTCCGCGGTCAGCGTCACGATTTCCATACGGTCGACCGAGTTCGCTCCCAGGTCGGCCAGGCGCGCGGACGGATCAATCCGGCTGCCGTCGAGAAAAGGAAGAACCTCGACAATGTGCCGTTGCAGATCGGCCCAGATCAATTCCTTGTCCATCCAAGCCTCATCGATCGGCTGACAAAGCTGCGAGCCTTGTGATGACAGGTTGCGCGACGCCGAGGTCACGGCAATACAACCTGTCGTAATGGTAACGCCTTTACCGAGGCTCGGCAACGGGCGCGCGCCGTGGCGGCCGAGATTCTTATGCAGTCGCGCGGGCTTGATAATTCGACGCCGTTGATGCGAAACTGGTGCCGACGTCACTACAGCGCCTGGTTGACCGCGCACCTCATGAAGGTAGCCGAGCGTGAGCGATGACTCCCGGAAGATTGCCGTGATCGGCATGGCGGCGCGCTTTGCCGGGGCGCGCAACACCGAGGAATTCTGGGACAATCTCCGCCAGGGCCGCGAGAGCATATCGTTCTTTTCCGAAGCGGAGTTGATCGACGCTGGCCATGATCCGGCGATCGTGCGCTCGCCGCGGTTCGTCAAGGCGGCAGGCGCGATCGAGCAAGCGTACGGCTTCGACGCCGCGTTTTTCGGATATGCGCCGCGCGAAGCGGAGTTGATGGATCCGCAGCACCGCGTCTTTCTCGAAACCTGCTGGCAGGCGCTGGAAGACGCCGGCTATGATCCCCTCCGGTATTCCGGCAATATCGGTCTGTTCGCCAGCGCCAGCGCCACCCAATATCTGTTTCACCTGCTCGCCGATCCGGCACTGCGCAATTCGGTCG
>Ga0070762_10000943_pt1 | contig 12968 bp, 16 predicted proteins | sample HubBroMetageREF2_FD_66726 | JGI IMG/M metagenome (GOLD analysis project Ga0070762, IMG submission 66726) | Reference soil microbial communities from the Hubbard Brook experimental Forest, New Hampshire, USA - Hubbard Brook CCASE Soil... | ecosystem: Environmental > Terrestrial > Soil >...
CCGTCCCCGCTGCCTATCGCCGGTGGCAAGAACCCCGTATTATGGGCGTTTTTTGGGGTTTTTGGGGGAGCGTTAACCGGTTAACAGCTTTCCGTAACGCATACTTGGCTCCCCAAGCGTGTCTTTGTGCATCACCCATTGGTTAACAGGGTCGCATGAAAAACAGATCCGAGACTCCTTATATGATGCGTGCCGTCGATCAGCTTGGTATCGCGGGCCGAGTTCCGTTGCGCTTCTTGCGTCCCCCAGTGCATTTTGGAACCTCGCCCATTGGATTAACGCGTCCCGCCCTTCTTTCCATCCGCCGCTGGTCGATTTCCGCCGGCTGCCTGATCAGTTCTTCCCACATTCGCATCTGCTCCCGCCAGTCGTAACGCTGGGCCACCCCTCGCAGCACCCGCTCATTCATTCCCTCCTCGGTTGGCGACGACACCGCAGGTAGCGCCAGGATACGCTCCTGGATCGCCGGCGCCAGATGCCGCTGACTCATGATCTGGGTGATCCGCGCGCGCGACACCCCGCCCAGCCGCGCCAAATCCGCGTAGTACCGCACCGTGCCATCCTGCAGCAGTCCTTCGAATCGTACGGCCAACGCCAGCAATCGCGTAATCCGCGGCAGCCGGGCCGCGGTGGTCGCCGGCGATTGCTCCGCCGCCGGCAAAGACGACCGCATCGCCGCATGGTTCCGCACGGGAATCGAGACCGGCGCGCTGTCCATGCCCGAGGCTGGCCAGCACACGCTCACTTCCCCGCGGCAGCCATGATAATCAATCCGCTCCAAAACGCTCGCCAGCCGGCGCCGACGCGCGCCGCGTTCCAGCGCACTCCAGCCCTGCAGCGCCTCCCGCAACGGCTGCCGTGCGCCGGCTGCGGCCAGTTCTTCTAATCCCGCCAGAATGGCCCCTTCCAGGCGCGCCGCCGGGATCGATTGTCCCGGGCAGGACGCCGCGCCTTGCTGCTGGGCCTTCCGGCACACATAGTAACTATACCGCCGCTGCTTCTTGGTCGAGTAGCCCGCCACCATCCGGCTGCCGCACGCCCCGCAGCGCAGCAAATCCTGCAACAGCGCCCCCGGCCTCTTGCGCACTCGCTCCCCGCCCTGGGTCTGCCGCAGCAGAACCTGGGCCTGCTGCCAGATCTGCCGATTCATGATGGCCGCCTGCTCGCCGGGATAGACCTTCCCTTTATGGCGCACCTCGCCGCAGTACAGCACGTTGGTCAGCAGCCGCACCAGCCCCGCCCGATCGAACGGCTGCCCCACGTGTTGCCGACCTTTCCGCGTCGTCCAACTCTTCATCCGCCAGCCGCGTTGCTGCATTTCCGCCAAAGTCGCGTCCAGCGATCCGTCGCGCAGGAACAGGCCGAAGATCTCCCGGATCTGAGCCGCCTCCCGTTCATTCACCACCAACCGGCCGCGGCTGGGGTCCGCGTCATACCCCAGCACCGGATAGCCACCCGTCCACCGGCCCTTGCGCCGGGCCGCCGATTGCTTGTCCCGCGTGCGCTCGCCGACGATCTCCCGTTCGAATTGCGCAAACGACAGCAATACGTGCAGCGTCAGCCGCCCCATCGGCGTATTGCTGTTAAGCTGCTGGGTCACCGACACGAAGCTCACCCCGTGCTTCTCCAGGATCTGCATGATCCGCGCAAAGTCGAACAGCGAGCGGCTCAGCCGGTCCACTTTGTAGATCACCACACAGTCCACCTTGCCGGACTGGATGTCGGCCAGCAGCCGCTGTAAGGCCGGCCGGTCCAGGTTGGCACCGCTGAAGCCGCCATCGTCATATGGTTCGGGCAGCACCGTCCACCCCTGCTGCCGCTGGCTGAGGATGTAGGCTTCCGCGCACTCCCGCTGGGCATCCAGGGAGTTGAACTCCTGGCTGAGACCCTCCTCGGTAGACTTGCGGGTGTAGATGGCGCAACGCACCATCCGCGGTTCGGACGCCTCAGCGGGTGCCATGGCGCCTTCGCTTCCCACGTTGAGTCAGCCCGAAGAACAGCAGACCGTTCCAGCGGGTGCCGGTGGCGGCGCGCGCCACGGCACTGAGCGACGCATACCGGCGGCCCTCGTACTCGTAGCCATCGGTCAGGATCTTGACCTCCACGGTCCGATCCCGGTAGACCCGGTGCAGGAGAGTCCCAGGGGCCGGAATGCGGCCCGCGGGCCGGACCGGTCGAGTGCTCTGCGCACTGGATGCGGTTTCCTCCCAGCGCGGCGGCACCTGAGTCTTCAAGTCCGCGTCGTGGGCGATTTCCAGCGCCCGCCGGCGGGCCCGCTCCGACAGATCCCCTTGCGCCTGCACTTGCAGCCGCCAGGCGATCTGCCGCACCAGATGTTGCTTGTGTGCCGTGCGCGCATCTTCCCCAAACACGGCGCGGTAACGCGCGCGCAATTCCGGGATGCGCAGGCTTCTCAGTCTCTCGATTTCCGTGTATACCCATTCGTCCATGAGGTGTGTGTCTCCGGTTCTCTGGTTCTGACTACAGTCCCATGAACGCTCCGTTGGCGCGCGGAAGCAAGTCCGGGAGAGTACGCATGGAGAGCCGGTCCGCGCAGCTTTTCTAGTATCGGTAGGCAAGCTGGCGCACCGGCTCGCGATACCTCATCACTGGCGGGCCGTGTTTCGACTCGGTGTCGGATTTGTCGGGTTACCTGCGCGTTCCGGAGTTGGACTGCATAGCTACGACACGCTCCCGACCGGTGGCACATCCGACAAATCCGACAAATGCCGCCGCTTCGGTGGCCCGCGGTTGCTCCGCCTCCCACTGGACCGTGTTAGGACGCGCGCAAATCGACGGCTCTCAGGTGCAGCACTTGGCGCGGGCGGCCGGCCAAGGTCCGGCGCACCTGCAGCATCCCGCGGCCGGCGTCCAGGCTGGCCAACAGGCCGCACGTCCGGAGCTGGTGGCGGAGCGCCTGCTCGCTCACCGGCAGGCGTTCCGCCCCCGCCAGCGCCTGGGCCGTCTGGTAACTCGCCAGCGGATCCAGGTATAAGTCGTTCCCCGCCACCCAACCGATGCGCGTGCCCTGCGACACCCATTTTCGGCCGGTCTTAGGGCGCTGCCATCCCCAGGCGGCCGCCTCGGCCGGCGCTTTGCCCTGCCGGTCGGCCACATGCGCCTGGCCACCCGCCAGCGCTGCTTGCAACAGGGCCACAAAACGTAGCGCCGGATCGCGCGCCGCCTGGTACTTGGCTTGCCGTCCTGCCAGTTCACCCAACGCCCGCCCAGTGCGCCCCTCCAACGCCTCCTGTTCCGCCCTGCCGATGGCGCCTACCGCCGCCGCAAATTCCAGGAAGATCTCCATGCCGCTTTGCAACTCCGCCATCGCCGCCGGGGTGCGCGCATGTCCCGCGCCCCCCTGGCCCTGGCTGCGGATCTCCAGCACCCGTCTCTGCAAGCGCTCTTGCGTTTCCTCATAACGGCCCGCCAACCAAACCACGAAGGCACCCATCGCGGCAGCCAGCAGTCCCTCCTGCCCGGCGCGCTGACACGCGCTCAGCGCGGTCCGCTCGACCTCTCCCGCGCGCACTTCTACGATCAGCAGACGGGCCCGGATACTCTGCCCGGGCGGCACGGCTTCCCCCGTCCCCAGCACCAGCGCGCGGGGTGCTTGCGGCGCCCGCAACCGTCCGTCCCCACCCAGCCGATGGCGTCCCTGAAAGTTTCCCACGGCGCGGAATAGCCGCTCCGCCAAGTTTTCTAACGGCCCATCGCCCGATCCGCCCGTGGGGGCGAAGTCGTCCACCACCAGCAGCGCGTCCTTGGCCGCGAAGGCCAGCCCCTCCAGGGCATTGGCGGTGGAAGCAAAGTTGGCGGGCAGGCCGCAACCGTCCATGGCCGCGCCGAAGTGTTGTTGGGCCAGCCCGGCCAGGGCGCTCTTAAAGACACCGCTGCTACCGCTCAAGAAAAGACTGAATGGCACCGCTCCCAATGCGGCGCGGTACACGCCGGCCAGCAGCGGGAAGCTAATCCGGTCCGGCGCTGTGGAGAGCACCTGCAAACTGGCACGCACCGCGTGCGCCACCTCCCCAGCATCGGGCGACGGGCGCAAGCGGAAGTGTTGCAAGGCGGCCGGCAACTGTACCTGCAGCCCGCCCAGGGGTCCATGCGCACTCAGGGCGCCCCCGGCATGCAGGTATACCCATTGCCCGCCGTGCTGCCGCCAGCCTAGATGGGCGAAGATCCGTTGCTGCTGGATGTCACCGGACAGATACTGGATGGCGGCGCGCGCGTGCTGTTGTTGGCCTGGGTAGACGATGGCTTGCGGCCCCAGCCGGCGCAGCACCCAACCCATGCGGCCGAACTCGGCCGCCGGCACCACGAAGGCCACCCGGCGCCCTCCCAGTTCGGCTTCCACCCCAAATTCGCGCCGCTCCTCGTTGCCATCGTCCAGTACGATGTCGCGCACAATCCGGGCTATGAAGTTGGCCGCTGCGGTGCATCTGGAACGGCCATTGGCCCACTGCTCGCGGCGAACCATGTCGGTCCCATCAATCTCGTACCGCAGTCCGCTACCGAGGCTGGCCGATTCCGCAGCGCCACTTTCGCACGCGCGTCGATGATCGTCCGGGTTATCGTCAGGTAAATAAATAAATCTGAATTTCATAAATCAAACCGACGCGTTCCAGAGCAGCCGTTTCTTGTGCCGCAACGACTGCCCTGGTCTGCGCTCCCAGACACGGTTGCTACAAGCTGGGCGGGGCTTGAAGACGACCCGACTTACCGATTGAGTCGGTAGGTGCGTTGCCCGCCCGCCGATTTGAAAGACTCGACGTGGTACCCGGCCTTCTTCATGGCGCCCGCCATAAACCCGCGCACGGTGTGCTTCTGCCAGCCCATCTTCTCCACGATCTCGGCTAGGGTAGCCCCGTTCTTGCGCTGCAGCATGGCGACCACCTGGGCAGTCTTGCTGCCCTGGCGCGGTGCGGCCGTATCCCGCGCCGGGGCGGCCTTCCGGCCCTTGGGGGCATGCTTGACGGCTTTGTGCTTCTGGGCCGCCTTACGCTGGGCGGGTGCGCCCTTGGGCGACCCTGCGCCAACGTGGGCCTTACGTGCGACCGTCGGCGGGGCTTCTGCCAGACCCTGAATGCGCTTCCAGACGCGGGTGGCGGCGGCTTTGGGTGACTTGAAGCTCTTTACCGGCGTCACACCCGGCAGGCTGTTCCAAAGGGCCACCAGGCGTACCGCCGGCCAGCCGGCCACCAGTTCGGCCAGTTCCCGCTCGCTGCCGAAGGTGTCGAAGGGGGTGGTGTTGGCGGCGGTAGCCTCTTCCTGGCCGGCAAACGCCGTAATGTTGTTTTGTTCGTCAATGGTGAAAATCGTCATATCGTTTCTCCTTGCGTGCCGCGCTCTGCGCGGTCACCACATTAGTCACTCGGAACCGCTTGAAAGGCAAGAAAATTGTGGGCTAAGTCGACGATGGCGAAGGACTGGCGATGAAGGTTCTGGCAAACCGGAACGATTAATGATGGCTGGTCGGCAGAGGCGTCTGCCGGATCATTCTAACCGGCAGCCCGCATCCTGTCACTGAGGCACTGAGCGGGCGTGGGACGCCATGCAACGGCCCGCACTCCGCGCGTGTTGCATCATCCGGGCGCGCGTCTACGAGAGACCGCCTGCCGTCATGGCCCTGGCGACCACGGCGGCCGGACCAGCCGCGGCAGCCCCGTACCTCGCAAATGCTGCGCGAAAGCCTGGCGATGTCATCGTCAGGGGGGTGCCCAGTATCGGCACCTGGCGGGCTCCGCTGCGCGCGCTCTGCTTCGCCGCTTCGTCGAAAATGTTGATGACGGGAATCCCGAATCGAGGCGAACCGATGGTGCGGCGAGTGCTGGCTATCAGCGCGAAATCGGCGCCGCTGGCTTCCAGGCGTTCGAGCGCCGCGCGATGATAGCCGTCAAATTGCGCCCAGGACTCTTCGTCGCCATTGGTGCCGAGATAAGAGACCGCCGTGGCCAGATCCAGTGATTCGATGCTGATCTCCGGTGTTGCGAACGCCTGGCAGGTTCCTGGCATGGTGCCATCGTTCGCTGCGGAGGCAGATGCCTGCGTAGTAATCCGCCGTGGATCGCCAGCCGACACCGCCACGATGCCGATCTTCTTCATGCGTGGGGCAGGCTCCCGGTCTGGATAGCGTCGGGATAAACCGGCGTGAAGTAGTGAATGAAAGAGTCATACGGGAAAGGAGTATCGAACCATCCCGGCCTCGGACCATGTGAGGGCAGTCGTGAGGCCGCACTTGAAGCGTTGGCCAGGGGCATATGTGGGCTGGGTATCCCTGAAGTTGATGAGCTCGAAATTGCCAAAATCATGGGCGCAGACGGTGTCAGGCTAACCGGAAGGCAACACGGCAGCGTGCGACAACATCGCGAGCACGTTGCGGCCCTGCGGAGTCGTAGACCCTACCTTCCTTGACCAGAAACAGGCTAATAGGCCGGATGTGTTCGGCTCCAAGCTGATCCGGTTGCCAAAATGCTTGGCTCGTCCTACCAGTCCGGCGTTCCGGCGCTTAACCCGCCAGGTTAGCTCCAAGCCACCGCCCCAAGCCACCGCCCCGTGGCGCCCAAAACACTGAGGTAGTATAGTAGAATGTTTTTAGCCGCCCCCAGCTTAGCGCGCGCTGTGTTCTTCGCGGCCTGCACTGAAGCGGAAACCGCTTCCCAGGAAGGGGCCGAACACAGACCGGAAAGTAAGAACGATGAGGCTTGAAAAACGTATCCGGGCACTGGAAGTCAGAATGCTTGCGGACCCGGTGATCCTTTACTTCGCCGATGGCAGCACGCGGGAGATTTGCGGCCGGGCCGACTATTTGCTGAGGCTATTCTGTGCAGCATGCTACGGCGGGGAACTCAGTCCCAGGCAGACTGCGGAACTCGATCTGATCCGCGACTGCGTGTCCGCTGGAGGGGCGCGCTGCGCCCAAATGACCCAGCTCATTCGGTGTTTTTTGCTTGGACCGGCCGAAGAACCCAGCAGCGTCACGCCCGTCCGTTCGTAGCCAGATGGGGGTGCCCCGGCGGGTTACGCGATTGAACAGCTTGACGTTGGGGAACGCTGAACGGGCATCCCTCACGCACGACCGATTGCTTTCGATTTCCGCCTCGGCTACGATGGCTAGATCGAAACTTGCGGTAATCGGAGGTGCCACACACGAATACATTATGCGGACACCGTATTCGGAACTCCAGAAGGCTGCTCAACGCGGCCCGAAGGGGATGACGCCGGGCACTCACCGAAAGAGCAGGAGCAAATTCGAAGAGCCGGTGCGACGATGAAGTGAGCGTGGAGGAAGTGAGAAGATCTGGATCTGATATGAAAGAACCGCCGCTTCCGCTGCCTTTGTGGGGAAACTTCAGTTACGAAAAGACCTCAAAGACCTCCGAGTTTCGCGACTTGCTCATCTACAGTCACGTGGGTCTTTCGATCCCGCCAGGTCGCACGAATCGCGACGTAGTGGAAGAAATCGCAAAAGCATCTCACATCCCTGTCGAGTCGTTGCCAGATGAACTCAACCAGCCCGTTGATCCGGGAAGCCAAGTCATCTGGGGTTATGCAGGCAATGAGTTCGACAGGATTGCCGACAACTACAACAACATGGAATGGTGGGTTTCGGATGCGGGCCTGAATATGGCTGTGGTGACCCCGGCCAGTCCAACGCCACATATCCCGACATTTGATGAGCTGATGCGCGACATCTACGATGCGCCAAGTTCAGTAATGCCGGCGTCGATGAACATTCAGGCCCGCGTGCCGCTGCGTAATGAGTTGAGAAATGCCGAAACCCGGACGGCAGATCCGAAGCTGCAGAAGAAACTGACAGCGGTGGTTCGGTATACGCGTTACTTGGACGACTTGAAGGTGCTCAAGACCGCTTGCAAGCGGTACCAGAACCCCGCCCTGCTGCGTCAACAATTCCCAGACCTCGATGTGTGGGCAGCGCTGGAAGACGACGACAAGGCCGAGATCGCAAAGGGCGATTTCCAACCCGGCATCTTTGCATGGTCGTTAGTCAAACGTATAATTGGCTTGAGTGGCCAACACAACCGCACTCTGAAGAACTACCGACACGCGCTTAGGAAGGCTAAATTGCTGTAGGGCCGTGGCAAGCCCTTTCACCCGCGAACGACTTTCACCTCAAGACATTTCCCCTCCTTTCCCCTTGAAGAGCCGGTTTTTGCCCCTTGACGCCTTGGGAAACTATTAGTCGGAGAAAGAAATCTTTCAGGAGCTAAGATGACCGCAAAAACGATCAGAGCGAAGCGGGCGGCTGCGGGGATTACGGGACAGGATATTTGCCAACTCGCGGGCATCTCACGAGCGAAGCGGTCTGATATCGAGCGCGAGTACATCGCTACGTCGCCCGAGGAACTGCAGCGAATCGACGGCGCCATTGAGCAGATTCTCCGGACACGGCAGCATCTTGCCAAGCTTGCAACGGAGGCATGCTTGTCTCTTGTAGGACTACGCCTATGAACGCGGCACCGCCCGCGCGGGCGGAATCCGAAACGGCGCCGCCGCCCAAACGCGCCAATTCCGATGCGATACCCGTGCGCCTGTACGATGGCACGCTGGTCGCCCATGTCAACCGGGAGCTTGCAGAAAGGTTTTTGGAGGCCGGCGTCGCGGAATCGTTCCGCAATGGACCTCGTCGATATCTGCGCCTCCGGCGGGGAATAGCCATTTCGCGCACCACACGCGGCTGGGACGTCATCGAGGACCTGCGCAAATGGCACGGGGACAGGAAAGCTGCCGGATACGTCGCGCATATTGATCGACAGTCAGAGAGGCTGCCGTATCGGCCGCCGGGCCGGCTATCGGGGTGACCAGGCGCGCATGGTGGGCAAGAGCGGAATCCCCGATCCTTCGACACTATCGCCGCAAGAAGTCCAGCAGTTGAACAAATCGCCATTGTTTCGGTACCGAAGATCCATTTCTTCGGTAGCACTTATTCATCCAACCTCAGGCTAGAGTCGTAGCATAAGCTTACGCGCGCACCGAAATGCAGTTGGTATACAGAGCGTATGAGGTTTGAAAAACGCATCCGTGCGTTGGAAAAAAGATATATGTCGGACCCCGTAATCTTGTACTTCGCCGACGGCAGCACCCAGCCAATATGCGGCGACGGGGATTTTCTATTGACGTTGTTGACCGAAACCTGCGGAGGAGACCTCCATCCGAGGCAAGCGGCAACGCTCAAGTTGATCCTCGAATCGGTATCCGCACGGGAGCCGGGCGGCGGACATATGGTGGAACTACTGCGGATATTGGCGCAAGAGCCGGCAGAGCTGGAGGGAAGTGCTGCCAGGTTGTAAGGCTCGCGCTCGTGGCAGGGAAAACACTTCGCAAAGGTACAAAAGGGGAAAAATGAATTCAGACGGCATCACTCCAGGGTCATTTCAAGTCCTATTCTGGCACATAGACAAGTTCGTGCCCTATGCGCGTAATCCGCGTAAGAACGACGACGCGATTGACCGCATGTGCGCGTCGATCCGCGAATTCGGCTTCAAGGTCGCAGTTCTCGCGCGCAGCGATGGGACCGTCGTGGACGGCCATTTACGCTTAAAGGCGGCGCGCAAACTCGGATCATGGCCGGGCGGTGACACAAACGGCATTCCCGTAATATTGTGCGACGAGTGGACGGAGGCGCAGGTCAAAGCCTTTCGGCTGATGGTCAACCGGTCCGTATCCTGGGCCGAATGGGACGACGAGTTACTCGCGCTAGAACTGCAGGAACTAAAGGAACTGGACTTTCCCACCGAACTCACTGGGTTCGATCCCGGCGAAATCGATGGGCTACTGGCGATTCCGGACGAGGAGAAAGCGAACGCGGTACCGCCGTTGCCGGCCAATCCAGTATCGCAAGTTGGCGACCTATGGCTGTGCGGTCCACACCGGGTCGTCTGCGGCGACGCCACCAGCGGCGGGGCCGTCGCGCGTCTCCTAGGCGAACGCCAGCCGTTGCTGTTGGTGTGCGACCCTCCTTACGGAATCGAACTCGACTCGGAATGGCGCGACCGTGCCGGCCTGAATGGCGGCAATTTGGGTCGTTCCGGGCGGCGCACGCCTGCCGGTAAACAGCGGGCGCGGCAGGACGCCAGCATGCATGCCGAGCCGAGCTACATGAAGCATCGCACCGAGGGCCACACCGAGACCACCATCTCCGGCGACACTCGCGCCGATTGGTCTGAAGCATTCGCCCTGGTGCCCAGTCTCCAGGTTGCTTACGTTTGGCACGCATCGCGCTTCACCCGCGAAGTCCTCGACGGTCTGTTGCGCATCGGCTTCCTTCATCACCAGCAGATCATCTGGGACAAAGGCCGCACTGTCCTCACCCGCACGCTTTATTGGTTCCAGCATGAACCGTGCTGGTTCGTTCGCAAGAAGAATGCTCCTTGGTACGGCAAGGCTGGGGAGAACTCCACGATTTGGGCGTCGCCGTCTCCCAAGTTCATCATGGGCGGCTCCGACGAGGAGAAATACGACCATCCCACCCAGAAGCCGATCGATCTGATGCGGCGCCCGATCCTCAACCACCTTCGACGGGGTGAACTTGTTTATGAGCCGTTCCTCGGCAGCGGGACCACGCTGGCCGCCGCGGAACTCACCGAACGCGTTTGTTATGCGATGGAATTGGACCCCAAGTATGTGGACGTGGCGGTACAGAGGTGGCAGTCGCTTTCTGGCAAGGAGGCCACGCTCGACGGCGACGGCCGCACGTTCGCCGAGGTCGGCGCCGAACGACAGAAGGCGGCCGCATAAATCGCGCGTCGACTACAACAATGGTCGGGGCGAGTTGCCGAGGATCTAATGATGACAGCGAAACGATCAGAAGACTTACTGGACGAGGAGCACGCATATGAAAGGTCACGGAGCTAAACTACCGCGTAAGCAGGAAGCGGCCATCGGGGCGCTGTTATCCAGCCGCAACATCGAGGAGGCGGCCAAGACGACCGGCGTGAGCGCGTCGACGTTGCGGCGATGGATGCGTCTGCCGGAGTTCGAAAGCGACTACTTGCGCGCCCGCCGGGAGGGGGTGACGCAGGCTTATGCTCGTTTGCAACAGAACTCTAACGTCGCCGGCACCTTGCTATTAAAGTTATTGGTCGGCTCTAAGGATTCGACCAAACTACAGGCCGCCAAATGCATCCTGGAGCTATCCCGCAAAGCATTAGATACTGAAGACATTCTATTGCGCTTGGAAAGGCTAGAAGAGCACGTTAAATCGAAAACCTAGCTAGAACCGAGATGATGCGGCTTTTATGATAATGTTAACTAAAGAGCGGTCGCGAGGCTGTACGCAGATGAATGACCTGACACCCAACTACCATCTGGCGTTTAGCAAACGGCCTATTATCTGTACTTTAGCATTCCAGATGCCAAAATATCTCTCACAAAAACCGCCTATCTGCGCCCATCTGCGCCCATCTGCAGCTAATCCAATCAAGTTTGAATAACAGTTGAGGTCGGCACGGCTGACCGCGGCAACACCACCTGTCGTTTTCCGCTAATGAACTGAAACAGAACGCCTTAAGTCGCACCCAAATCTAGCCCAAACTGACGTATTTTGCGAGAGAGACCCATCCGAAGAGACGGTTTCCGAATACCGCCGTTCCTGGGGAGCCAAGTATACGCTACGGAAAGCTGTTAACCGGTTAACGCGCACCCATGAAGACCGTGAAAAACGCCCATAATACGGGGTTCTTGCGACCGGCGTGAGGCAGCGGGGACGGCCGGGGTGGCGCCAATGGGGAGCGAAATGTGGGGACAGGCGGCTCGGGCTCTCCGGTTGTCTCTGCGGCACAACCCGTTGGTTAACAGCGTGGACGGGGCAACACTGGCTGTGGCGAGTGGCTACGCGCGGGCCTCGGCGTGGCGCTGGAGTTGCCGCAATGAGGTCGCCACGCTGCGGTGGATCGCCCGCACCATCAGTCGCCGCTTCGGCGTGGCGCTGGAGCTGCCGCAATGAGATCGCCACGCTGCGGTGGATCGCCCGCACCATCAGTTGTTTTCAATAGCTATAGGACGTCGTCTGCCAGGATCACTAGGGAAACGTTGATGCGGCAGGCTACGCGAAACGCCCTCGGCGCCAAGATTGGACTCAAAGCTGCTTGACGGTTGTTGGAAAGTCGGGCTCACTGCTTCATCCTTTTGTGAATGTCCCAGAGGTTAAGGAGCTCAGGAGAAATCCGATCTCGGTGTTCGGTCCGGGCGGCTGGGGCTGGGGTCTCGGCTTCGGTAGCGGTTATTACTGCTCTGACCTGCCCAACCCTGGCAACTGGTACGACGCCGGCTGGGGAAAGTTGCCACCGTGGACATTCGGGTCGGCGTCCCCATGTTTTGGGCCGGGCTTTCTACCAACCGTGCCGCCTCCAGGCGGCGGAGGGGGAGCCCTTCGCGCGTTGTTCCTGGCCCCGGCCGTGAAGGGCGCGGAAGCGTTGCTCAAGGGCAATGTGCCATGCGACCGGCTCTTCAGCACCGGTGAGTCGTCTGCAGATCCCGCTGCCGCCCTTCAGGGCGCGTACGCTGGCGGCCAGGTGCGATTGGTGCCTTTTGGGAGCGACGTACCCGCAGGAGTAGGGGCCGAAACGACGGGCGTAAATGGCATGATTCTTATAGCCTCAAACCGCTATTTCGTTACTGGCATACTGGCGGACGGCGCGCCGGTCACAGAGGCGACAAGCCCTAACTTCCAGGGCCTCACACTTTCCCAGATCGACGAGGTGATATTGATTCACGAGCTGCTGCACTTCACGGGAGCGGTCGGCGACGACAACGCCAATCAATCGATTACACTTGGAAACGGAGTCACTGTTAAGGGAAGCGCCGGGGTGACAAACGAGGTAATAAAGGATTGCATTCATCAATGACTTTTTCGTTCGGGATGCGGCTGATAGACCGTGCGGCCTTAGCCGCGCTGCTGCTCTCTGCGAGCGGTGCGGGAAGCTTAGCTGGAGCTGCTCTGAGCG
>Ga0070762_10000945_pt1 | contig 12960 bp, 11 predicted proteins | sample HubBroMetageREF2_FD_66726 | JGI IMG/M metagenome (GOLD analysis project Ga0070762, IMG submission 66726) | Reference soil microbial communities from the Hubbard Brook experimental Forest, New Hampshire, USA - Hubbard Brook CCASE Soil... | ecosystem: Environmental > Terrestrial > Soil >...
CCCGCCGGGCTGCGCACCAATCTTTTCATCTGCCTCGGTGCAGCGATGTACACCATTCTTTCCGATGCACTCGCCGTCGAGCATCTCGGAGATCACACCCGCATTGCGGCCCAGATTATTCCCGGGATCGGTTTTATCGGCGCCGGCTCAATTCTTCACGCTCGCCAGAAACTGGTTACCGGACTAACCACTGCAGCCACCATCTTCGTCGTAGCTTCGGTTGGCATGGCGGTGGGTGGGGGACTTTATCTCACCTCGATTTTTGAAACCGGACTGATTTTGCTCTGCCTCTTCTTGCTGGGACAGGCAGAAGAGCGATTTGGTCTAAAAGCCGCCGTGTACGGGTACGAAGTCGCCGGCCGCAACGCCGATGAAATTACGCTTGAGATAAACCGCATTCTGGAGAGTGTCCACGGAATGACGGACAACTTGCAGGTTGCCGCAACTCCACAGCACGTACGAGTTCAGTTTGAACTGGAGGCAACGCGCAGCCAGCAAGACCAGGTCTTACGCGGCCTCAAGCAGTCTTCGATCTTCGAGAGCGCGACGCCGTTGGGCCCGGTGGATGTTGAATGACGTCGCCTGCCCCCGCCGTCCCTTTCGTCAAGGCGAGCGCCTGCGGAAATGATTTCCTGATCATTGATGGCGTTCATGCCCCTCCGGATATGGCCGCATTCAGTCGGCGTATCTGCGACCGGCATCAAGGCGTCGGCGCTGACGGAGTAGAGTGGCTGTTTCCCGCGCCGGATGCCGATGTGCAGGCTCGGCTGTTCAATGCCGACGGGTCCGAGGCTGAAATTTCTGGCAACGGAACGCGTTGCGTTGCTGCCTACCTTTGTTCCGGGAAGGAAAAAAAGAAAATTGTGATACGAACAGGTGCTGGCCTGAAGACGTGCACGTTCACGTCGCGAAAAAACAATCAGTACGAGTTTGAGATTGCTATGGGCGAACCCGAAGTCGGCGGCGAACTCTCCCTTGAATTAGCTTCCGGCGAAACACGGGGCATTCCGATCTCAATGGGGAACCCGCACTACGTGATTTTCGTCGACGAATTCAGGCCGGACTGGCAATCAGAAGCAGCTGAGATTGGACGACACAGCAACTTCAAGCAAGGAGTTAATGTTGAATTTGTAAGCATTGTTGACAAAGGAAATATCGAGGTCCGGTTCTTCGAACGCGGAGTTGGCGAAACCCAGTCCTCTGGTACCGGGTCATGCGCTGCGGCGGTCGCGACCATCGTCGCCAAGAAAGCCCAGTCGCCTCTGCAGGTTCACACGCCCGGCGGCGTCCAGACGGTGCGATTGGACAAACAGGTTTTTCTTCGGGGCAGCGCTCAACTCATATGTCGCGGAGAGTTTTTCTCGTAGCACGCAACGGCCCGGATGCCACCGTCCGGGCAGTCGAACGCTAGGCAGGATTCGACACTCAACAGTCACCGAAGTAACAAATCGACTTTTTCGCGGCCTGTTAAGATTGATCGTTCGAAACGTTGATGCGATGCCTCCGACTCAGTCAATCCCGCGTGTCAAGCCACCTGCGCTTCAACTGGGGGACACGATTGGAATCATCGCTCCCGCGAGCAATATCAAACGCGAGCTGCTCGAAACCGGATGCGACGCGCTACGACGAATGGGATACAAACCTTTCTATTTCGATTCCATCCTCGAAAAGGATCTCTATTTTGCCGGATCAGCTGAGCGCCGCGCCCGCGAACTCGACGAAATGTTTACGCGGGATGATGTTCGGGCGATCATCTGCGCTCGCGGTGGATATGGCGCCAATTATCTTCTCGAAACTCTTAATCTCGCAAACATCAAAGCCCATCCGAAGATTTTCGTCGGCTACAGCGATATCACCAGCCTTCTGACCTACATCTCGGACGCAGTCGGCCTCGTGACTTTTCACGGTCCCATGGTCACAAAAGATTTTGCACACGAAGACGGCGTTGATTCGGCTTCGTGGGAAGCAGCGCTCAACGGGTCTTCTCCATGGGAAGTAAATTTTGGACCCGAGTCTGGGACGAAAGCTTTGCAACCTGGATCCGCCGAAGGCATCCTCTATGGCGGCTGTTTGTCCATGCTGGTAGCTTCGTTGGGTACGCCGTATGAAATTCATTCGACGGGGACGATCTTGTTCATCGAAGACATGGCCGAAAAACCCTATCAGATCGATCGCATGCTGATGCAGTTGAAATTGGCGGGGAAGTTCGCAGACGTTCGCGGCATCGTATTCGGCGAGATGCTGGACTGTGTGCAAAAAAAAGATCAGGGCTACACTTTAGAAGAAGTCGTATTGCGAATAGTCGGCGAGGGCGTGCCGGTGGCGTATGGATTGAGATCCGGCCATGTCTCGCATCGGAACATTACGCTGCCTTTAGGCGTGCGTGTGGCGCTTAATGTCGGCCAAGACAATGGAGGCCTTCGGATTCTGGAATCCGCCACGTGTGGGGCGGGCACTCCTGTCCACCGTCTTTGACTGGATTCAGAGCGGACGAGAGTGTCCGCTCTACGCTGATCGAACTGACGAGATATGCCCGAGAACAAACACATTCACCTGATCGGGATTTGCGGCACGGCGATGGCTTCACTCGCCGGAATGCTGCAGCGGCGCGGTTTTCGTGTAACCGGTTCTGACACCGCCGCGTATCCTCCAATGTCAGATTTTCTGGCTTCGCTCAATATTCTGGTGACGTCATTTGCCGTGCAGAACCTGCAACCGCAACCAGACTTGGTGGTGGTGGGCAATGCGATTTCTCGTGGCAACGTCGAACTGGAGCACGTCCTCGATCAGCGCGTTCCATTCTGTTCGCTGCCCCAGATTCTTCATGACGAATTTCTGCGCGGCAAGGATGTCCTCGTCGTCGCGGGTACCCACGGCAAGACCACAACGACCTCGATGCTCGCGTGGATTTTTCATACCGCCGGCTTGCAGCCCTCCTTTCTGATCGGCGGTATTGCGGAAAACTTCGGCAGCAGCTTTCAACTGGGACAAGGGAAGCACTTCATCCTCGAGGGCGATGAGTACGACACTGCATTCTTCGACAAGGGGCCGAAATTCCTGCATTACTTTCCCGACTCGATCATCCTGACCTCTGTGGAATTTGATCACGCCGATATTTATAAGGACCTCGATGCCGTGGAAACTGCGTTCAAGCGGCTGGTGAATCTCATCCCTCACCGCGGTCGCATTGTCGCTTTCGATACCGGCGAGAGCGTTGATCGTTGTCTGGACCGCGCCTTCTGTCCAGTCGAGCGTTATGGCTCGAATGCGAATGCAACCTGGAAAATTACCAACCTGCATCTGGAACCGGGACGAACCACATGGTCGGTCGTACGCGATGGAAAGCCCTGGGCGGATTTCGAGTATGCGGTCGCGGGCGAATACAACGTGTGGAATGCAACCGCGGCTGCCGCAATGGCCGCCAACTGCGGCATTCCCCGCGAAGAGATTGCGGCTGCGTTGAAGACGTTCAAGAGCGTGAAGCGCCGCCTTGAAGTTCGCGCCAAAGTGAATGGCATAACTATCATCGACGACTTCGCGCATCATCCGACCGCAATCGCCGGTACACTCACAGCGTTGCGCGCGAATTATCCCGGAGCCCGCTTGTGGACGATTCTCGAGCCGCGCTCCAATACTCTGCGGCGCAATGTGCTGCAAAACGACTTGGCCAAGAGCCTTGCCCTTGCGGATGAAGTCGTCGTAGCCAACGTCTTCAAGTCAGAAGCCATCCCGGAAGCCGAACGCCTTGACTTGGCAGCCGTCGCGGCACAAATCCAGAAACACGGTCGGCGGGCGCGGATTGTCTCCACCGTCGATGGCATCGTGCAACTGATTGCTCCAGAGTTGCGTTCGGGCGACGTTGTTGCCATTCTTTCCAACGGAGGCTTTGGCGGGATCTACGACAAACTGCCGGAGCGCCTAAAATCGCTTGGTTCAACCGCTCCGCAAGGTTCTGACGTCCAGAACAAATTGATTTTGAGCTGACATCCGTGGACGATATCATGCCAACCCAGAACTCTTACCAAGCCGTCTGGTTAGCACTGGCCAAAGGCGAATTCAATCTGTCCGGAGACTCGCGCCGTTGATTCGCACTCTAGTGATGCTCGGTTTCTGGGCGGCACTGCTGCCCTTCGCAGCATTGATCGGTTTTCCGTGGACGTTAATAACGGGCGATGTCAGCATGCTTTATCGCATGACCATGTGGGGCGCGTGGACCGGGGTTCGGCTTGCGGGAATTCAAGTGCGGACCGTAGGCCTGGACAAGATCGATCCCGCCCGCAGCTATATTTTCATGTCCAATCACGTTTCGAATGTCGATCCGCCGATTCTCATGCCGCTGATTCCGCGCCGCATGTCGATCATGGTCAAAAAAGAATTGTTCCGGGTTCCGGTATTGGCAAGGCTTATGCGGTTCGGATCGCTCGTCCCAGTGGATCGTGGAAACCGCGAATCGGGAATCGCTGCAGTCCGCGCCGCTGCGGATGTAATCCATCAAGGGCTCAACATGACCGTTTACGTCGAAGGGCACCGTTCCTTCGATGGCAAGCTTCTGCCCTTCAAGAAGGGACCCTTTTACCTGGCTGAGGAGTGCGGTGTGCCAATCGTCCCGGTAACTATCGTCGGCACTCACTATGTCATGCCGAAGAAGAGATTCGCGATCAAGCCGGGGATTGTCACGGTACTGTTTCACCCCCCGATCGAGCCCAAGGATTTTGGGAGCCGCGACTGCCTGATGACGAAAGTTCGCAAGGTCATCGACAGCGGATTGCCAGTTGAGATTCAAGAGGCGGCCTCAACAACCACGAACGACACGAGAGTTCGTGAAGAAAGCGCATCGGCTTGAAGCCCACGGTTGTCAATAAGCCCACGGTTGTCAATAAAAGATATCGGTGGACGCCGTACCGAACGCTCCGGGAGCAGTTCTGGCAGCGGAGGCCAGAACATTAAGCGACGAGTGCTGTTCCTCAGCTAACCGACAACTACTTACCGTGGAAGGCGCTACTTAGCTGAGGCGAAGGAAAGACTCGACGGCAGCGATGATCGCAGCCGAAAAGACATTTCCCATCACGCACTTTTCCAACAGCCCACACGATTTAGCGTCAACCGACCCCATGCGGCCAACTGAGGGCTAGAAAGCCTGAAGTCCGCCAGAACACTCCCCCGAATGTGGTACCTGAGACGTACTCCCTTGTGGTAGTCAAGAACCACTGGATCTGGTGATGCGTTCTTAACTGTAAAAGGTCCAAGATTCCGGCTAGAAACCAGGACAATAGGGGGAAACATGACAGACATTCGGCGTCGCAGCAGGGAAGAAATAATAGCATCTTTGTCCAGCGGGAGCCCTCACGAGATTCAGGATGCGTTGATCAGCGCGTGCTACTGGGATAAGGATTGGAAGTGGGCGTTACAACAGTTGCGGAAGTTTGCTCAGCACGGCGACGACCAAGTGCTTAGGGCCGTTGCCACCGGCTTGGGCTTTATCGCCGCCTTCAACGGTGAAATTGACGAACCGGAAGCGCAGTCGATCCTCATTCGGCTCAAAGCAAGCGCAAACTCCGCTGTGGCCGAAGACGCCAAGGAGGCGGAGGCGGACATAGAGCACTTTGTAGGGCACCGCCAGCGTGGCGAGGATGTTGAACTTGTAGCTCGACTCCCACAAGACTGGCTGTTGAACTAGCTGTCGCAGCCATTCGGAATGAACGTGTTCGAGGTTATGATCAGTCGAGTCTAGAGACGTGAGGGGCGGCCCGAAAAAACGCACCACGCCGAACGACGGCGCTCAGAACGACGCGGAGATCTAGCGGTGAAAGTTCGGGCCCAGCAGCGAAACATCATCCTCGGCCAGGCTGCGGATGAGTTCAGCGCTCAAGTAATCGGCGTTGGCGGCCACGGTGTTCCCGTAGCGCTTCTGGTAGGTCGAGCGGCTTTTATCGATATCCTCTTTGAGGCGATCGTACAAATCTTTGTGTTTGCGGCCTTCAGCGACTTTTGCCTGATTGTAGAGCTTGATTTCATCCATCAGGAGGCGGGCAAAACGCTGCGCCTTGCGATGAACCTCGGCATCTTCCGGCGACATGTGCGCAAATGCATCGGTTGCTGGTGCAGCCGCCGCGGCTGCCACGGCCGCAGGAGCCGACACTACTTCGGCCGCCGCCTCTGCCATCGCGGGTTCTTCGATCGGCAACGGAGCCGTCACATGTTTCGGGGAGTGCGCCGCAAACGGATCTGAAAAAGATGATACCGTCTGCACCGCGGGAGCTTCGATCTTTTCGCCTGCGCCGGCGTCGGTTGCGCCTTCTTTCAGCGCTTGCTTGCGCAGCGAAGCCACCTCGAGCCATGCGCTCGTAGCTGCGACCAGCAGTTCGAGTGCGGACGATTCCATCTTTCCGCCGGCTCCCGTACCCGCGTCGCAATATACCAAAGCTGCCACTTTGTCTTTCAGGCGAAGGGGAAGTAACAAAACACGGTCTTCGGCGGGAGCGCCGAATTGCGAAATGAAACGCGGATCCATTTCGGAGACACCTGCGCTGACCGCGGCCCGTGATTGTAAGGCCTGGCCCGGCGCCCGGTTGCTGACATCCAAAGAAAAATCCTTGACGTCTTCGCTGTTGTCGAACCCGCGTCCCTGCCACCCTGTTGCCGATCCCGACTTGATCACAAAAAGTGCTGCTCGTCCACTGTATCCGGCAGTGCTTTCGAGCAGAGCCCGCAGAATTTCCTTTTGCGTCGTTCCCGCATGAACGGCTGAAACCGCATGGAGTAGGTCCGCAGCCCCACTTCCGGAGGCGGGGGCAACTCCTGCCAGATGCGGTTGAACTTCTTCGAGAACGCGGCGAACCAGTTCTTTCCGCAACTCCGGAAGATGACCTTCGAGCACCTGAGAGACGGCCTTTTCGACAATTTGATCAATCGGAGTTTTATGCGCCATTGTTGCCCTGACCATCTTGCAGCGTCCCAAGTGCCCTTGGGAAGGGCACGACTTCAGTCGTGCCGCCCAGAGCCAAAAACATGTTGAGGGCGTCAGCCCCTGCGGTAACGAACCTCATAACTGAATCGACGATTTCAAAACTCTCTCGGTGCGATGAACACGGGATTCGCGCCCTTATGGATTCAGCAAAGTTCTGATTATACGGCCTCTCGGCCGCAGTTCAGCGATGACCGAAGTAATGTGGCCTAACGGGGAAGCATCGCCACTCGGTATCTAAACGGAACCTGTGCCAAGGGAGGACTCATGATTCATATCTGGGTATGGCTTCAGCCATATCGAAAACGCTGTCAAATCAATCCAGGTTCTGCCCTCACTTTCGACGTTTCTTCACCAGCTTCAGAAATCCTGCTAAACTGTTCCACCCAAGTTACGTCAAAAGAGTTACGCGCAAACGCGGGTTACCAAGTAAAATAACAGTTCCTGATTCCGCGCCGCGTCAAAATTGTTGCATCGGATGAATGATGAGTACCATCCAACCCAAAGTAGATGAGCCAGTTTCGGACGAACTGGCTCTCGTGCAAGCGGCGAAGGCCGGCGACGTCGGAGCCTTTGAAAATCTGGTTCGGCGGTACGACCGGAACGTTTTCCGAATTGCGCAGCACATCACCCAGAACCGCGAAGACGCGGAAGATGTGGTGCAAGATGCGTTCCTGAAAGCGTACAGCAACCTGCATCAGTTTCAGGGGCAGTCGAAGTTTTACACCTGGCTGGTGCGCATTGCTGTGAACGAGGCGCTGATGCGGTTGCGGCGCCGTCGTCCTGAGCGCATGGTTTCGCTCGACGAAGAGGTTAAGACCGAGGAGGACTCGCTTCCGCGCGAAGTCGCGGACTGGAGTCCGAATCCGGAGCAGCAGTACAACCAGGCGGAGTTGCGGGAGATTCTGACGCGCACCATCCAGGGTCTGCCCGCGAGTTTTCGTACCGTGTTTGTCCTGCGTGACGTAGAAGGTCTTTCGACGGAAGAAACCGCGGAGGCGCTGGATCTCAGCATCCCAGCGGTGAAGTCAAGGTTGTTGAGGGCTCGTTTGCAATTGCGCGAGCGCCTCAGCCGTTTTTTTCAACGACGCGAAAACGGCAAAGAAAAACCCGAAATCGGAGACGCCAACCAGTGAAGTGCGCAGAATTTCTGAATGAGCTGACCAACTACCTTGATGGTGCGATTGATGCGCGCACAAAAGCTGAATTGGAAGATCATCTGGCCTGGTGCCACAACTGCTACGTGGTTTGCGATACCACCAAGAAGACCATCGAGATTTATCGCGATTCCCAACTGTACGAGCTTCCTGAAGACCTCCGCACCCGTCTTCGTACCGCCATCGTTTCGAAGTGTCATTCCCGAAAAAAGAGCGGTCCGGAGCACGTCTGAGCTTTCGCGGCCTCGCGTAACTCGTTATTCCACAAGCCTATTTGCAGCTGCGCAACTGTAACGTTCGCGCCGGGTTTCTCACTATGGAAAGTTGACGAAACCTTTTCCTGCGGCATGGAATCTAAGTGGTTGGCTGTAGAAATGCAGTTTGATTCCGGGGTGAAGGGCAACTTAAGCGCTGAGCTGTGGAGGTCAAACATGATCGGGAGATTGGTCGATGCTTTCTTTGGTTGCTGGCATAATCGCTACAGTTTTCCCATTACTATGAAACCCGCCACCCACAAGGGTTTCCGGCCCTCGGCAGCAGCGGCGCTGACCGGGATGTATGTAGTCTGCCTGGATTGCGGTAAGGAATTGCCGTACGACTGGAAAGCGATGAAGGTGATCGGTTCGTCGTCGGAAGCACGCCAGTACGCGCAGCAGTTGGCCCCAAGAGAAGCCGCCTAATTGCACAAACGCAAATCAGGAGAATAGCCGCGACTCAAATCGCGGCTTTTCTTTTGGTTGTCAGATACGGCATCTTTTGGAACCCACTACGGGGTTCACTGTATTGGCTGCGCCCAGGCTATCGGTTAGATTGTCTAGAGTTCGACGGCTACTTTAACTGGCGATCATGGGTTAGTGTTCAGCGAGACTGACGTTCGACCCTCACGATCGCCACCCCAAGTTTCAGATTGTTCTCTAAGCTTGTCAGTGTGTAAGGCTGCGTCACCCGTGATGAGGACTCATCCTCTGGCGGCTGGCGCAGCTGCCTTTTTGGGCAGGATTTCGCCGATCCGGCGGATCTGGGCTCCGACACCCCGCAGTTTCTCCTCAATGTGTTCGTACCCGCGGTCGATGTGATACACGCGATCAATAATTGTTTCTCCATCGGCGACGAGAGCGGCCAGCACTAACGATGCCGACGCGCGCAAATCCGAAGCCAGGACGGCGGCGGCGCTCAACGGAGTTTTGCCGCGAACTACGGCGCGGCGTCCTTCGATCTTGATATTCGCGCCCATGCGTACGAGTTCCTGGGCGTGCATGAAGCGGTTCTCGAAGATGTTTTCTGTGATGATCGAGGCGCCGTCCGCCTGGGTTGCCAGCGTCATATATTGGGCTTGCACGTCGGTGGGGAAGCCGGGATATTCCTCGGTGACCATGTCGGCGGCTTTCGGAGGATTGTCGCCCATCACGCGAACCGAGTCGGCCGTGTGCGCGGTCTTCACGCCCACTTCCTTCAATTTGTCGAGCAGTGCGCCCAGATGATTCGGATCGCAACCAGCAATGTTCAGGTCTCCTCCCGTCAGCGCGCCAGCGATGATGAAGGTGGCGGCCTCGATGCGATCGGGAATGATGCGGTGGCGCGCTCCGTGCAATTTGTCGACGCCTTTCACGCGGATGGTCGAAGTGCCCGCACCTTCAATGTGAGCGCCCATCTTATTGAGCAGGTCGGCAAGGTCCGCGACCTCGGGCTCGCGGGCGCAGTTTTGCATGATGGTTTCGCCATCGGCGAGAGTCGCAGCCATCAGCAGGTCTTCGGTGCCGGTGACAGTGATTTTGTCGAAAAGAATTTCAGCACCGCGCAAGCGCTTCGCAGTGGCCTCGACATAACCGTGATCCTGCGTGATGGTCGCGCCCAGGGTTTCCAGTCCCTTGATGTGCAAGTCGATGCCCCGAACTCCGATAGCGCAGCCTCCGGGCAGCGAGACGCGGGCGCGGCCACAACGAGCCACAAGCGGACCAAGAACAAGAGTCGAGGCGCGCATGGTCTTCACCAGTTCGTAGGAGGCTTCGGGCGAAGTGAGATTGCGGCAGGAGATGGTGGTTCGATGCTGCGCGCGACCGTACCCGAGTTCGACTTCGGCACCCATCGCCGCGAGGAGTTTGCGCGTGGTCTCGATGTCGCGGACCTGGGGAATGTTTTCGAGGATGACCGGCTCTTCGGTTAGCAGAGCGGCAGCCATGGCTGGAAGTGCGGCGTTCTTGGCGCCGCTGACGCGAATTGTTCCCAGCAGCGGATTCCCGCCGCGAATTACGAATTTATCCATATCAGAATTTGCCTTTAACCAAGTCGCACGTAGACCGTGAGCAACGGCGAGGCTCATGGGATCCGTCCAATCTGTGGCGCTGAGATATTGTAAAGGCGAAACGGGTTTGTGGAGAGTCTGATTTTGTTAATCGGAAGAACACGCCCTGTGGGAGCGGGTGTTCTGTTGTTGGCAAGGGGAGTCGAGCTTCGCTCGACTGGACCGCCGGGGAGGCTGTCATCGGTTGAGTTTTATCACTAGCTCCAAGCCAGAGTGGTCACTGAATTCTCCTTCAACGGAACCGACGCCGCCATATTCGCTAGCCGCAGTTCGATCGTCTTTGCTGGTCCAGTGTTGGTCACGATCAGCACCTGCTGACCGTCTGGATTTTCAAGCGCAACGTGCCGCAGGTCAGCGGCTGAACTCTGGGAGCCAAAGCGGCGAGCCCCGCGACGGATGACCCGCGAGTAATGAGCAAACGCCCAGTATTGTCCGCTACGGGTAATTTCCCTGGTTTGCGAATTGATGGTTACCACGCCGCCGCAGGGAAAAGGTCCGAGGTTCGGCCGGCCATGCTCGTCGAGAGCCATGTTCCATGCTGTGATGGAGCGGCACCAGTTGTTGAGAACGTCGCTGAAGATCCCACCCCACTTGCACCAATCCGTAAGATAGCCCGGGTCGGTGTAGTCGGGGCCACCTTCCGTCCAGTGCATCTCCGCATCTGGATAAGCGTCGTGGACTTTGCTTATCATGTCGGGAGTGCCGTAGTAGCCGTGCCAGGCGACAGCGTTCACGTACCTGCGAAGCTTGTCGTCTTGCAGTGAGTCAAGGACGCGGCCCCACAGATTGTAGTTATGATCCAAAATCCAGATCTTGGTTTGCTGCCCGGTGCTTTCGAGAAGCGGGCCCAGGTGATCGCGCACGAATTGAATTTCGTACTCCTGGCCCCAGAGGCAAGCCGGCATTCTGCCATCCTGATCGGTGTCCACTTCATTCTGCGAGGTCAGGGCCTGCACCGGCACGCCCTCTGCGGCGTACGCTTGCAGAAATTTAAGGTAGTATTTCGCGTAAGCTGGGAAGTAGTGATTGCGCATGGAGCCACCCAGCATTGAGTTGTTAGACTTCATCCATCCGGGAGGGCTCCAGGGAGTCGAGAAAAGGAACAAATCTGGATTTACCTGCCTTGCCTGACGGAGCATAGGAAGAATGTATTCGCGATCATGATCGATGGAGAATCGGGTCAGATCCGGGTCGGCCTCGCCGTCGTCGTAGCTGTAAACCTTGGTGGAATAATCGCTCGATCCTACGCAGATGCGGCCCGTGCTCAGCCCCATTTCTGAGGGAGTGAACAACTCATGGAAAAGTTGCTCTCGCGCCGAGGGCGCAAGTTGATTGAACGTGTAGCAAGTAGCATCAGTGAAGGCTCCGCCAAATCCCAGGATCTCCTGGAACTTTATGCTGGGGTTCAGCTGGACCTGATCGCTTGTGGGTGTCCCCGCCGCAGGACGCCAACTCAGTCGAGGAGCGACGGCGAAACGTTCGTCGCCGGACGTAACCCAAACGGAAATCTCCGGGCGATTTAACATCTTCTCGCCGGAGGCGGGCTTTGCTGCTTCCGCGGCGGCTGGTCTAACCAGGTCAGGAACAATCGCTGCCGCCAATCCCAGAGCGGAAATTCCAAGAAAACTCCTTCGCGAGGTTGGGTTTGTCATAAGCGTCTCCTCTAACCGTAGTGATGGTTACCTCTTTGTTGCGGCGGTGATGGCGTGGCGAACGTGGCCGTGGGTCGATTTCAAGGAGCGGGCGGCCTGAGTGCGGCTGACATTCGCCTCCAACATTACCAGCGCTATGGGGACGTTGTCTCCGGCGGCTTGCAGGGCTTGCTCGGCGGCTTCGCGAGTGAGTCCGGCGGCTTGTTGCAGGATGGTCAGACCACGTTCGCGCAACTTGTAGTTCTTCACGTGGACGTTGATCATCAGGTTGCCGTGGACGTAGCCGAGTCGCGTCATGGCGCCGCTCGACAGCATGTTCAGGATCATCTTTTGGGCCGAGCCGGCTTTCATGCGGCTGGAGCCGGCGATGACTTCGGGTCCGACCTCGGCCACGATAGCGAAATGCGCGGCCTTTTCAAGCAGAGATCCGGCGTTGCAGGTGACTGCGATGGTCTTCGCGCCGTGACGTCGGGCGTACTCGACGGCGGCAACGGTGAAAGGAGTGCGTCCGCTTGCGGCGATTCCGACCACCACGTCGTTCTTCCCCGGCTTTTTTTTCGCCATTTCGCGTTCGCCGAGTTCGCGGGAATCCTCGCTGGCTTCGGTAGCGCTGTACAGAGCTCTTGTTCCGCCCGCGATCACGAACTGCACGGTCTTCGGATCGGTATTAAACGTAGGCGGACACTCGGAGGCATCGAGCGCGCCCAGGCGGCCGCTGGTTCCGGTGCCCACGTAGATTAATCGCCCTCCTTGTTCAAGGGCTTTTGCGATCAGATCGATTGCGCGGGCGATCTGCGGTAAGGCGCGTTTCACGGCAGTGGCAACTTTGGCGTCCTGCGCGTTGATGATGCTGGCGATCTCGAGGGAGGATTTCAGGTCAAGGTT
>Ga0070762_10000946_pt1 | contig 12958 bp, 9 predicted proteins | sample HubBroMetageREF2_FD_66726 | JGI IMG/M metagenome (GOLD analysis project Ga0070762, IMG submission 66726) | Reference soil microbial communities from the Hubbard Brook experimental Forest, New Hampshire, USA - Hubbard Brook CCASE Soil... | ecosystem: Environmental > Terrestrial > Soil > Temperate...
GGTTCGCAACAATAATTCCGGAGCCGGCATTCCCGGGCAGACGATTTTCGAACCGCCTAGCCTGTACCAGCGCATCAATCAGGAATTGTTCAGCGCTAACGCACGCTGGGACTTTGTCACCGGGTCTCACTGGCATCATCAGTTGATGGGCACAGAGGCGTACATCCGCCAGCACAGCTTCAATCCTACTCAGAGTTTTTACGCTACGGATCCTTTCGCCTTCTGTCCACAGTCCAATCCAAATGCGGTTGCGACCGCGGAATTCTGCGACTTCAGGTTTGACTCGCGCTACAACTACAATCGCGCCGGTTTTCAACTGCAATCTACCTACGTGGCGAGAAAATTTGCCTTCACCGTTGGATACCAATATGAAGTTGAAAATGCCTACATCTACTCGCTGGCGCAAAACCATGTCCGCCGCAACAATCAAGGTGGCTTTCTCGATTTGCGCTACACCCCGATATCGCGACTAACTATCGATGTTGGTGCGCGCGCGGAAGACAACAGTAACTTTGGGACCCGCGTTGTTCCCAGGGCCGGCGCTTCCTTCTTGCTTCATTACAGTCGCGGAATTTTAGGCGATACGCTTGTCCGTGCGTTCTACGGTGAGGGAATCAAGGAGCCGCGCTTCGATCAGCTTTATTCCGACCAGTTCGGCGATATTGGAAATCCGTTGTTGAAACCTGAGATCAGCAAGACGTGGAGCGCAGGTATCGAGCAGAAGCTTTTTAGCGATCGGGTGAAAATCAACGCCGACTATTTTTCCAATCGCTTCTACGACATCATCAGCTTTGCCTTTTGTTCGGCCTTGGCGCCGCCCGCCACGGGAAACACCTGCGGCATCACCGTTCCCAACGCGCCCCCCAGCTTCGGCTACTATTTCAACACTGATCTGGCCCGCGCACGCGGCACGAACATCGCGGCCGAGGCGCGCGCCACAAAATGGCTGTTTCTCCGGGGAAACTATACTTACGACGACAGCCAGGTCATCAAATCTCCCAATTCATTTGATCCTTCCGAAATCGCCGGCAATCGACTGCTTCGTCGCCCCGTAAATTCTGGCTCCGTTACCGCGACAGGAACGTTCCGCCGTTTTAGCGCCGCCTTCGCTGGATATTTCATGGGGCAGCGCACCGATAGCGATTTCCTCGGTCTAGGATATACGCGCGATCCCGGATATTCGCGATTCGACGCCTCTGCTAGCTACCAGTTCCCACGCGGCTTCGCTCTCTACGCCCGCGCCACGAACATTCTCGATAAGCAATATCAAGACGCACTCGGCTATCCTGCCTTGGGACGCGACGCCATCGTGGGTGTGCGCTACCAATTCGCGGGCCGGAACTAGTCCATGCGGCATCTGTTGGTTTTTTCCTGGAGCGGAGGCAAAGACAGCGCCATGGCATTGCAGACGCTTCTTGCCGATCCGACGTTCGAGGTCGTAGCTCTCTTAACCACGGTCACTGAGGGCTATGACCGCATCAGCATGCACGGGGTGCGCCGCGAGCTTCTTCACCAACAAGCTCGGTCGATCGGCTTGCCTCTGTACGAAGTGTCGATCCCGCCGCAATGCGTCAACTCCATTTACGAATCGAGGATGGCGGACGCCGTTTTGCACTTTCGAAATTCGGGTGTCCGCCACTTCGGCTTCGGCGACATTTTCCTACGCGACCTGCGTGCCTATCGCGAGGAGAAATTGGCGCGTGTCGAAGCGCAAGCCATCTTTCCTTTGTGGGACGTTGACACCCACGAATTGGCACAACGGTTCGTTCGCGACGGTTTTCGCGCGATCACCGCGTGTATCGATCCCAAGAAACTAGACAAAAGCTTTGCCGGGAGAGAACTAGACGCCAAGTTCTTTGCCGAATTGCCTGCCACTGCCGATCCTTGCGGTGAAAATGGTGAGTTTCACACCTTTGTTTTCGACGGCCCCATATTTCAGACGCCGATTGCCCTCCATACCGGTGAGGTTGTCGAACGCGATTCCTTTGTGTTTTGCGATTTACTGCCTTCTCGAAAGGAAATGAGCCATGCTCTTTAAGGAAAATTCTGAGCGCAGCATCATGTTCCTGCGCGGCTTTGTCGTTGTGGCCTTTCTTGCGTTTGCCGCGATTGTGCGCATCCTGCCGCACCCCGCGAATTTCACGCCAATTGGCGCGATGGCGCTCTTCGGTGGCGCAAAATTCGGTAAAGGATGGCAAGCCTTCCTTTTTCCCCTCGCTGGCCTTTTCCTGGGAGACTTGTCCATTGGATTCCACCGGCTTATGCCAATTGTGTACTTCAGCTTTTGTATAAGCGTCCTGATTGGCATGGCATTCCGTCGCAAACAAACTCCCGGTCCCCTGTCGCTCGCCACACTCCTTGGCGCGATCCAGTTTTTCCTGATCACCAATTTCGGAGTGTGGTCGATGGCTACTATGTCCACTTACCCTAAAACTTTTGCCGGCCTTCTTGCTTGCTATGCGGCCGGGATCCCCTATTTCGGAAACACCCTGCTGGGGGATTCGTTTTATGCCGCTCTTCTCTTTGGTGGATTTGCCCTTGTCGAGCACCTTAGTCCAGCGTTACGAGAGCGCCCGTACGCCGCCGTTTGAGGGTTAGCCGAGCACCCCGGATCAGACGCGGGCTCTGCTATACTTTTTCTTTCGGCCATGACTAAATTTGCCACCGAAGCTTCGTTATCACCAGAACTGCTCGCCAAATACGAGCCGGTAATTGGCTTGGAAGTCCACGCGCAACTTCTAACCGCGACCAAGATTTTCTGTGGCTGCTCCACTCGTTTCGGCGATCAGCCCAATTCCAACGTCTGCCCAGTCTGTCTGGGCTTGCCCGGCACGCTGCCGGTTTTAAACAAACGCGTCGTAGAGATGGGAATGCGGGCATCGCTCGCTCTGAATTGCACTGTGCACGAGCACTCCCGTTTCGCGCGTAAGAATTATTTTTATCCGGATCTTCCCAAGGGCTATCAAATATCGCAATACGAACTACCGCTGGCTACGGGCGGCTGGATCTCCATCATTCATAATGGCGAGACCAAGCGCGTTGGCATCACGCGCCTGCATCTGGAAGAAGACGCCGGCAAGTCACTGCACGATGGCTTCCCCCACTCCGCCGAAAAAACTTACGTCGATTATAACCGTTGTGGCACGCCCCTTAGCGAAATTGTTTCTGAGCCCGATATGCGCACGCCCGACGAAGCGTACGCTTACCTGACCACGCTGCGGCAGATCCTGCTCTACACCGGAGTCAGTGATTGCAACATGGAGGAAGGTTCGCTTCGTTGCGATGCCAACGTTAGCGTGCGGTTGCGTGGCGCCTCGGAATTTGGTACTAAAGTGGAAGTCAAAAATCTTAATTCGTTTCGCTACTTAGCCAAAGCGCTGGAGTTTGAAATCGAGCGGCACATCGGTGTGCTCGAATCGGGCGGCCGCATTTCGCAGGAAACTCGGTTGTGGAATCAATCTGCAGGGCGTACCGAGCCGATGCGCTCCAAAGAAAAAGCCCACGACTATCGCTACTTTCCGGAGCCCGACCTGCTCTCCGTACACGTAAGCGCCGCATGGCGCGAGCAAGTGGGTGCTTCGTTGCCGGAATTGCCCGCCGCGAAACAAGCACGATTCGTCTCGGCCTTTGGGGTTACGCCATACGATGCCGAAGTGCTCACCAACACGCAGTCGCTCGCCGACTATTTCGAAGCCATGGTGAAAGCTGGAGCGCCTGGCAAAGCTGCCGCGAATTGGATGCAGACTGAATTGTTGCGGCGGCTGAATGACTCGAATAAAGAAATTGAGGCAAGCCCGGTTTCCGCGGAGTCTCTCGCTGAGTTGGTTATTCTCGTCGATACGGCAAAGATCACTGGCACCGTTGGCAAGAAAGTGTTTGCAGCGATGTTTGAATCCAGCCGTTCTGCCTCGGAAATTGTCGCTGCCGAAGGGTTAGGCGCGCAGGTGAGCGATGCCGCCATCGAACAAGCGGCGCGCGATGTACTCGCGAAAAATGCCGACAATGTTGCTAAATTCAAAGCCGGCAACGAAGGTGTCTTTAACTTCTTCAAGGGCCAAGTGATGAAGGCGACCCGGGGCCAAGCGAACCCGCAAGCCGTAAACGACATTCTTCGCAGACTTCTATCCTGATCTTTATGCATCGTGAACGGACGAGAACATTCTCATGCTTGAAATTGGCGACCAGGCTCCCGATTTCACACTGAAATCCGACGAAGGCAAAGATGTTTCGCTGAAAGATTTTGCTGGCAAGCGCGTCCTTCTCTATTTTTATCCCAAGGCCAGCACACCGGGCTGCACTATCGAGGCTTGTGAATTCCGCGATCTGAGACCGAAATTCGAAAAGGCGGACACGGTGGTTCTTGGCGTCAGCGCTGATCCTGAAAAGGCCCTTGCAAATTTCAAAGTGAAACAGAAGCTGAATTTTCCACTGTTAGGTGATCCGACTCACAAGATGCTGGAAGCCTACGGAGTCTGGCGCATGAAGAAATTTATGGGCCGCTCATTCAAAGGGATTGTGCGCAGCACCTTTCTAATTGGATGTGATGGCAAGATCGAACAGATCTGGGATGAAGTGAAAGCCAAAGGCCATGCGGCCGAAGCGCTTTCCCGACTGGCCAGCTAGCATTACGTTGCAGCTTTAAAAAGTTAATTACCGCACCACTTACAATTCCGTCTGGGCTTGATCGCCCTGCACATCGATGAACAGATTGTCGATCAATCGCGTTCGGCCGACGTATACCGCCAGCAGCGCATAGCTCCCTTTGTTAACTTTCACGACCGGCTCGAACATCTCGGCATCCACAATTTCTGCATAGTCGATCTTTGCCAACGGCTCCTTTAGCAAGACGCTTCGCATAGCTTCTTGTAGCTGCAACGCGTCGCGGACGCCCGCGGAAATCTCTGCCTGCGCCACCTGCAGCGCGCGATACAAAACGGTCGCAGCAGTTCTCTGTTCCCCGGCGAGATACGCATTTCGCGAACTCATCGCTAGGCCGTCAGCTTCTCGGATGATGGGACAGACCACAATCTCCACATCGAGATTCAGATCGCGCACCATTTGCTGAATAATCCGGACCTGTTGCGCATCTTTCCGTCCAAAATAAGCGAACTGTGGCTGCACGATTTCCAGTAGCTTGAGTACAACAGTCGTCACGCCCCGAAAATGGCCCGGTCTGGTCCGACCTTCGAGGCGATTACTCAGACCTTCGACCTCCACATACGTTGAAAAATCAGAAGGATAAATTTCCACCGCGCTCGGCAGAAACAATCCATCTACATTGGCCGCGGTCAGTTTTTCTGCGTCGATTTCCAAAGGGCGAGGATATTTCGCGAGATCTTCATTCGCTCCAAATTGTTTGGGGTTCAGAAAAATCGAGGCGTAAACCGGAGAGCACTCTTTCCTGGCGCGTTCTACCAACGCAATGTGCCCGGCGTGAAGTGCCCCCATGGTTGGCACAAAGCCCACGATCTGCTGTTCCGTTCGCGCGCCCCGCGATTTTTCTTTCATCCAGGCGACTGTTCGAATGATCTCCATTTCGCGCTCAGGCGCCCGCGGCCGCCGCATGCTCGCGGTAAAAATGCATCAGATCCGTCAAGATGGGTTGCGCTCCCAATTGCCGCAGCATGGTCGTAATTTGGCCGCGGTGATACGTGCCGTGGTTCACCAGATGCTGCATCGATTGCCATAAAGGATTGCGATAAATGCCGAACTTCATTGTTTTGTATTCAAAAACGGTGTCCAGCTTCTCTTGTGACAATCCACGCACGAAATTCAGCAACGTCGGTTCAAATCCCGCCCAGCTTTGTTTCAGCTTCGTGATGTCCGCGTATGCCGCATCGTCTGGAATTGCCGAGGGTGAACGCCCCTGAAACCGCTCGAGCCACAGCCATTCCACTCCGTAAATATGCGACAACGTGTCGCGCACCGATGAAAAGCTGGAGCCCATCTGCCTGTTGTACTGCTCCGGCCTCAACGCACTAGCAGCTTCCAGCACACGGCGATCCGCCCAGGCGTTGTATTCGTAAAGCAGAAGCATCTCTGTTTGATTCATAGAACTTTCCTCTCTAAACAAAACCGCGGGGCGCCCCGGTCTGCTCAAGGCGCCCCTTTTTCCTATCGCAAATTATTCCCAACTCCTCATCTCGCAATCGGGATGGTTTTCCGTCCTTTAACTCCGCCAGCAGCATGATAGGATTCGGCATCCGAAGGAAAGCTGCTGCTCTGCACATCGGCACAATATTCCTTCACGGCCGAAGCGATGATGTCGCCGACATTCGCATAACGCCGCGCAAATTTCGGTGGCGTCTGGAACGTCAGTCCGATCATGTCGTGCAGCACCAAAATTTGCCCGTCGCAATCCGGTCCAGCTCCAATGCCAATCGTCGGAATGCGCACCGTCCGGGTAATCTCGGCTGCCAGTTCGCGAGGAATTCCTTCCAGCACAATCGCGAACGCTCCTGCAGCTTCCACGGAGCGCGCATCACGCAGCAATTGTTCTGCCGCGCTGGGCGTTTTGCCCTGCACGCGATAGCCGCCAAATGCATTCACCGATTGCGGCGTCAAGCCGATATGCCCCATCACCGGGATTTCGGCCTCGCTCAATTTGGCGATCAGTTCCAGTCGCCGCTCGCCGCCCTCCACCTTCACTGCTTCGGCGCCGGCTTCCTTGACAAAACGCATGGCATTCTTCAAAGCTTCATTCATGTCGCCGTGATAGGAGCCGTACGGCATGTCGGCCACCACCAGCGCGTGACGCACTCCGCGGCGAACCGCCTTGGTGTGGTGCAGCGCTTCTTCGAGCGTCAGCGGCAACGTGCTGTCATAGCCCAGCACCACCATGCTGACCGAATCTCCCACCAGCACCACATCCACGCCCGCTTCATCGACGATGCGCGCGCTCGGATAGTCGTATGCCGTCAAGCAACTAATCTTTTTTCTGTTCGAGGAATCTGCAGCAAAGGATTTGCGCTGCAGCAATTCAGGCACGGTGATCTTCTCTGTGCCCCCATTCGGGATGATGCTCATGTCGGCCTCCGGTGCCGCTCCCTAACCTCGGGATGCAGCCCGCGTCCAAACGCCCTTACTATAACAAATTGTGATGCAGGTCACCAACATTTGTGATTCTCGACGGACCCCTTCCCGCCGTTTGTGCTCCTCTGCACCTCCTAATCTACACACATCATTGTGTTTGCGACTACTCACTTACGGCTCGACGGCCACTGTCTGTTCGCCTACGTTCCAACCGCGCAGGCCGAGATTTAACCCGGCATTAGTTGCAGATTTGGGGCTGGCTATCTCGATTTCTTTGCTCTCGCCGGGAAGCAATGAAACGTAATTGTCGCTGTAATACGCCGGCAACACACGTGTCTTGCCATCGCCAGCTAGCAGCGTCAACTTGGTCTCGATCGCTGTTGTGGAGCCGGTATTTTCGAGGCGCACCTTGATCCGTACCTCATCTTTCTCAGTCCCGGTGTGTACGGAAATCGCCAGCTTTGCCGCCGCCAATCGATTCAGCTTGCGGTAATCAGCCGTATCCGCGCTGACCCAGTAGAAATTGTCAGAAACCAGTTTGCCGGCCGCATCGCGAAGCTCCAGCTTCACTAGAACCACGCCATCTTTCACATGCGGCGCCAAGTCCAATGTAAACGCCTCGGTCACGCCGGTCGGTGCATCTTTCTTCACTTCCTGCTGCACGAGAATTTTACTGTCCAACGAATAGCCCGCCGCTCGCACCGTGAGCCCACTCACCGCGCCGGGAAGGGAATTCGCAATCTCTACGAGGTAATTATTTGGATCCATCTGCACGTGCAGCAACTCGCTACCTTTTTTTACCGCGTAGTAGGACGCTTGTGTGTCGTAATCCGAACTGAAAATCTGCCATGTCGAACTCGGCCACGCCGGCTGCGTCATCCACAGCATGCGGCCGGTGTTCGGCGCCCACAGGTGCGAGTTCATCCCTTCGAAAATCGCGCGGTGCTGCACGTAATTCAGCATCTGCGCTTTACGATCAAAATCTTCCAGGCTGCTGGCCGCTCCAAATTCTTTTTCCAACTCCGCCATGAAGGGCATCATGTCTCCATTTCCGCTCTGGTGCCAGTCGTGATACGCCCAGTCATCGCTGATTGGCCAACGGTCAGCTTCGGGAATCCATGTACGCCAGGTATCGAGTGTTGGGAAAGACGGCGTTCCGGTCTCCACGGAAAAGCCGTGATTCAACATGGTGAAATACAATTTCGAATCCACATACTTATACGGCCCGCTGTTCTGCAAATTCACCTGGTTCGAAGTCGGCGTGTAATAACGTGTGCCATCTAGCGTCCGCGTTAGCTCTTCTAATCTTTCATTCAGCGTTGGCTGCGGCACGCCTTCATTCCGGCCGCACCAGATCACGATCGAAGGATGATTCCGGAATCGCTCGATGGTGTCTTTTGCGTTTTGCAGAAACAGTGTAGGGTCCTCGGGTTCCACGTTGTAATCCTGGGTCGAAGCCCAGAAATCATTCCACACCAACAGGCCGTATTCATCGGCCAGATCAAAGAAGACTTCTTCCGTGCTTTGCCCCACCCAATTGCGGATGATATTGACGTTGGCCTCGCGATGCAGGCGAAAATACGGCTCCAACTTTTCTCGCGATACGCGTTTGCGCGCATCGTCCATGCCCCAGCTTCCGCCGCGCGCTGCGATGCGTACTCCATTCACCTTAATCGTCAAATAGGGTGCCGCACGCACATCGTCCAGGATCTGAATCGCTGCAGATTTCTCTGCTCCTGGCCACAGCGAAGCCACCCAACCCTTCCAATTGTCGCGCCACGCTTCTGGAAGAATCTTCGGAAATGGATCGGCCGCGGGAATGTTTCGGATTCCTTCGTGCGTCACATTCACAACTTGCTGATTCTTTCCGCGCGCAGTCGTCGGCGAAAACTCCACGCGCCGTAAGTGACCGGTGTCGTCGAGCAAACTCACTTCGTAGGTCATCTCGCGAATTCCAAAGCGCACGTCTTTGCTGTCCGATTCGCGCCCGCCTTCGTTGAATGTCACTTTCAACGAGTATAGTTCGGGGTTGCCGTATCCATTCGGCCACCAGAGTCGCGGATTCTTTACGTTCAGCTGCGCAAACTCTGCCGCAGTCAGCTTTATTTCGCTTCTTCCGGGCGGAGCTGAAACGCTCTTTGTCACTCTTACGCCCTCGAAAGAAGCAGTCAGTGTGCCTCGCAACGCGGCATTCGAATCATTTTGTAGTGGCACCGTGATTTCCACCGCAGCGCTGCTGGTGCCCGGCAAAGGGAGCTGGGTTACTACCTGCAGATCCCCAATGCGAACGGTTCCCACTGCACGGAGCGTTACCGGCTGCCAGATTCCCGTATTGCGGTCGCGAATCGCCGGAATCCAGTCCCAGCCTTCGGTGGCCACAAACGTCGGCCCATCCAGGCACATAATTCCGCCGTTTTCGCCGGGTCCCGCTTTGATGCTCTGTTCGTGAGGAATTCCCGGGTGGGGCGGCGGCGACACGCGCACCGCAACCACATTGGTCTGGCCAGGCTTCACGACGATGGTCACATCAAACACCCCGCGAATGAACGCGCCCTTAATGGTTCCCAATTGCTTGCCATTCAGCCACACATCGGCCTTGTAATTGATTCCTTCAAACGTGAGGATCATCCGGCGATTCTTCGCTTCCGCGGGCACCGTGAATTCAGTCCGGTACCAGTAATCTTGTTTGTTCAGCGTTTCCGGAATTGCCAAATTATTCAGGCCATAGTCGGGATCCGGATACACGCCCCGATCGATCATCGTGGTTAAAACCGTTCCCGGTACAGTCGCGACCCACCAATCTTTAGCAGAAAATCCTGCGAGCGCGATCGCCTCTCCGCCTTCTTTCACTTCCGGCGCGGGCCGGAGTTTCCAATCTCCTAGCGTCCACGTGTTTTTGCCAATCTCCTTCAACGCCGCCGTCGGCGAAACATTGTTAGCGATCCCACGCTGCGGCTCGGCCCAACTTCTCGGCATGCTGGCTGGATCTTGTGGCGCACGGTACCCCGCTTGCCCTCGCGTCTGCACTGGCCACGCCTTCGAACCATCCTCCAGCAACGTCTCGTCAGGGTTCTCCCGTTTTTCGCCCAACTCCTTTACCTCGTCCGCCGTCAGCGCATGGCGCAGCAATGTAAAATTCACGATTTTGCCGCCGAAGTGTTTTCCATTCGGCCGAGGCAAATCCGCGGGCGCCATCTGCAGCACACCACTGACGCTGCCGAATTCCAGTTTGCCCCCGGCAACGCGCGCTCCTTCGCTATACAACTGAAACTCACTTCCGTTGAACGTGGCCGCAACGAATTGCCACTTGCTCGGCGTTATCGCCGCAGAAGATGTCAGCTCTTCATCTTTGCCCATCCGAAGTGTCAGCTTGCCGTCTTCCACAGCGAGGTACCGGAAATATTCGTCCTCCGTTTTTCCGACGCCTGCTATCAGGCTCGGACCCTTCGGCATTTCTTCTAGCCACACCCAGCAGTACAAACTCCAGGGGGAATCGCTGCGAAGCACCGTATCCTCTTTCACCAATGCTTTTTTCAGACCGTCGCCGTCTGGCAGAAATCTCGCGTTGAATGGCCCGTAATAAGGAGGATCGTTTGTGGGAATCACATTCTGTGCCGCAGCAAAAGTTGCAAACGCAGCGCTAAAAACCATGAGCGCAACAACGGCGCGTAATAGTTGCATTCTTGAAGGAAGCATTCCGGTTTCTCCGATTCTTGTGAATCCTCTTGCAATATCGTTATTGCCGCAAGCGCAATCGTCACCGCGCGACGTACTGATTAGGCTCACGTTTCAGTGCAATGTGGGAGCTTGGCTGCGGCCCTTCCACTGGCCTCCGCGACCCAGCCAGTAGCGCACGGCAGATAGCCATGTCGCATAGGAATAAAAGGCTGCCGCAAGCGGCAGGAACGTGGCCCACAGTGGTGACAGTCGATAAAAGCGCACCGTCGGCAGGTAAGTCAGTGTCATCAACACCCACGCGCCCAGAGCAACCTGCCACACCGGCGGCCGCGACTGCAGCGCAAGCGCGACCGGCACAACATAAGTAAGCAGCATGCCCAACAGCGTTCCCAGCAACAGCCAAGGTGAATAGCCCAGTTGCGTGAAAGCCGTCCTCGCGATCATGTCACGGATTTCTCCGAACGTCGTGTAGGCACGCAGGCTCACACTTTTCCTCGTTAGCCCCATCCAGACAGTTCCGCCGTTCCGTTTCACCGCGCGAGCGAGGGCACAGTCGTCGATTACTTCGCCACGAATAGCAGCAAGACCTCCAATATGCTGCAACGCCGTTTCTCGCAGCAACACGCAGCCCCCGGCCGCTCCTGCGGTGCGAGACTTGGGATCCGCAATCCATCTCGGGACGTACAACTTGAGAAAAAAATACAAGAACGCAGGAATCAGCAGCCTTTCGGCGAAAGATCTTGCATGTAACAGCACCATCAACGACACCAACGCTCGTTGCTCCGTCTCAGCCCGCGAAACCAATCGCTGCAACGTGTCCGGTGCGTGCACGATATCCGCGTCCGTGAACCAATAATAATCTGGCGCTACCGGATCCGCTTTGACCACTCCCTGCTGCAGCGCCCAAATTTTTCCAGTCCATCCCGTGGGTAAGCGGTCCGCCTGCAGTGTGGTGACGCGCCTCTCAGCCGGTATTGTGCCGTTCACCATCCGAACAACATCCGTCGTGCCATCCTCACTGTGATCGTCTACAACGTAAATCCGCACTTCGCCTAAATAGTCCTGCCCTGCCATCGATTCCACAGTGCGAGCAATGGTCTGTGCTTCGTTTCGTGCGGGCACGATCGCCACCACGCGCGGCGGACTCGTCAACTCTTTATGAGGAAGTACATCGTCATCAAAGGCGGTGAGTTGCCAAAATCCCCCGCGAAAAAAGGTGAGCACCACCCAAATAAGCAGGGAAATAATACTGAGAAGGAGTGTCGCAGAGTACACAGCTCATTTTGTCGCGAAATGAGTTTCAACGCTATGCCAGATCACTGGCACAAAGTGGCAAACGCCGCAGCCGTTTTCCTGTCGCGGCCTGAATCGCATTGCAGATGGCAGGCGCAATCACCGGAACAGTTGGTTCGCCTATCCCGGTCGGCGCTTCGTTGCTATTCACCACGTGAACCTCAACCACCGGCGCCTCGTTCATCCTGATCATGTCGTAGTCGTTGAAGTTGGTCTGCACTACACGCCCGCCTTCCACGGTAATCGCATCCTTTACGGCGGCGGTCAGAGCATAAATTGCCGCACTTTCCACCTGCGCGCGAATTCCATTTGGATTCACAGGCCGCCCGCAATCCACAGCACACACGATGCGCTTCACGATGATACCTTTCGCGTTTGCGGAAACTTCGGCCACCGCCGCCGCGTAGGATTCGAACGAGAAAAACGCCGCAATCCCTTGCCCTTCGCCCTGCGGCAACGACTTACCCCACCTCGCCTTCGTTGCGGCCAGCCGCAAAACAGCTTTCAGCCGCGCTGTATCGAGCGGCGGGGAATCCGGTTCTCCCTCGAATTGCGGAATTTTGCGATCCACTCCAATCAGTTTCAGGCGAAACGCGACCGGATCTTCTCCTGCTTCATGAGCCAATTCATCAATAAAGCTCTCAGCCACAAATCCGCTGCTGGAATGTTCCACCGATCTCCACCACGCACGCGGCGCGCTGGAATGAGCCAGCGTGTACTCGATGCGAATATTCGGCGTCGTATAAGGGATCGTCGTTCCCGTGCCAAACTCTCCCGCCTCCGGCTTTTTGTCTCCGTCTGGCCGCCATTTCGCCGCGATGGATGTCGAGGTCTGGAAATGTTTCCACGCCGTCAAATTGTTGTTCGCGTCCAGGGTTCCTTGCAACTTGTGGTACGAAGCAGGCCGGTAAAAATCGTGCTGCAGGTCGTCTTCCCGCGTCCACAACAACATTAT
>Ga0070762_10000947_pt1 | contig 12958 bp, 12 predicted proteins | sample HubBroMetageREF2_FD_66726 | JGI IMG/M metagenome (GOLD analysis project Ga0070762, IMG submission 66726) | Reference soil microbial communities from the Hubbard Brook experimental Forest, New Hampshire, USA - Hubbard Brook CCASE Soil... | ecosystem: Environmental > Terrestrial > Soil >...
TCAAAGCTTTTGCCGACGGATCGCTCGGCTCGCGCACCGCATATTTCTTCGAGCCGTTCAGCGATGAACCGGGTAATCGCGGATTGCTCGGCGAAGGAATGCAACCGCTATCCCTGATGCGCGACCGCATGATGAAAGCCGATGCCGCCGGCCTGCAAATGTGCACTCATGCAATCGGTGATCAGGCCATTTCAATCGTTCTTGATCTGTACACGGATGTGGTCAAAGCTCACGGGGAGATGGATCGGCGCCTTCGCATCGAACATGCGCAGCACATGGCGGCGAAGGATTTCGATCGCTTTGCGCAATTGAACGTGATCGCGTCGGTCCAGCCGTATCACGCCATCGACGACGGACGGTGGGCTGAGAGCTACATCGGCCACGACCGTGCCAGCCGGACCTATGCGTTTCGCACATTTCTCAATCATGGCGTGCATCTGGCCTTCGGCACCGATTGGGATGTTGCGCCACTGAATCCACTGTCGACGATTTATGCCGCGGTCACGCGTGCAACCCTCGACGGAAAGAATCCCAACGGCTGGTTTCCCGAACAGAAGCTCACTGTGGCGGAAGCCGTCGAAGCTTACACCATGGGTTCGGCCTACGCCGAATTTCAGGAGAAGGAAAAAGGTTCAATCACTCCCGGAAAGTTGGCGGACATGGTAGTGCTCACCGACGACATCTTTTCCATCGATCCAGCCAAGATTCGCGACGTGAAAGTAGTGAAGACAATCGTCGGCGGAAAAGTGGTCTGGGATCAGGACCGGAAGAACAAATACTCTGCGGCAAACTAGCGTTCGCCTCGAACTAGATCCGCGACAGTCTCACGACGGCGAATCACCTTCACAGACTTTCCATCCACCAACACCTCCGCTGCCCTCGGCCGTGTGTTGTAGTTCGAGGCCAGAACCATTCCGTAAGCGCCAGTGTCGAGCAGGGCCAGCAAATCGCCTTCCTGCGTGACAGGCAATTCGCGGTCGCGTGCAAAAAAATCTCCGGTCTCGCAGATCGGTCCTACGACATCCACGGTCTCATGCGGGCTGCTTTCGGATTCCTCAGAAGCTCGAACCGGGATGATCTCGTGATGGGCACGATACAGCGAAGGCCGCAACAGGTCATTCATTGCCGCATCAACCACCAGAAAGTTTTTCTTGCCATTGGTCTTTTTGTACAACAAGCGGGTGATCAGCGCCCCCGCCGGCCCAACAATGGAGCGGCCAGGTTCGAGAAGAAGATGCACCTTCAAACCCTTCAGCGGTGTCAGCAATGCATCCGCATAGGAAGCGACTTGTTCGGGAAAGCCGGGCAGGTTTTGATTCTCATAGGCGATGCCAAGCCCTCCGCCCGCATCAATGTATCGGATGTCATGACCGTCCGCCCGCAATGCCCGCGTCAGCTCCGCTACTCGCTCCATCGTTGCTGCGAAGGGCTGCACATCGGTGATCTGGGAGCCAATGTGCACGCTCACGCCTGCTATTTGCAAAGACTTCACTTCAGATGCATCGGCATAAAGCGAGCGCGCTTCCTCAATGGGTATGCCGAACTTGTGTTGATGCAGGCCGGTGGAAATGTACGGATGGGTCTCGGCGGGAACGTCGGGGTTCACCCGCAAAGCAACTCTGGCTTTCTTCTTCGCTCGAGCTGCACATTCCGCGAGCGTCCACAATTCCGATTGGCTCTCGACATTGAACAATAGAACTCCGGCGTCCAGCGCTGCTCGCATCTCATCTGCCGTTTTACCGACACCCGAGAAGACGACTTTTTTCGCAGCGCTTCGGCTGACCCGTAGCACTCGCTCCAACTCTCCGCCGGAGACCACATCAAATCCGCAACCCATTCTGGCCAGAAGCCGCAGAATGCTGAGGTTCGAATTCGCCTTCACCGAGTAGCAGACAGTGTGCGGAGCCTTTCGAAAGGCGTGCTCAAAAACCCGCATGCGTTCTCGAATAGTCGTCGCGGAATAAACGTAAAGAGGCGTGCCGAAGCGCTCGGCTAAAGCTGTCAGCGGCGCCTGGTCGCAATGAAGGATGGAGCCGCCCGATAAACCAGCGGCATCTTTGTGCTTCACAGTACGGTAGGAAAAAGCCGGAGGACGGCCGTGAGCCCGGTTCTTCGTGGACATTACTTGCGCTTCCCGGGAGAACCTTTGACTCGAACCGCGACCACGGTCTGATCGTCGAACGCTTCCACTCCGGACGCATGCTCAGCAGCCGCTTCGAAAATTAGGTTGACCATCTCGTCGGCCGACGCGTTCGGGTTCGCAGCCACGATTTCTCCCACTCGCTCGCGCCCGAAGAGTTCTTCGGCTTTGTTGCTGGCGTCCAGAATGCCATCGCTGAAGAATACAAACATGTCTCCCGGCTTGGCTTTGAAGGTGAATTCATCGTAGTCGGCGTCGTCAAACAATCCCAGAGGGAGGCCGGTAGCTTCGATGATTTCAATCTTGCCATCATGGCAATAAATCGGGCGCGGCAGGCCTGAGTTGGCCACCTGCAAAGTGCGATTCCGATCGTCCCAGACCGCGTAGATTAGAGACACGAACTGGCCATCGATCCGCCGTTCCCCCAGTGAGAAGTTCACGGCAGACAGCATTTCCGCGGGCCCGGGCTCGATCGGTGCATGGGATCGCAAAATCCCGCTCACCAGCGCCGCATAAATCGCTGCCGGTGCGCCTTTGCCGCTGACATCTCCGATCACGATAGCCGTGCGCGACATGGAGTAACCGACGAAATCGTAGAGGTCGCCGCCGATGGCTCTTGCCGGAACGAACTTCGCCGCTATGTCGAGATTCGCAAGCTTGGGAAGTGTCGGCGGCAGAAGCCGAAACTGCAGCTGCCGTGCCATCGCCAGATCGCGCTCGAGGCGCTTTTCCTGCCGCGCAATCTGCTCGTAGAGTTGCGCGTTTTCAATTGCAATCGCAACTTGTGCGGCCAACGTCGTTACGGTTCGTTTGTGATCGTCGGTGAAAAAACCGCGGCGCGTGTGCTCAAGATCAAGCACTCCGATGACTTTGTCCTGGTAAACCAGCGGCACAGCAAGTTCGGATCCCGTCTCGGGATTTCCCTGAATATATCGCGGGTCTTTCTTCACGTCGGGCACCAGCACCGCCTGCTTGTGTTGTGCCGCGTAGCCCACCACGCCCCTGCCTAACGGTATTTCATGTTTGAGCTGAATATTTTCCTGAAAGCGCTGCGAGAAACGGTGCTGCAGCTTTTCTCCAGCCTCATCGAGCAACAGAATGCTGAACATCTGATAATCGATCAGCCGGCTGAGCAGTTCCGCAATGCGCTTCAGCAACTCGTCGACGTTGAGAATGGACGTCAACTCGCGCGCGATCTCATTCAACAGAACCAGAGTGCGTGCCTGTCGTGTGGTCCGCGTGTACAAACGCGCATTCTCGATTCCGACCGCCATCCGCGAAGCAATCAGTGTGAGCAACCGTTTGTGCTCTTCGGTGAAATGGTTGGGCTGTGGCGACTCGATATCAATAACGCCGATGAGCCGATTCTTGATGATCAGCGGAACCGCCAATTCCGAGCGTACGTTGGGAACGGCGGAAATGTACCGTGTATCTTTTGCGACATCGTCAACCAGAATCGCTTCCCGGCGCTGTGCCGCGATCCCGGTTACCCCTTCGCCTACCTTGATCCGCATCCGCTCAGCAACCTCTGGCGCGTATCCCACCTGAAATCGGAAATATAGTTCCTGGGTCTTTTCGTTCAACAGCAGGATGCCGAAGATTTCGTAATCGATGACCTTGCGCACCAGTTCCGCCACGCGGCGAAGCGTGGTGTCCAGGTCCAAAGTCGTGTTGACCACGTCTGCAACTTCCAGCAGCAGCGGATCGACCTTGGTTTGAATGTCAGTCGGGCTTGCGACCATGTCCACTTTCCTATGATAACAGCCGGGATTTTCGTGCCCTCGCGACCGCCTGATCTGAGTGATGGCGTAGCGCGCAAATGGTCGCGATCAGCTTTCTCTCGGCACCACGCAAATGTCGGGAAGGTTACGGTACTTTTCGGCATAGTCCAGGCCGTATCCGACCACGAACTCATCGGGTATGCTGAATCCCACGTAATCCGCCTTGATGGGCTGCTTTCGCCGCGACGGCTTGTCAAGCAACGTGGCAATGCGCAGGCTCTTGGGTTGGTGGCCCAGCATAATTCTCTGCAGATAGTTGAGCGTGAGACCAGTGTCGAGGATGTCTTCGACAAGGATCACATTTCGATCTTTCATCGATTGGTCGACATCTTTGGTCAGCTGCACTTCCCCAGTCGAATCCCATCCGAACTGCAGTTCATGGGCTGGGCTGGGCCGGTTGCCATAACTTGAAACTCCGATGAAATCGAAGGTAGCATCGAGTTGGATTTGGCGCGCCAGGTCACTGAGGAAAATCGTCGCGCCTTTGAGCACGCCGACCAGGATCACCGCTTGCCCGGAAAAGTCGCGGGTGATTTCCGCGCCCATTGCGCCCACACGATGTGCGATCTGCTCGCGCGAGATTAGAACCTTGAGTTCAGTCACGGCGAACTATATTAAACTAGCATTTAGCATTTAGCACTCAGCATTTAGTGAGGGGAATCTTTCGCTGGATTAGGCAGAGTCCCTGACGGACCAGATGCCAATTGCTAAGTGCCAACCGCGACTCCAATATTATGAACCTCAATGGCATCAAACTAACCTGGTTGGGCCACGCGACTTTTCGGGCTGAAACGCCCGCTGGTAAAACGATTTTGATCGATCCCTGGGTCATGGGAAATCCCATGACCCCAGAGAACGAAAAGAGCGTCAAGAAGGTCGACGTTATGCTCTGTACTCACGGCCATTTCGATCACATAGGCGACGCGGTCGAAATTGGCAAGAAGCACAATCCCAAAGTAGTCGGTATTCCCGAGTTGTGCGGATGGCTGGAGAAAAAAGGCGTGAAGCAGACCTCGACCATGAACAAGGGAGGCACGCAAACCGTCGGTGACATCAAAGTCACTATGGTGCACGCCGATCATTCCTGCGGCATTCAAGACGGGGATGAGATTGTCTACGGTGGTGAAGCCTGCGGCTACGTCGTTGAGTTCGCCAATGGGGTGAAGATTTACCATGCCGGCGACACCAACGTCTTCGGCGATATGAAAATCATCCGTGAGCTTTACGCTCCAGAGATTGCCATGATTCCGATTGGCGATCATTTCACGATGGGGCCGCGTGAAGCCGCTTATGCGTGCAAGCTTCTGGGGGCGAAAACCGTCATTCCCATGCACTTCGGAACCTTCCCGGTGCTGACCGGCAGGCCGAGCGAGTTGCAAAAACTGGTGCCCGAAGTGGAAGTTCGGACGATGAAACCGGGCGAGACAATTTCGTAGAATCATGCATCATGGGCGTCCCCGCCCGTCGAGATGTGCAAAATTCAGCCGTGCTGTAAGGAGACGAATTGCCGAAGACAAAAGCAACCAAGCAAGAATCTGCCAAGCCAGACTGGCGCATGCAGGGGATTACCGCCGAACCTGTCGATGACTATCTATACTCCATGCTTCCGCCGCGTGATGAAGTGCTCACGAAGATGGAAGAGGAAGCTGCTCGGCGAAAGATCCCCATCGTCGGTCCGGCTGTTGCCCGCATTCTGCATCAAATGGCGCTCATGATTGGCGCAAAAACGGTCTTCGAGATGGGCTCCGCCATCGGCTATTCAACCATCTGGTGGGCGCGAGCCGTGGGCCATGGCGGGCTGGTGTTTTACACCGACGGCGATCGCAAGAATGCGGAGGAAGCCCGAGGATACTTCGAGAAAGCCGGGGTCGCGTCGAGAATCAACGTGGCGACCGGCGATGCTCTGGAGCTTCTTTCCGAACACAAACAAGAGTTCGACATCATTTTCAACGACGTTGACAAGGAAGACTATCCGCGCGTGCTCCGACTCGCTCTGCCGCGTTTGCGTAAGGGTGGCTTGTTTGTGACGGATAATGTTCTATGGAGCGGGAGAGTCGCCCAGAAAAATCCTGATTCGAAAACCAAAGCGATTCTTGAATTCAACCGCCTGCTTTACAGTTCTCCGGATTTATTTACGACCATACTGCCGATCAGGGATGGAGTCGCAGTCGCAATCAAGAAATAGGTCAGATCGACTTCACCGGAATCAGCGTCAGGTCTTCCACCAAGCCCACTTCCTTCTGCAGAAACGGCTCGGCGAAAGTCACGCCTCCCAACAGGCCGTAGAAGCGTGCCATGGCTTCGATGCGGGCACGAATTTCGGCCTGAGCCGGAAACAAATCCTTCCCCGCTTCCTGATCGCTGAACTGCGACTTGTAAGCCATCAGCGCCTGGAAACGCGCCTCGAAGAGCTCCGTGATGTCCACCACGAACGTCGGCCGCACATCATAGTAAAGGGTCGCGTAAATAATTTTGAAAGGTCGGTGCGGCGGAAGATTTTGAGCGCCTTCGCCCTGATTCGCGGGCGAGGGCGCCCGCGCCGCGCCAACATCCAGCTTGGCCAGTCCTGCGAGAAAGCAGGCTTCATATCCCAAAATCGACGCCGTGTAGTGATCCGGATGGCGTCCCTTCCAGTAAGGAAGGATCACAACTTGAGGCCGCTGTTCCCGAATTACTCGCGCCACTTTTAGCCGATTTTCCCACGTATTCTCAACCCGCCCGTCCGGAATGTCGAGAGCCTCTCTCCACGAGACACGGAGGATCTTTGCCGCCTCCGCCGCCTCTTGGGCGCGGCTTTCTGCATTGCCACGCGTTCCCATCTCGCCTTGCGTAAGGTCGAGGATGCCGGTGCGCCGGCCGTGCTGCGCCATCTTCAACAACGTGCCGCCGCATGTTTGTTCAACGTCGTCGCGGTGGGCGGCAACGGCCAGGATATCGAGCGGCGCGGTCGAAGGGGACATCAGTCTAAATTTCCTTGTTCGAGGAACACGTTTTCACGAACGATCAAACGGTTGGCAGCCATCTCCTTCAGCGTTGGCGAGACCCGGTTCACGTGCTCATCCGTCTCCACGAAGATGATGATCACGGGCAGCTTGCCCCCAGCCTCGACGAGGTGACTGGTCTGCACTCGGTGTCTGCCAAGAAAGCCAGTCACGGCATGAATCGCGGTCGCAGCATACACGTTCTCTTTTCGCAGATAGTTGAGAATTTCCACATGCAGCGGTCGGTGATGCCCTCGGTCGGCTTCGTTAGGATACATGGTGATTTGAACAGCCATCGCGTCTGGCATTTTACAGCACCCGCGCCAGAGCCATGCCGGCCAGTGCTTCGCCGAGGCACAACAAATCGTTGGTGAGAACGTTCGTGAGCATCAGAAGCCATTGTCCTAGTTCGAAGTAAGCCATGGTTTCAAACGCGTAACCTTTGGGTGGACCAGATCAATACACATAGCCGAGCATCAAAGCAGCCAGCATGACCGTTGTCAATTCCGTGAGTTGCCGTAGCCTGGATTGCGTAGCACGCAGACCGCCGCTCTTACGGAAAGCACGATAAAAACAGAACGGCAAAACAAGTCCGGCTATCACGATGACAGCCCCGGTAATGTCGTTTAGCAGTTCCCAAACTCCGAGATGCCAGTGCGCAAATCCAGGACGTGGGAAAAGGCTGTCATGAGTATCGAGGTTCAGCTTATCCATGGCTAAGAGGGTGCAAAGGCCGACCACTACCATCGGGACGCTCCAGGTTAGAGATCGCGATGCAAGAGACTGCAGCGTCGCCTGTGCACTCCCAGAACGCCGATAGTAAGAAACGCCAGCCAGGACAAATGGCAGATAGACGAGCGCATTGGCGATCAAAAAACTCGGGATCCACTTGTACGGCTCGCAGCCAGTATCAAATCCTTCAGCCTGGCAAGGAAATAATCGGCTGGCGGCGACAAACCCCGAATGCTGAATGGTGACAAGAGGCGCAATCCAGGGCAACGAGCGCGAATAAAAGATAGCGTCGTTCCAATAGAGAGCCAACCAGCCAGTGAGAGAGAGCACACATGCGATCAGGGCAGAAGCAGCAACGGCTGAGAAAAACCCACCTGTCTTCGTAGCGTTTGAAGTACGCTTGGGCGAATTCTCTTCGTCGGTTCTGACAACGCGGAGTAGGCAAATGAAGGTGAGTACGAACCACAAAAGTCCACAAACGGCAGCTAATACCACGGACCCAACCCAATGTTTGGTTTCAGCAACCGGAACTCTGTTCAGGAGCAGCCTAAAGACGGTCATTCCAATGACCCAGCTGGCAACGACAACCGCGTAACGCCCCGCCATTGCGGCGCTGCATCGTAACTGCGAACCCCGAGTCGTAAGCTACTTCTTCCTTTCAACGAGGAATCGAGCTAGCGCTTTGAGAATGTCAGCATGTGTTCCAAAACTATCTAAGGCCGTGTCGGCTTTTTCCACCAGCGCATCGGCTTTCTTCAACGACTCGTCGATGCCAAACAGTGCCGGATATGTCGCCTTTTCCGCCACCGTGTCTTTGCCGGCGGTTTTTCCCAGCTGCTCGGAAGTCTGGGTGACATCGAGTACATCATCGACGATCTGAAAGGCTAGCCCGATCGAGTTCCCAAACGACCTTAGTTTCTCAACCGCATCCCCCTCCGCGCCCGCATAAAGACCGCCGCTGACCATGCTGGCGGTAATCAGTGCGGCCGTCTTCGAGCGATGAATGTATTCCAGCATCTTCAAGTCTGGCTTGGTGTGCTCGGCCTCAAGGTCGACCACCTGGCCGCCGATCATGCCATCCACAGTTCCGGTGCCGTGAGCGATCTCTTCGATGATACGTACACGAGCTTCTGCTGGACAGCACAACCGTGACAGAGTTTGATACGCCTGGGTTTGGAGCGCGTCGCCTGCCAGAATCGCGATCGCCTCGCCAAAAACTTTGTGACAGGTGGGCCGGCCGCGCCGCAAATCATCGTTATCCAGCGCTGGCAGGTCGTCGTGGATCAGGGAGTATGTGTGCAGCATCTCCAGCGCGGCGCCCAAATCTTCAATTCCGCGGGGAAGGGAACCATTCACCATGCGTCCGGCTTGCATGCACAGAATGGGCCGCAGCCGCTTGCCGCCGGCGAAGACGCTATGCCGCATGGCGCGATGAATGGAAACCGGGTACTGCGTCGCCGGCGGCAGCAGGCGCTCTAGCGCCGCGTCGGTCAGCTCTCGGCCTGCCTCCAGGGTGTCTTTGAGCATGTCGGTGAGTATAGCAAGCGCGCTTTCGTGTTTGCCGCACAGGTCGCCGTTTCAAATAAAAAGGACGCCCACAGGCGTCCCTTTTGTGTTGACGGTTGTTTTCTATGCTGCTGCGGATTGCTTCATGTCGGCATTTCCCAACGCGGCCCGCACAATGCCTCGCGTATCGGATGGAGGACAAACGTCGGCAGCGCCCGCGTTCAGCGCGGCTGTCCACATGTTTTCGTCGGCCAAACGGTGTGTGCAAACGATTCGGGCTTTGGGAAACTCACGCGAAAGATGTTCGACATCGGACATCGAAGCTGCTTCCATGTCCAAAATGGCAACGCCCGTAACATGCTTCGCTATGCTATGGCGCAATTCGCCTAATGATTTGACTTGGCGAACCGACGCGGAACTGGCCAGGGCGGAAACAAGAGCCTGCGCCACCCCGGAATCGTTCTGGAGGAGTACTACATTGAGAGGCTGCATTTTTACTTCCCTCGGGCTTCTACCGCTAGGCACGGCAACCTGGCTGTGTCGGCGTTGCACGGGCGTGAACGCGGTCACAGGCGTTAATTCTGATGAGCAGTGCGGCAACCGATGCGGCTTCTATCTTTTCCCGGCCGCGCTCTCGGTCAGGGGCTCAAACGACTCAGCCTGGAGCTTCCCGTTTTGTTTCAGCAGGATTTCCACTTTGCCCTCGGCCTGCTCCAATTCTTTCCGGCAAGTGGCTGAAAGTTGCATGCCTTCCTCAAAGAGCGTTAGAGATTTCTCCAAGGGCACTTCTCCCTTTTCAAGCTCCTGTACGATCTTTTCCAGACGCTGGAGGCAATCTTCAAATTTTGCCAACGGGATTCTACTCCTAGGCCTATTTTAATCCACCTGGGGGTGGAATGTGTCCAGCAGAAAACAAACTTTAAACAAGATTTAACAAAGATCACACCGAAGTGGGACGGGACGTCCCCAAAGCCTCAAGAACGTCCACGGCCAAGCTGTAACGGCCCATGGGTGCGCTGATCTGGGCTCCTTGCGCCATTTCGCGCACCGCGATCAACATCTCGCGTGCGATCGCAACCCCCTCCTCTCGCGCCGCCTCCGGGGTTTTCGCCGCCGTCATACGCTCCAGAATGGAATCCGGAACCGAGACTCGCAATTCGTTCTTCATGAATTCCGCATTACGCACGCTCACCAGCGGCCAGATTCCCGCAATCACTGGAATCCGGCAATGCTCGATCCGGCGCAGGAAATTCTCCAGCAAACTGAGATCGAATACAGGCTGGGTTACTACATACTCGGCGCCCGCCTGCACCTTGTACTCGAAGCGCCTGATCTCCTCGTCCATATCGCTCAATCCGGGATTCGAACCTACGCCGATCACGAACGTTGTCCCCGCTCCGATCGGGTTGCCTCCGATATCGAGGCCACGATTCAGATTGTGAACGATATTCACCAATCCAATTGCGTCTACGTCGAACACAGCAGTCGCATCGGGATAGCTGCCCATTTTCGGCGGATCGCCCGTAATGCAGATCAGGTTGCGAATGCCCATCACGGACGCCCCCAGCAAATCCGACTGGATGCCCAGCACGTTGCGGTCGCGACAGGTGTAGTGCAGGATGGCTTCGATCCCCACTTCCTGCTGGATCAGCAGCGACAACGCCTGATTGCTCATCTTCGCCGATGCCCGCGGACTATCCGGCACGTTGATTCCATCCACACCCACCGATTTGACGAAGCGCGCCCCTTCGATTTCTTTGCGAATGTCGGTTCCCTTGGGTGGGACAATCTCAACCATGGTCAGAAACTCACCGGAGGCAAGCTTCGCGCCCAATCGGGAGCGATTCTCCAGAGCCAGGACAGAAGCCGCCGCTGGCTTGACTTGGCCGGCTGCCGGCGCAGCCGTAACCTTCGCGCGGGCATCTCCTATTCGCAGCGCGGACTTCATCACCCGAATATGGTCAGGAGTCGTCCCGCAGCAGCCGCCAACGATCCGCACTCCGGCAGCCACGAATTTGCGAGCATAGCTCGCCATATATTCCGGCGAACAGAGATAAATGTTCCGGCCCTCCACCGAGCGTGGCATACCCGCATTGGGCTGCGCCGACAAGGGCAGGGAAGTTGCTGTTCGCATCCGCTCCACCGCATCGAGCATTGCCACAGGCCCTACGCTGCAATTGCAGCCGATGACGTCTACACCCCATTCTTCCAATCGCGGCGTGAAAGTCTCCGGGGTTGAACCGTCGAGACAATTTCCCTCTTCGTCGATCGTGACGTGCGCAACGACTGGGATCTTCGGATTCACGTCGCGAGCCGCCAGTATGGCTTGATGAAGTTCTTCCAGATAGCCAAAGGTCTCCATCATCAACAGATCGACGCCACCTTCTACCAGAGCCGCAATCTGTTCGCGGAAGGCGTTGCGAGCCTCCTCGAACGACGTCTTCCCCAGCGGTTCAATGCGCACCCCGAGCGGTCCGACCGACCCAGCTACGAAAACATCGAAGCTCTTGGCGGCTTCGCGCGCCAGCCGCGCTCCGCTGAAATTGATCTCATGTACTTGGCCCGCCATGCTGTGCCGTGCCAGGCGGAAAGAATTTCCACCGAAAGTATTGGTTTCAATAATCTCTGCACCCGACTGTAGATAATCGTGGTGGATGCCCCGGATGAGCTCCGGCTGCGAGACATTTAACTCGTCGTAACAGCGATTGATAAAGATCCCCTTGCTGTAGAGCAAGGTTCCCATGGCGCCGTCACAGAGGATCGGCGATTGTTTTATCCGCGCCAGTAGGTCTTTAGCCATTCCTTTCAGAATACAAGAGGACCGCTGCTTTTGCATCTAGGCAGCGAACGCCAACAACCTCGCTTTATCCGAGGACAGGCAATAGCGCGCTTTGCCACTTGAGTGAGGCTAACGCCAGGCCCCACTCGATGGCGAGCAATTTGAGCTTATTTTGAAAGCGGATCGTCAGTCAGGATGCATCTTGAATACGGTTCCACAATTGCACTTTGGATCGCCCCCGTATTCCGTTGTGCCGTAGAGATAGCCCAGCTTATCCCGACTCAAGCCGTAGGGAGTTTTCCCGTCCGCCTGTCCGGTGAAGTTGTAGATCGTCGCGAACTTTCCCGTTGCGTGAAGCTTGAACAGCGTTCCGCCACCCGAAGCACCGCCGAACTCAGTGGTGCCGTAGATGTTTTCCGCGTAGTCGAAGACCAAACCTCCGCCGAAGAGAGAGTATCCTCCGTCAGTGCCGCCGGTGAAGCCGTGTAACACGGTCTCCTTCCCGGTAGTATCCAGTTCGAATATGACTCCGCATCCACTTCCAGAACCGCAACTGAGGTCTCCGCCGAGAACTGTGGTGCCGTAGAGATTCCCCGCCTGGTCTCGGATCAGTCCCGCGGGGTATCCGCCGTCGGTACCCCCGGTGAAGCTGTAGAGTACGGTGAAATGACCAGTCGCATCCAGCTTGAACACGGTTCCACTGCCGCCGACGCCGCTAAACGCTGTGGTGCCGTATAGATTGCCAGCCGAGTCGCGGATGACCCCTGCGATGGGAGTTCCACCGTCCGCACCCCCGGTGAAGCTGTAGAGCGTCGTTAGCTTGCCGCTCTCGCTCACCTTAAATACCGTTCCGTTGTCATCGGGGCCGTAAGCGGCGGTCGTGCCATAGAGATTGCCCGCTTTGTCGCGAGTCAATCCGTTAGGACCAGCCCCGTCGCTGAAAACGAATTGGTGCAACACGTCCTGCTTGCCGGCACTGTTTAGCTTGAACACTGTGCCTGCATAGCTGGAGTTGCCCTCCGTGGTGCCGTAGAGGTTG
>Ga0070762_10000948_pt1 | contig 12950 bp, 11 predicted proteins | sample HubBroMetageREF2_FD_66726 | JGI IMG/M metagenome (GOLD analysis project Ga0070762, IMG submission 66726) | Reference soil microbial communities from the Hubbard Brook experimental Forest, New Hampshire, USA - Hubbard Brook CCASE Soil... | ecosystem: Environmental > Terrestrial > Soil >...
AGAAGCTACAGCCCGATCTACGCAGCGTCTTTGACCCAGAGCAAACCCCGAGGCAATTTCCGCGGAACACTTGTTAGCACTTGCCCGTTCTCCCGAACTTGGCACGCCCATTTGCTCATGGCCCCGTTTTTTAGTCTTTGCTCACTAGCAAGCACTTCGCAGGAAATGTGACCGGTCAGCCGAATCAGCAGGTTTTTGAGGAATAGAAAACTAAAAGAAGTGTGAAATTAGTAAGCAGCGCTACAACTCAATTTCCGCACACTCTGGTAGCACAGCCATTCCTGGCTGTGCTCTTTGGTTGTTCCGAAAAAAGTATTCGTTCCAGCCAGAAAATTGCCACGTATTGGAAAAATCTTGCTTACTGGTTCCCGGAAGATTCTTGCTGCGGCATCGCGGCCTTCCAAGTCCAACGCGTGCCCGCTAATTCCGCCTCTTCGGGTAACGTTCCTGGCTGCAAAACCTCGGCCTGCCGCAGATTTTTGCTGTGAAAGCCCCACCGCCACGCCTCATAAATCGCCGGATACACCAGCAATTCCAGCAGAAACGACGTAAAAATCCCGCCGACCATCGGCGCCGCTATTCGCTTCATCACATCCGAGCCGGCTCCCGTAGCCCACATAATCGGGAACAGTCCCACGCACGTCGTCGCAAACGTCATGAACTTTGGCCGCAACCGCTTCGCCGCTCCCTGCACAATCGCTTCTCGCAAATCTCCGAGACTGTTCAATCGTCCTTCGCGTTTTGCTTCGTCATACGCCAAATCCAGATACAGCAGCATGAACACGCCAGTTTCCGCATCAATTCCCAGCAGCGCGATCAATCCTACCCAAACCGCGACGCTCATGTTGTAGCCGGCAAAATACAAAAACCAAATCGCGCCCACCGCGGAAAACGGCACGGCCAGCAACACAATCGTCGTTTTCCCCATCGATCCCGTGTTGATGAACAGCAGCAAGAAAATCAAAAACAGCGTAATAGGCACAACCAGCTTCAGCCGTTGCTTCACCCGCTGCATCGATTCGTATTGCCCGCTCCATGCCACCGAGTAGCCTGTCGGCAATTTCACTCGGTCGCGCAGCAGTTGATTCGCTTCCGCCACGTAGCTTCCCGGATCGCGTCCAGCGATGTCCACGTAAACGTAACCCGTCAATAATCCGTTTTCGTTGCGAATCATCGATGGCCCGCTGGCCACCTTAATTTCCGCCAAATCGCTAACCGGCACTTGCCGCTGCCCGCTTGCCGGCACGGGAATCCTGCCCAGCGCCCCAATATCGCTGCGGAAATCCCGCTGGTACCGCACGTTCACCTGATACCGTTCCTGTCCCGCCACCACCGTGCTGATGTTGTCTCCGCCGATCGCGTTCTCCACCACGCGCTGCGCCTCTTCGATGCTGATTCCATAACGCGCCAACTTCTCGCGATCCCACTGCAAATCCAGAAAGTGTCCTTCTGCCGTGCGCTCCGCAAGTACCGTGCGCGTTCCCTTCACCGAATGCAGCAGCGACTCCACTTCCCCGCCGATTTCCTGAATCTGCTGCACATCCGAACCCGCAATCTTCAATCCCACCGGCGTCCGAATCCCGGTGGTCAACATATCGATGCGCCCGCGAATCGGCATCGTCCAGGCATTGTTTACGCCAGGAATTTTTAGTGCGGCATTCATCTCACTGACTAACTCGTCCGTGGAAATCGTATCCGGCGTGATGTGCCGCAGAATCTTATTCGTCCACTGTGGCGACCACGACGAATACCAGGTATCTACATGTCGCCACTCGGAACGTGGCTTCAGCGTAATCACCGTTTCCAACATCGACAGCGGCGCCGGATCGGTAGCAGTCTCCGCACGACCCGCCTTGCCAAGCACGCGATTCACTTCCGGAAATTGCTCGATGATGTGGTCCGTCACCTGCAACAACTGCCCAGCCTGCTGTATCGAAATCCCCGGCAGCGTCGTGGGCATGTACAAAATCGTGCCTTCATCCAGCGGCGGCATCGACTCCGATCCCAATTGGTAGAACACTGGAATCGTCAGAATCACCAGCACTGCGGCCGTTCCAATAACCAGCCACTTCCATCGCAGCGTCCAGCGCACTACCGGCTCGTAAATCTTTATCAACGGCCGGCTGATCGGATGTTCCTCTTCCGGCCGAATCTTCCCAATCAGCACCACATTCGCAATCCGGCTCAGCCACTCCGGACGAAAATCAAATCGCTCCACGCGCGTCAACAATAACCGCAAAGCAGGATCCAGCGTAATCGCCAGCAGCGCCGCAATCACCATCGTCAGCGTCTTGCTATACGCCAGCGGCCGGAACATCCGGCCTTCCTGTGCCTGCAGCGTCAGCACCGGCAAGAACGACACCGCAATCACCAGTAGCGCAAAAAATGTAGTCCCCGCTACTTCCTTGATCGCGCCAACCACCACATCGCGACGATCGCCGATACGCCCGTTCTTCTCCCACAGCTCCAACTTCTTATGCGTCTGTTCGGCCACCACAATCGAGGCATCCACCAACTCGCTGAACGCAATCGCCACGCCCGCCAGCGACATAATGTTCGCGCTGATTCCCATGTAATGAAATGGAATGAACGACAGCAGCACCGCGATCGGCATGGTCGCAATCGGAATTGCCGCGCTGGGGAAATGCCACAAAAACACTAGAATAATCAGCACCACGGTGATGACAACCTCAAAGATCGTTTCCTTCACCGTGCCAATCGTGTTCCGAATCAGCTCTGACCGGTCATACACCGGCACAATCTTCACGCCCGCGGGAAAGCCAGGTTCAATCTCCTTAATCTTTGCCTTTACCCGGTCGACAACTTCCAGCGCGTTTTCTCCATCGCGCACTACCACAATTCCAGAAACTGTTTCGCCCGCTCCATTCAGGTCTGCCAACCCGCGCCGCAGGTCCGGACCCATCACCACTTGCCCAACATCTTTAATTCGAATCTGCGAACCGGTCTCGCTCACGCTCAGCGGAATATTCGCAAAATCCTCAATCGTGCGCGCATACCCGCGGCCGCGCACCATATACTCGGTGCCGCCAAATTCCAGCAGCCGCCCGCTCGATTCGTTATTTCCTCCGCGCACCGCCTCCACCACGCGGCTCACTGGAATTCCATACGCACGCAAACGGTTCGGGTCCAGGTTCACCTGATATTGCCGCGTGTATCCGCCAATCGGCGCAACTTCCGCGACTCCCGGCACCGACCGCAAGTAATAGCTCAGATACCAGTCTTGATAGGAACGCAGGTCCGCCAGGCTATGCTTCCCGGTCGTATCCACCAACGCGTACTGATAGACCCAGCCAAGCGCCGTTGCATCCGGTCCCAGTTCCGTCTTCACGCCTTCCGGCAATCGCGGCCCGACGCTCGACAAATACTCCATCACTCGCGAGCGCGCCCAATAAAGGTCCGTTCCCTCCGCAAACACCACGTACACGTACGAATACCCAAAATCAGAAAAGCCGCGCACCGTCTTTACCCGCGGCGCTCCCAGCATCGCGCTTACGATTGGATAGGTAACCTGATCTTCGACAATGTCCGGGCTGCGATCCCAATGCGAATAGATGATGACTTGGGTGTCGCTCAAGTCCGGCGTGGCATCCAGCGGCAACGTCCGCATCGCCCACCAGCCCGCGATGCACGCGATCGCCACTGTGGCCAGGACTGCCAGCTTATTCCTGACCGAGAAATCGATGATTCTGTTAATCACCAACCGCACCCTGATGTTTTTTCAACGCTTCGGCGGGATTACTCTGAAACTTTTCCTTACACTTCGCGGAACAAAAATAATAAGTCGACCCGTGATACGCCACCGTGTTTCCGGTCTTTGTCGCCTTCTCCGCATCTATCGCCATCCCGCAGCTCGGATCAATCACGCTCTTCGCTTTCGCGCTAGCTCCGCTCATGGCCGCTGCGGACTTGTCTCCGCTCGGCATCGACGCAGGCTTCGCGCCAGGCGTATTCAATCGGCTCTCCGAATCCACCAAAAACGTTGCCGCCACCACCACTCGCTCGCCAGGCTGCACTCCATCCAGAATCTCAACGCGCTCGCCAATGCGCGAACCGGTCTTCACTTCACGCGGTTCAAAAATCCCTTCGCTCTTCTCCACGTACACTCGCGCGTGCGCTCCGGAATCCACCAACGCATCCACGGGCACCGTCACCGCAGCTTGCATCCGCACCGGCATGTTCACGTCCACCAACATCTCCGGCCGCAGCACAAATTTCGGGTTGTCCACTTCCAGACGAATCTTTACCGTCCCGCCACCCACTTGAGATTCCGGCAAGCTGTCGCTGATCCGCGCCGTCATCGGCCGGCCCCTGTCGCTCAGCGTAATCTGCGCAACTCCACCTGGCCGCAGGTACGACGCCTCTTGTTCATCGACTTCCGCGATAACCCACACCCGGCCCAGATCCGCTATCCGGTAAAATTCCATGTCGTGCTCGAAGTGCTGCCCCGTCGTGATATTCCGCGCCAAAACAAATCCATCCACGGGCGCCACAATGTCAATCGTCTCCGGAAGCTGCCGCTCCTCCGCAATGTGCTTAATCTGCACTTCACTCATGCCCAGATTGCGCAACCGGTCGGTGTACCCTTGCAAACTGCTAACACCTTGCTTCGAGAGCGCCCCGGGAAATGGCATGGTCCTCGATCCATCGCCGCCTGTAGACCCCGGCACTCGTTCCGTGGCTGCCAAAAATCCCGAAGCTGTCGCCAAAAAATCCGGCGAATAGAATTTCGCCAGCGTCTGATCCTTCATCACGTGCGTTCCCACAGAATCCTGGGAAGTCTCACGAATATATCCGTCCACTCCCGCGTTCAACCGGTACACGCGCGTGTCTTCGGGAACAACTCGCCCCACTACATGCACCACGCGATCCCCGCCGCTCTTCTCCACCGCAGCGCTGCGAATTCCCAGCAACTGCCGCGTGCTTCCATCAATGCTCACCGCGCCAGGGGCCAAGTCTGCCGCACGCGAAAATTCCGTAGCGCTCTTCACGTCCTCGGCGTAAACCGCCTCGAGCTGCATTCCACAATCCGGCGCAACGCCCGGCTTGTCCGATTTGTACGCAGGGTGCATCGGGTCTACATAATAAAGTACGTGCCGGCCCGCCTTGCTGCCTGCTTGCGGTTGCGAATGGTAACGCCCCGCTCCATATGCCACAACGAGCGCTACCACCAACGCCACTCCAAATCCAATCCGCCGCACTTTACTCATTCCAAGCTCCGTCCGTTTCGCGCCGCATTGCTAACTCGCCTCTCGGCAAAGGGTAGTCGAGTCTGAATGATCAATCCGGGATACCCTTCTGTCTTTGCTCTTGCGCAAATGGAATGGTACGAGCCCAACTCTCGAAACCGGCCCACGTGGTAGTGGTTGACCTATCTCCTTGCACGTTCAATGCAATCGCTCCACCAAGACGCACTAAGCCACAAAGAACGGCCTTCGATGCGCCCAAATATTGAGTAGAAATGACTTACGGAGAACCTAGTGAGGAAGACCCGCGGTTTACAACGTCCCTTGAGCAGGCCCCGCAACCGCAGCCTGCTTTTCTAACTGTCCGTCCGGATTACTTCGAAATCAGCTTAATGAACCTTTTGTTCCTTTATTGAGGAAACATTGAGGATGAGCCGGTCGCCCGTCTCCACCCCTTGCTTGTGCACCAATTTTCCAACTGCCTCTACTCGCTTATCTTTCAGTCCTTCTATTTTCGTTGGATCGCGAAACGCCGCCTCCACCGAATGCTTGCCCTCCAACGTCACGTCCGGATCAAGTTGAATTGCCCAGCCCGTCGACTCTCCCCCAATCGCCATCGCCCGCACCAACTTCCCTTGCACCGTCACTTTTTGTTTCTGCGGCTCAGCCACTGCGGAATAGCACAGTAACAAGAGAACCACGCACATGTTCGCTCGACGCATTCTCATCTCAGCGCTTCTTCTCCACATCACCCTCTGACGGTTCGCGAACCGCAAGAGCTCTCACCTATTTCTTGGCCATCATCCCTCGAACCAGCCGGTAAATCACCAGCAGCACGATCGCCCCGACCACCGACATAATAAATCCTGCCGTTTGTCCCTCGCGGTACCACCCGATCACCTGCCCCAAATACGTCGCCACAATCGATCCTGCGATTCCCAACGCCATGGTGATCCAGATTCCGCCCGGATCTTTTCCCGGCATCAACAGCTTGGCCACAGCTCCCACGATGAGCCCGATGATCAATTCCCACAAAAGGCTGAACATTTGTGCTCTCCTCTTTGCTGTTTATTCGGGCCTGGCACCTGTAGCTCGCCCCTTCAGGGGCGAGGCCTTCCCCCACGCCACCACCAAACCGAACGCTCCACGCTCCCAATCTTCTACCCTCTTCTGATCCTCTCTGCGCTTCCTCAGCGTCTCTGCGACTCTGCGTTGTCCTTATTCTTTATTCTTTCTCGTACCTCCGCCCACGCCATAAACGGCGCTCGGCACCGTTTAAGTGCCGAGCGTCTTCTCATTTTTTATTCTGCTTTTTTCCACTAAACGCACTGCTTAGCTCAAGCCTGCCGCTGCCGTTCCGCAACCTTCGCCAACGCAATCGACAGCGCCGCTCCGCCCAGCGTCTTCACCAACGTAGTGTGCTGTGCGTAAAAGTTGCTGACCGATTCCACCACCGATGGATTGGCGTTCTGCGCGTGCGTTGCCAACTGCTGCACCGCCTCGGGCGACAGTTGCTGCGCCTGCTCCGGAGTCAATTGTGGTTTTCCCATACCGCCGAGGATCCCGGCCAGCCCTGCTCCCGACAACACTTGCGTCAGCATGCCCGGGCTAACCGACGACAACAGTTGGTTCACCATCCCTGCCTTCTGGTCGCCATTCGAGTTGTTGAACAGCGTCGATAGCATTTGTCCAAACGCCGGTGTCTTGTCCGAATTAAACGCGGCGGTTAGACCTTCTGCGATCGCACTGCTCGGCGCGGCTTGCGCCACTTCGTCGAAATGTGCGTGAACATCCGGTGCAGTCTGGGCCGCGGCCGCGGCTCCACCTGATGTGTACTGCCTCAGCAAACCACTCACCTTATCTGTCCAGCTCATATCGTTCCTCCTCAGTCTTTCTTCAATCGGCTCTGTCGAGCGCTTCCCGTCTGGAATTTGTAATTTACGGAATGATCAGACTTGTTCCCACTTTTACTTTGTCCGGATCGGTCAGCTTGTCTTTGTTCGCGTCAAATATCTTCATGTACTTGTTCGCGTCGCCGTAAAACTCCTTGCTGATTTTCGACAGGCTGTCGCCCGGCTGCACCGTGTACGTCCGTGCCGCTGGCGTGGGTGCTCCTCCCGCCGCAGCAGCCGCTGCTGCCGCCGGTGCCTGAATGTCCGCGATCAGATCGGAGTAGCTGGGGTCCACCAACTTGATCTGATCCCAAACTTTGTTCTTCAGATCCGCCGAAGGCGCCGTCGCCCGAATCAACAGCTTGTCGCCTTCCATGTTTACGTTTTGCAGTTGCACTCCCTGCGACTGAATAAAATTCAGCACCGACTGGTACTTCGCTTTTAGTTGTTCAAATCGATCTGCCATGAGTTTCTCCTCTGTATGGAATTAATCCAAACTCGTACTGCGGTACCACCTCAGTAGGATGGTCGGAACAAATGCCTAAGTGTCCCCTCTGCCTGCGGATACACCTGCGTTCTCGCCATCCTTCCCGGAATAAGAAGTAACCTCGACTTCTCGGAATTGCTCACCGAAACTCTCCTTGCTGGAGATAACCGGGCTGGTGTGTGCTCGCGGGGACGGAAATAGAGCCAGCGCGATTCTCGTCGCGGCACACTACTCAGCTGGTTAATAGGGCGAACGGCTAGGCTGTGGAGGTAGGCAAGCGCGAAGGAGCATGCTGTTCTCCCATTCCTAGAGCAACCCGGGCGGGAAGTCGGTGGGATCTTCTAATTCGCTGCGAGCCTACACCCGGGCATATCCCCGCGCAACTGCAAAAACAACGACGCCCCTAGCCCAGCCGATTAGTCCAGCCATGATGAACCTTGCTGAGTAGAGCCTATAAGGGAGCGTCACATTCTATGTGGACGGCCAAACGGTGTTCGCGCCGAATCCACCGACATCGCCCTTGCTTGGACAACTGAACTCCTCAAATCAAGCTACGTGTTGTCCATCGAATCTAACTCCCGGAACTCACACCCATCGAGGCAATTTACTCCGGAGACACAACGACAAAAGGAAGCGTGAGCAACACGGTCATGCAAACCGTGACAGCGATATCTACGACGGTGACATTGGTGTCCACACCTAACCCGTCTTTGACTGGCCAGAATTTGACGTTCACCGCCACCGTCTCCAGTTCAACGCTTATACCGCAAGATGGCACGGTTACCTTCCTCGATGGAACGACAGCAGCCTGTATTTTGCACCGAGCGTATCGGCCGCTTTGCAACAGGTGGTCAACGGAAATTGAATCTTGCTTTAGCATCGGGCAGTTCGAGTTCGGTGACGGTCACGAGAGGAAAACCGGCTGCGTACGTCGGGTAACCGGAGAAGTCCTAGAACGATTACATCTCCAATGGCGGCAAGCAGGTATGCACGTTTAAGTTGAATGAAATATTAATTCCCCATTACAAAACCATGCTGTAAGTTCTGACAGTATCTAAGACGGTGACGACTCGTCACCATATTAACAATTCACCTAACACCCTAAACCTGAACCAATGGGACGCCGATAAAGCGTCCCACCCACCATTCCGAATCTTGAAACGTGTGGCTGCGGAAGCAAAGTTGCGGTTGAGTGTTGTGCGTCTAAGTGGATGCGAAATTGCGCTAGAGCAATCCCAAGGCTGCGTGCAGGCAACGACAACAACCAGCTGGCATGTGATGCTTTAGCGTTGCTGTTAATGGCGCAAATGCGATAGTAGTTGGTCTATCCCGAACTACTTCGACATCTCCCGCCCTTCTACAACACGACGTTCCCAGTTTTATCATTCCTCCACACCTACCAACGGAGAATCAAATAATGGATATCGCACGCCGCCTTCGTGAACTACGCGAAGACAAGGAAATGTCGCAGGGAGACATCGAGAAGAAAACAGGACTGTTCCGCTGCTGCATCTCTCGCGTAGAGAACGGGCACACGGTTCCCGCAATCGAAAACTTGGAAAAGATGGTGCGTGATTTGGATGTACCGCTGCACGGCTTGTTCTACGAGGGCACGAACGCGGTAGAAAAAGTCGAAGAAGAAGATGACTGGCATGACTGGGCAACGAGCAGACCGGGCTCGGGCCAATTCAGGAAACTAAGGCAAGCGTTGGCGAGAATATCCGCAGCGGACCGGAAGATGTTGATGTTTATGGCGGAAAAGATCGTGACGGGCAGGTCGAAGGAATGAGCAGGTAAGTGGACATTTTCGGCCTAGTGTGATGTCCCAGAAATTTGTTTGATAACTTCTGAGCCCGAAGTCGTGCAGCGTCAGTGCAATCACGCCTGCGGCACCTGGTGGGTATTTACGGGACACCACACTAGTTGGTTGCTGATCTAAGGCGACACACGAAAGGAAATCGCGGTTAGTGAGCGTTGGCCCAGTCGCGTGAACTATTGAAGACTTCTTCTTTGTACCAGATCTCCGAATCCATAGAACTGAGGGCGGCAAACGCTTCACGAGCGGCTACCTGATCCTTGAACATGGAAGCCATGAAGGCGAAGCGATTGGCGTTAAGGTTTGAGGCGCCGTAGAAGCGAGTGACGTTGGTATAGCCCTGTCTGGCGATTGGGTAGGAGACGTGAGGGAGCTCGCGCAAAGATTCTTCACAATAGCAGGCGAGCGAGCTAACAATCTGGAAATAGAGCATCGATCCATTGGGTTCCGGAATGCGGTTGGAAATTTCCTCTGCAAAAGCACGGATGTCGCCGGGCTCTCCATACCATTGAGGCAGGAGGTAGTCTGCGTAGCGGCGATAGTAATGGTAGTAATCGGGTTCGAAGGCGGTGGCCTGATCGAAGAGTTCACGAGCCCGAACTTTGTCCCAACCTTCATCGTGAGCGACCAACTGCATGGCTTCGTACCAGGCAGGATCCTTGTCCTTGAGAGTGCTGGCTTCCAGAAGAATCGCTTTAGCTTGATCGGAGCGACTGTGAAAAAGGCTCCACTGAGAATCGGACACGCTGTCGGCAAAGCCTGAGCCGCGAGCGAAGCTGGCATAGCTCAGATACACGAAGGCAAGCGAAAGATTAGCTGTGGTGGAATCGGGATAGGCAGCAATCCATTTCTTGACCCTGGCAATTTGCCTTGCGTAATCCGCATCCGTCAGTTCTCCGGTAAAGACCGGGACTCTGACGCTATCGTAGAAGGATTTTATCTTCCAGATACCTCCGAGGAGGCGTCCCTTATTGATGCGCTCCTGTTTCGCGATTTGTTCTAGTTGGGCGAAATCTTCTTGAGCGAACAAAGTCTTGATGTGGGCGCTGTATAGATCGGCGGACTCGTCTGGCTTCGCGGAGTTGCCAGGCGCCAGCAGTCCGTGATGATCGCGACCGTAGTCCTGAATCGTTTTCATGACCGTGTCCGTCGCGGCGGGCGCAGGGGCTGCTTGGGTGTGCCCACAAGAGCTGGAGATGAGGCCTAGAGAGAGAAGTCCAAGGGAACGGGCGATTCTCAAAGAGTTGCTAGTATGTTCATGGAACATAGGCAAATGATAACCAGACAAGTGATGACGCGATACTGTACGAAAGGGCTAGCGCGACGAAGTAGCAATGTATTTCTATTTCTGACAGGCGGAATAAGTCGAAGACCTCTTTTTCCGGGCAATAGAGATACTGCGCTTGCTTTCAAATCGAACGACCACTCCGTTCGGGCCAACTTCGCACACCGTAAGCGAGAATCTGTAAGCCTCTTGGACTTGCTCTCCGTTTGATAATGGCTTTACTGGCGGATCAGGACATCGGGGGGCGAATAGATTAGGACAGAGCGGCCAGGGACGCCAGCGGGCAGACGGCGAAGAGAGTAGCGGAAGGGCCGGGGACCGGATTCAAGGGAGAAGGCCTCGAGTCGATAGTAGCCGTCTCCGTAGCGGACGACGCGCGGGGGATTCCAATCATCTTTGCGGCTCGAAGCAGAAACTTCCAGAAGCTCCTCGGTGCCTGAGCTGCGAAAAAAGAGTTCATCTTGAACTGACGAAAGGCGTGCGACCATCATCCGCTCGCGAATGGCGCTGGATATGGATGAGGCGTTTGCACGAAGACTGTCTGCAGTCGAGTGATTTCGATTCGAGCGAAACGGGTTGATGAAGATTTTGTCGAAGAGGAAGAGTGGCAGAGTGCCGAGCATACTTTCGGAGAAAGCGGCGCCACAGAGACGCACTGCGCCTTCCATAGCGAAGTAGCCAAGGAACAAGGTGAGCGGGTGCGTAAACCAGACGGAGAGGGCGACGGAAGCGATGGCCTGATCGGTGACGGGGCCGAGCTCGCCGGATATGGCACTGTCGATGCCGCGAGCAACCCAAGTGTTCATGGCGTGAATGTACCAATATCCGAGGGCGACGAGGGCTGCAGCAGATTCGGCGAGACCACTGAGAACGGCGGCACGCGCGGGTTGCGCATAGCGATTGAACGAAAGCGAGTCGCGCCAGGGTTTGGGAAGAAGAGCGAGAAAGGGTCCGAGGATATAGGTCCACATGGGAGTAGCGATTGAAATTGTAAACCGATGAGCGGAATTGCACAGGAATAAGTGGAGGAGGCAATCCAAAGAGTATCGACTAAGAAAGATACGGGTGCATGAAAATGGAAAGAGATGGAATATTCACGTCAATTCACACAGCGCAGATTCTGTGCGCAAAATGGAAGCGGGGCCTCTGGCAACGGTTGAGCCCCAAAAAGAAAAGGGACCCAGTCTGAGTCCCCGTCTGGAGGAGAGAGTAGCGATCGGTTCCGGAGTTGACGCTCGAGAAGATCGGGAAGGGATATCCCCTTCCATAAGAAGCCGAATTCCTACCGCAAATCGAGAAATAGCCTTAATTTCACTAACAATGACCCGGACATCTGACGGCTGCTTCAGTCATGACCTTCTCCGTCTAACTATCTCTATCAACGGCAAACTGCGGGTGGCCGGCGCGAGCACGGTTTCCCGTTCCGGTTCGACCGCGGTTTCGAGTTCGGCCTCGGCTAAGCCGGACTTGGGTCGAAGAATTCGTACTGCACCGTCGCCACGTAAAGACTGCCGTCATCAGAGTCGCACCTATCGGAAATGCCCGTGTCCGATTTGGTTCGATTGGAGAATTGGAGGTAAACGTATCCGGAAACCCATGGGTACGTCCGAATGGCAGGTTGCTCAGCTGCGCGCCCGCGACATGGAGGCCACTGGAATTCAGCAAGTTGGCACCGCGATTACGGTTTTGAAGGCTACAGAGGATTTCGAAACGGATGCCTTGAATACGATGAAAGCATCCACCTTGAAGCAGTACAAGATTTTGTTTCGCCAATTGAACGCATTTTGCGAGTCGAAAGGTTTGGTGTTTTTGAAACAGGTAGGTGTTGTCGAAACGCGGGAATTCCGAAATGCCTGGACCATCGGACCCCGCACTGCTGGGAAACACCTTGAACGGTTGAAGAGGTTTTTCAATTGGTGCATCGAGAACGAGTGGCTAACCGCGAACCCGGCGAAGCCGTTGAAGTCGCCGAAGGTCGGCGATACGGACGTAATTCCCTTTACCTAAGAAGAGATCGCAAAGGCTTTAAAGGGCTGCGATCGATACGATGGCCCGAACCGTGAGCGATTGAAGGTTCTAGTGGAGTTATGCTCGCAACATGGGCCCTCCAGGAAGTTCCGCCGCCTCGGCTCCGACCACGGTGACGCTGAATTATCAGGGTCCTCTTGATCTGCTCGAGGCTGCGGTCACGGGCCTTCACCCCACCACAAGCTATACCTTGGGGTATGTGCCGGATCTTGCGAATCCAGGCGATAACTTTCAAGCG
>Ga0070762_10000950_pt1 | contig 12939 bp, 10 predicted proteins | sample HubBroMetageREF2_FD_66726 | JGI IMG/M metagenome (GOLD analysis project Ga0070762, IMG submission 66726) | Reference soil microbial communities from the Hubbard Brook experimental Forest, New Hampshire, USA - Hubbard Brook CCASE Soil... | ecosystem: Environmental > Terrestrial > Soil >...
GATTTCTTGATATGTGAGCATGCGGTGGAAGCGCCTTGCTCGCTCCCACAAAATTCTAGCGAGTTACAGAGTGAATTGGGTCAGTTTTGCAAAATGACGTGCCCTGGCGTGTATCTCTTTTGCTTTGAGATTCAGCAGGCGTTCCAGGCCGAAGCGCTCCACGGTGAAGCTGCCAAGCACCGAGCCATACACCATCGCCCGTCGCAGCGCGACATCCGATTTGCTTCCAGCACTGGCCAAGTAGCCCATGAAGCCGCCCGCGAAGCTATCGCCTGCGCCAGTGGGATCGTGCGGCTCTTCCAGCGGAAATGCGGGAACACAGAAGACGCCGTGTTTATCGACCATCATCGCGCCATATTCGCCGCGTTTTACCACCAGCGTGGAGGGGCCCATCTTGAAGATGTGCTTGGCGGCGCGCAGCAAATTGTGTTCGCTGGACAGTTGGCGGGTTTCCGAATCGTTGATCATCAGGATGTCGACGTGTTTCAGCGTTTCGCGCAGTTCCGCGTTGGTGCGCTCGATCCAGTAATTCATGGTGTCCATCGCGGCAAGCTTGGGCCGGCCCTTGACCTGTTGCAGCACGTCGCGTTGCAAGTCTGGGGCAATGTTGGCGAGAAAGACGTAACTGGCTTTGCGATATTTTTCCGGCAGGCGCGGTTTGAAATCGGCGAAAACATTCAGGTCGGTGGCGAGAGTAACGCGGTCGTTGAGATTTTCCGTGTAGCGACCCGACCAGAAGAAACATTTGCCCGCGGTGCGTTCCATGCCTTCGATATCAATGTTGCGTTTACGAAGAATGGCTTCATCTTTGGCTTGAAAATCGTCGCCGACCACGGCCACCAGATTCACGTGCGTGAAGAAGCTCGCAGCCACCGCAAAGTACGTGGCGGCTCCGCCCAACGTACGCTCTACCTTTCCATAAGGACTCTCCAACGCATCATACGCAACCGAACCGACGACGAGTAGCGACACAGTCTCTCCTCTTATAGGTATTTGCCAATGATGGCAGCAAGATTCTTTTTGGTCTTAGCCGGGACAATCTTGAAATTGGTGATGAGCGCATGCTGCAACGCCGAACCGCATTTGCACTTGCGTTCGGTGGGCATGGTTTTCACTGCTTCCCGTAGAACATTCTGGGCGTTGACGGCGTTTTGATTTAGCGTGGCAATGATCGTCGAGGCCGTGACAGATTCATGCTCGGGATGCCAGCAATCGTAATCGGTAATCATGGCAATCGTGGCGTAGCAAATCTCCGCTTCGCGGGCGAGCTTGGCTTCGTTGACGTTGGTCATGCCAATCACGTCGAATTTCATGGCGCGATGGAAATGCGCCTCGGCCAGCGTGGAGAATTGCGGGCCTTCCATACAGATGTAGGTGCCTTTGCGATGAATTGGCACGGCGGTGGACACGCACGCGTCGGCCAACACGGTCGACAACTGGCCGCAGGTTGGCTTATCAAACCCGACGTGGGCTACCAAGCCATTGCCAAAAAATGTTGAGATGCGGCCCTTGGTGCGGTCGAAAAATTGATCCGGCACTAGAAATTCGCCGGGGCGTAAATTTTCGTGCAGGGAGCCAACGGCGCTGACTGAAATGATGCGCTGCACGCCAAGCAGCTTCATGGCGTAAATATTGGCGCGAAAATTCAATTCGCTGGGCAAGAGCCGGTGCCCGCGTCCATGGCGTGCCAGAAACGCCACGCGCTTCCCTTCGAGGGTTCCCACTACGAAGACATCTGAGGGATCGCCAAACGGCGTTTTGACACGCATCTCGCGCCAATCCGTCAGCCCACTCATCGCGTAGAGGCCGCTGCCACCGATGATGCCGATGTCAGCGACGGCTCCCTTGGCTTGCGCACGTTTCCCTTTGGCTTTTTGCGACTTGGCCATCTGCTTCTCTCCTGGGAATTACGGTTACCGGTTCAGATCGACTGGCTCGACTTCTACCTTGCCATCGCGTTCGTGGAGCGTGGCGGCGGCAACATCTGGATCGTGCCCGAACACGACAATCCATCCTTCATTCACGATGCGTGGAACCCACGCCCGCTTGGTTTCCAGCGTTTGCAGCGGGTACAGATCGTAAGCCATGATCCAGGGCAACGAACAATGGTGACGCGTCGGGAGCAAATCCGCAACAAAGACCAGGGTCTTACCGCCGCCGGAAACCTTCACCGCTTGAATGTCGGCATTGTGCCCGGGAATTTTTGAGACGGAAATGCCGGGGAAGAGTTCGCGATCGCCGTCGACGAGATCCCACTGCTTGGCATCGGCGATTGGCTGGAAATTCTCTTCGAAATAGCTGGCCTTGTCGCGCTCGGTGGGATTTGCCGCGTGTTGCAGCTCGCCGCGCTGAAGAATGTAGCGTGCGTTGCGAAACGTGGGCAGGGGGCGGCCGTTTTCGATGCGGGTGTTACCGCCGGCGTGATCGAAATGCAGGTGGGTGTTGATGACCACGTTCACGTCGCTTGGCTTTACGCCTTCGCGGGCCAGCGAATCGATAAGCGGGTCGCTATCTTGAATAGCGTAAATGGCGCGTTGCTTCGCATCCCACTTGGTGCCATTTCCGGTTTCGATGACCATGGTCTTCCCCGCGGCACGCACCAGCAGCGAGTTCGCACGCAGGCGAATCCGATTCTTATCGTCGGGCGTGGAGCGCTTCTCCCAAAGCACCTTGGGAACCACGCCGAACATCGCGCCGCCATCGAGCCGAAATTCGCCACCATCGAGATAGCGCACTTCTATGTCGCCAAGATGCATGATTCGCAGGGCGTCAGCCGGAAAGGCCGCTCTCCTTGAGGATTTCACTCACCGCGGTAAAAGGATCCTTCTTTCGTTCGGCCACTGCCGTAGCCATTGCGCGAAGTTTCGCTTCCCCTTGCTTTCCACCTAGCACTTGCTCCAGCAGCCGCGATTCCAGCATCTCGATCAGGCGGTTCTGCCAATGCTCGACGTGTTTCTTCTGCCGTTCGCCACTCGACTCGAAATGCTTGCGAAATTTCTCGACCGTTTCCGCCAACTCCTGCACGCCGCGATTCTCCGTCGCCACGGTGCGAATCACTGGAGGATGCCAGCCATCGCGCGGCATCACCAGCGACAACATGGCGTGAAGCTGTTCTTCGAGACGGTCCGCGCCTTCGCGATCGGCTTTGTTCAAGACAAAAATATCGCCAATCTCCATCAGCCCGGCCTTCATGTTTTGAATGTCGTCGCCCAGGCCCGGTACAAGCACCACGATCACGCAATCGGCCAGCCGCACAATGTCGATTTCATCTTGCCCTACGCCTACCGTTTCGATCAGCACTTGGCGCTTCCCGGCCGCATCCAGTAGCAGCGCCACTTCGGCGGTTGCGCGCGCCAGTCCACCCAGGAATCCACGCGTAGCCATCGAGCGAATAAAGATTCCCGTGTCGCTGGCGTGGCCTTGCATGCGGATGCGATCACCGAGAATCGCGCCTCCGGAATAGGGGCTGGTAGGATCGACGGCCACCACGCCCACCGGTTCGCTGCGCTTGCGATGATACGCTGCGAGACGATCGACTAAGGTGCTCTTGCCAGTGCCTGGCGCGCCTGTGATTCCCGTCAGATACGCCTTGCCGGTGTTCCCAAATAGCTGGCGCAGCAACTCCTCGGCTTCCGGCGCATGATTCTCAATGGCGGTAATCGCTCGCGAGATCGCGCGCACGTCGCCGTTGCGGACCTTCTCGGCCCACTCGCTAACATCCCAACTCATGTGTGTCCTTGTAGATCGTGAATCGCGGAAGCGCGCCGGTGCATTCCTCTATTATTTATTCCCAAGAAGATATAAGGCAACGGGTAAGAGCCACAGAAGCCACGATTGCCGACTCACCTCCGTTCCCATCTCGTGGTACGCGGTAGGCGTTTGGTGTTCAGCGTGTCAGGGCAGCTTCACCTGGCTAAAGACCTCCCAAAATTCTGCGCATCGCGGCTGTCGAGCACCCAAGCGCAGCCCACGCTAGTCCCTGCACTACCTTAGTACTAAATCGTACTTGCCTTCCTCGTTCCTCCCGCCTATCGTGCACTCCTCAACGCTGGGAGTTCGTTCGCGAACTGGAATTGCAGGACGCAGTGAACACAAAATTCGATGTATTTGGATTGATGCAGAACCGTAAGTACTCGTTGATCGGCCACGCCGAAAACCTCACCAAAGCCAGAAACCAAGCCCGAAACTACATGCTTGCCCATCCCGAGGAGACCTTGATCAGTTTCCGTATCATCATTCCGACTGACTCACTCCAATCCTTTCTTCACCCAGCGCGCGCCGCGCAAAGCCGCACGAACCACGCTTCAAACTCACAGAAGCAGTGCCTTTCACCAGAATGACTTCGGCACAGCTCAGCCTGTGACACCAATGGCCTCTGCCAAAATCTTCGCCATTAGTAGTTATTAGTTCCTCCCGAGTAGCTGCCGGGCAATGACCAGCTTCTGAATTTCGCTGGTGCCCTCGCCAATGGTGCAGAGCTTCACGTCGCGATAATACTTCTCTGCGGGATAATCCTTGATGAATCCGTAGCCGCCGTGGATCTGCACGCACTCGTTAGCGACGCGCACCGCGACTTCACTGGCAAACAGCTTGGCCATGCTGGATTCACGGGTGAAGCGCGCCTTCTTCTGATCGGCGAGCCATGCGGCTTGATAGACCAGCAAACGCGCCGCTTCGACTTCGGTGGCCATGTCGGCGAGTTTGAATTGAATGGCCTGAAACTCGCTAATGGCTTTGCCGAATTGCTTGCGCTGCTTGGCATATTTCGTGGCCGCGTCCAGAGCGCCCTGAGCCATACCCAATGCTAGTGCCGCTATCGAGATGCGCCCGCCATCCAAAATTTTCAGGCTGCTAATGAAGCCTTCGCCTTCGGGGCCCAGTAGATTTTCCGCAGCGACGTGGCATTCGCTGAAAATAACTTCGGAGGTGTCGCTGGCGCGCATGCCCAGCTTGTTTTCTTTTTTGCCGGGACGAAAGCCGGGTTGGCCCTTCTCGAGAATGAACGCGCTGATGCCATGCGAATCTCTACTCTTGTCGGTGACCGCCATGGCCACACAAGTATCTGCGTAATGTCCGTTGGTGGTGAAGGTCTTCGCTCCATTCAGCACCCAGCTATTACCGTTGCGCACCGCAGTGGTGCGTGTTCCGCCTGCGTCGGAGCCCGCTTCCGGCTCGGTCAACGACCAGGCTCCTAACTTTTTGCCTTGCGCCAGGGGCACAAGATACTTGCGCTTCTGTTCTTCCGTGCCAAATTTGAAAATGTGGTTAGAACAAAGTGAATTGTGCGCGGCGACAAACAAGCCCACGGAACCATCGACGCGCGACAGCTCTTCAATTACCGTGGCGTATTCGATGTAGCCAAGCCCGGCGCCGCCGTATTCTTCCGGGAAAATGACGCCCATCAGGCCCATTTCCGCGAGCTTCGGCAGTATCTCGGTGGGGAAATGGGAGACTTCATCCCACTCCATCACGTGCGGAGCGATTTCACCTTCCGCAAATTCTCGGACGCTCTTGCGCAGTTGCTGCTGTTCGTCGGTGAACGTGAAATCCACGAAATCCCCCGGTCAGTGGTTTTACATATAGTCAGACTAAGTTTAGCTTATGGAGCGCTGGAGCGCACCCGGGCGATTCGGGCGTGTTGCTCTCGCGCTCGCACGCTCCTAAAAACTTGACCAGCGATGCGTTTCGTCTCGAGCCGCGCCGGCAAGATGCCGGCGCTACAAATCGGACTACCAGCCTACTGGGTAGCCGTTCTTTTTGTTTTGTTCGTCGAGCCAGATTTTCAGCGGGGCGAAATAATCGGCGAGCGCGCTGGCATCGGCGTCGCGTTGACCGGTCAAGACTTCCATCGCGTCGGGCCAGGGCTTGCTGGCGCCCATGGAGAGCATGGCGTTCAGCTTGTCGCCGGCCATTTTATTTCCATAAATGGAGCAGCGATGCAGGGGCCCCGGCACGCCAGCTTCTTTGCAGAGCGCGCGTTGAAACTGGAACTGGTAAATGCGCGCCAAGAAATAGCGCATATACGGCACATTGCCGGGCACGTGATACTTCGCGCCCGGATCGAAATCAGCTTCGGTGCGGCCTACTGGCGGTGCGACACCCTGATACTTCTGGCGCAATGCCCACCAGGCCTTGTTGTATTCGTCCGGCTTGACCTGCCCGGAGAAAACTTCCCAGCGCCATTTGTCGATCACCAGGCCGAATGGAAGAAACGCCACTTTTTCCAACGCTTGTTGCAACAAATAATCGGTATCGCCGGAAGCAGGCGGCACAGTATCGATCAGGCTGATCTTTTTTAGATATTCGGGAGTGACGGAAAGCGCGATGGTATCGCCAACCGCTTCGTGAAATCCATCGTTGGCGCTGGCCTGAAATAGTGGTGGCTGGGTGTTGTAGGCGCGCTGGTAAAAATTGTGGCCCAGTTCGTGGTGAATGGTGCGGAAGTCTTCTTCGCGAATCTGGATACACATCTTGACGCGCAGATCGTCTTTGAAATCCACATCCCACGCGCTGGCGTGGCAAATCACGTCGCGGTCGGCGGGTTTGGTGAATAGCGAGCGTTCCCAGAACGTCGGCGGCAACGGGGCGAATCCCAACGAAACAAAGAAATTCTCGCCGTATTTCACCATGCCCTTCGCATCGGTTTTGCGGTCGACCAGAATTCTGGTCAGGTCGTAGCTTTGCGCTGGTTTGGGCGAGTCCATCAACTCGTATACATTGTTCCATTCCTGCGCCCAGATATTTCCTAATAGGTGCGCGGGAATCGGGCCGTTCGGCGGCACTATATCCTTGCCGTATTTTTTGACCAACTGGCCGCGCACATAGGCGTGCAACGAAAGATAGAGCGGCTGCAGTTGCGACCACAGACGATCCAAATCCTTCGCAAACGCTTCGGAGTCCATATCGTAATTGGAACGCCACAATGCACCGGCGTCCGCGTAGCCCAGTTCTTTCGAACCTTGATTGCCAAGTTCGACCATGCGCACGTAGCGCTGCCGCATCGGCGCGCCGACAGCATGCCAGCCAACCCACGCGCGTTTGAGTTCTTCGGGATCGCGACTGGTGGCCATCAACTTTTCGACGGCGGTGACGTCGAGGCACGGCTTCTTGTCCCCGTCGGGGCACCACTTCCCTTTTCCGTAGTCGCCATTAAGCGAAGCCAGCACCTGTGCGAGTTCCTTCTGCGCCTTTGGATCATCGGGGGCCGGGAAATTCGTGGCGAGTTCGAGCAGCAGTCTCTTGCGTGCCAATTCCGGCGGCAGTTGGACTTTGTCGTAGCGATGCGCTTCTTTGGCATAGCGCGTGGCTGCGGTGTTGAAGATTTCGTCGGCGTCCGCGGCAATCTGCTCGGTGTCATCGGTAATGAAGTTGGCCGCGACCCATTCGCCGCGCGAGGCTTTTATCTCCAGGTCGAACAGGTTGGCCTCGGCGGCATCAATGAATTTGCGAGCATCTTCGGCTGTAGGTGCGGGTTTGGTTTTCGCGCCGACACTTCTCGCCGAAATTGTGGATGCTATTCCTACGCAAAGAACCGCCGTCGCCACATGTTTCCACACACACGCCATTGACGCCTCCTCGGAATTTCCCCTGATGCAGAGAATTAATTAGGAACTAGGCCGACCGCCCTACTCGTTTCTCTACCACTGCTTTTAATTCCGTTAACGCTCTCTCCACCCTTTCGCGGTCCACGTTCCAGTGTGTCACCATGCGCACTGAATACGGCGCGGTGTCTTGCGCCCAGACATCGCGCGCGTGAAGCGCATCGCACAGTTCTACCGCGGTCATGCCGGTCACGGTGCAATCGAAAATCACGATGTTGGTGCGGACAGATGCGGGATCAAGCTTCAGGCCCGGGATGCAGGCGATCCCTTCCGCCAGGCGTTTGGCATTGGTGTGATCTTCGTGCAACCGGCCAGGCGATTTTTCGAGTGCAATCAATCCAGCCGCCGCAATGATTCCTACTTGCCGCATGCCACCACCAAACATTTTGCGGTACATGCGGGCGCGCTCGATGAATTCCCTCGAACCAACAATCATCGAGCCGACAGGTGCACCGAGTCCCTTGGACAAGCAGAACATCACCGAATCGACGTTCTTGGTGATTCGCGCGACATCATCTCCCAAGGCTACAGCCGCGTTGAAAATACGCGCGCCGTCGAGATGTACTTTTAGCCCCAACGCGTGCGCGCCTTCACAAATTTCGTCGATACGCGCTGTAGGGTACAACGTGCCTCCCGCCATGTTGCTGGAATTTTCCAGGCAAACCAGCGCGGTTTGCGAATCGTAATAAATTTTGGGGCGCACCGCGGCTTGCACTTGCTTCCAGGTCATGATGCCGTCGTCGCCGCCACGCACCGCGCGCGGCATGCAACCGGCGATGGCCGACATCGATGCGAGCTCGTAAAGATTCACGTGGCTACGCTCTTCGCAAATCACTTCGTTACCGTGATGCGTCCAGATTTTGATGGCGGTCAGGTTGCCCATGCAGCCCGTGGGCACGAACAACGCTGCTTCTTTGCCGAAGATTTCGGCGGCGCGCTGCTGTAGCCGATTCGCGGTGGGATCTTCGCCGTATACGTCGTCTCCCACTTCCGCGGCGGCCATGGCAAGGCGCATCTCTTCGCTGGGGCGGGTTACCGTGTCGCTGCGCAGATCGACGGCGTTTTCGATTGGCGACACCTGGTCGGGATCTACAAGCTGATTTCCTTTTGCTACCGTGTAACTCATCGGGCCCTCTCTTCTCTACGCGGGATGCCTGCACATTATCGCAACAATTCGACAATTACTTCGTTCGAAATGCTTAGTTTTCCGGGGGCGAGACGGACGACATCGCCTTCACGTTCGACCATGCCGGCGGATGATAAGCGATCGACCCGATCTTCCAGATCGACGTTGTACTGCTTTTCGATTCGGCTCAGGTTGATGCCGGCGAGTTGCCGCAGGCCCAGGAAGAGTTCCTCTTCCAGAGCAGATTCCTGCGTGACTTTGTCCACGGATTCGATCGAGGCTTTCCCTGTGGCGATGGCCGCCGCATATGCTGCGGCATCGTGCATGTTGGCCCAACGCTGCGCACCGGAATACGAATGCGCGCCTGCGCCAAATCCCAAATAAGGTTCTAGGCGCCAGTATTTCAAATTGTGTTTGGAGGCGAAACCCGGCTTGGCCCAGTTGGATATTTCGTATTGTTGATATCCCACAGCCTTTAGTTCGCCTTGCGCGGCCTCGTAGAATTCGGCCATTTCTTCTTCGGCGGGGAGATCGCGAGCGCTGTAGCGGCTGCCACTTTGTAGGACTTCCAGGCCAAGCCTGCTGCCTTCGTCGATTTCCATCATGTAAATGGAAACGTGCTGCGGGAAAAGCTGAATGGTCTCCGCAAGCGATTGCGCCCAGGATGAACCGGTTTGCTTCGGCAATCCGGCAATCAGGTCGAAGCTAATGTTGTTAATGCCGTGCTCGTGCAGGGTCGGAACGGCGCGATAAATATCGCTGCGACGGTGCATGCGACCCGCGGCTTTCAATTCTTCGTCGACAAAGGATTGCGTGCCGAAGCTGATGCGGTTGATGCCCAGTTCGCGCCACGCCGCCGCTTTTTCTGGCTCAATAGTTTCTGGATCAGCTTCCAAAGTAACTTCTTCGAGATCGCACCTGAATGTTTCGCGCAACGCGGCAAGCATATGTCCCAGCAGCGCAGGTTGCAGCAAGCTAGGCGTCCCGCCGCCGATATAGACCGTATTAACTACAGCGGACTCTAAAGCTGGAGGCAATGAAACGCCAGACTGCGACCAGCACTCGCTATGCTCGCGAATTTCGCGACACACCGCATCGGCATAGGGCGCAAAGCGGCCTGCAGACACTACGCCGGTATGAAAATTACAGTAGGTGCATTTCGTCTGACAGAACGGCACCTGAATGTAAATCCCGAGATTGTCCATTAGCGAAAACTTTAGCACAGGCGGGTCTTTGGAAGCGCATTCCAGCTAAACACGGTCGGGCAGAACCTTGACGTAGATCTTGCGCTCGCGGGGCCCATCAAATTCCGCCAGGAAAATTCCTTGCCAGCGTCCCAGCGCCAATTTCCCTTCTTCTACAAACACGAACTGGTTCATACCGACCAGCATAGTCTTCACGTGCGAGTCGGAATTTCCTTCACTGTGGCGAAACGGGCCCGACATTGGAATCAGGCGGTCCATGGCGCCTTCCGCATCTGTGGCCACATCCGGATCGGCATGTTCGTTGATCAGCACGCCTGCGGTGGTGTGCGGCACATACAAAAAGCAGGTTCCGGTCTTAATTCCCAGCGCCGTCACGACGCGCTGGACTTCGATGGTGATGTCCACCATCTGCGTGCGCTGGTCGGTCTTCACGCGAATCGCTTGCACGACTTCGTCTCCGCTTTCGCTTACGGAATTTCGACCACGCAATGTTGGCCCGGGTTCTTGGCGCTGGTCAGCGTCTGCAAATCTTGCAAGCCGGTGGGGCCCAGTCGCGCCAGAAATGGCAGGAAGCAGAGCTCGCGCGATTGCAGTGCCTTGTGTGGAAAGAGCAGATTCTCCAAAAAGTGCGCATGCTGCTGAATTAATTTTTCATGACGATCCAGCGACACGCCAGTCTGGCGGCGCATTTTCTCGACCTGATATTGGATGCGCTTCCCAGAGCGCGCTATCGCGCCCTGGACGGTGGGATCAACTTTGGCGATGGAATGCTGCAGCTTCTGCAATTGTTTATCGAGATTGCGAATGGTGCCATCAAACTCGCGGGTAAGGGTCTTTGGTATGGCGTCCGCATACATGCGCCGCAACAAATGCTGCAGGCCTTTCCAGGCGTCTTCGATTCCCACTTTATATTTCTTCATCAGGCGAACAGCCTTGGGATCGATCAGGGTGAAATCGGCGCGCGGCAGAATCACCGGCATGGTGCCAAGCAGCTTTTCGTACACCACGCTGGACTGCGCGAAATAGGCAATTTCTGCAGGTCCTCCAAAATACGCGGCGGTCGGCAATAGATAATCCTGCACGACCGGTCGCAACAGTGCGTTCGGGCTGAAATGCTCCGGCTCGGTATCTACACGCTTCAGCCATTGGGGGCGTGGTCCCACTTCACCTGCCGAACTGAATTCGCCATTGGCGGCATTAACCACATGGCGTTGCCCATCACGCAAAGTGAATAGTAACGTGCTGCGCGCGCCGACCTTTACCTGAGTTTCATATCCGGCGCTTTGCAGATCTTTGCCACGCTGAATCAGCGCCGCTTCCAAAGCGTCGCGCTGCGCCAAGGCCTGACACATAATGGGTGCCGCGATGGCATGCAACTGAGGGTCGAGCGGATCCAGCAGAATCAATCCTTGCTCGGCAAAAACTTTGGCGAACATCTTGGCGAAGGCGCTGCCGTAGGTCTCGTCGGGTTTGTAGCACTGGCGCAGAATTTCGGCGACTTCCGCGCCAAAGGGGCCGGCCAGTGTGGTGCCCGCTTCGCGCAGCACTTCATCGATTTCGCGTCCCAGTTCGATTTTGCCAACCGGCACGGGCTGGTCTTCGAGTTTGGAAAGTTCCAGGCGTTGCAAGTTGCCGTCAGAGAACCACGTGGTGTGGCGCACCTCGTCGACATCGTGGTCTTCGGAGGCCATCCAGAACACCGGCACGGCCGCGATGCCATCGTTCGAAAGTTCCTTGGCGGTTTGAATCGCGGTGAGCGCCTTGTAGAAGGCATAGCTTGGGCCGCCGAGAAGTCCCACCTGCTGCCCGCTAACCACAGCGACCGCGCCTTCTTCCAAGCGGCGCAAATTCTTTTCGGTTTCCGCGCTACTGCCAAAGGGAACATTTTGTTCGCGGAGAATTTTCGCAACGCTGCGGCGGCGATCGTCGGGAAATTTCAGATTGCGGGCGTAACTGGCGACGGATTGGAGATTGGGAGGGTGTGCGTAAAAGGAAGAGAGCTTGGAAAAATCCTCAACGTAATCACGGACCAGCTTCGACGTGTGTGGGACTTGAGAGGTCGGATAAGCGCGACAGTCCATGAAGCCTTAGATGATAGACGTAGATAAAAGTGACGGCAAACGACAGAAGATTAGACGCGCGCGGCCGCCGGATGTAATTCGGCAATGATGGCCGCCAATTGCTGTTTTTTCTCTTCTTTTACGGGCAAAAGAGGGAGGCGCGGCACGCCGCCGTGATAGCCGCGCAACTGCATCACGTACTTCAGGCCGGGGATGCCGTGCTCCGACACGATGCGCTTCGAAGCATTTACCAGCACATGCTGCAGGGCGCGAGCCTCGGCGTGGCGGTTTTGCTGGAACAGTTCGTAAAGTTCAACACACTTTTCTGGAAGGGCGCAGGCTAGGGCCAGTATGGCGCCCCGTGCTCCCATCGCAAGCGCGGGATAGACCACTGCGGCCCCGCCAGTCAGCATATAGAAGTCGTCAGGAGCGGTGGAAACCACTTCGCCAATGCGCTGGATGCTGCCGGAGCTATCCTTAATACCAATGATATTCGGATGAGCCGCGAGCGCGACAATTTCCGGCGTTTCGAGCTTCACGCCAGTAAAAATCGGCACCGAATAGAGAAGAACTGGAATGGGCGAGGCATCCGCGACGGCGCGGTAGTGCTGAATGTAGGTCTCGGCTTTGTACGCAGGCTTGTAGTAATACGGCGTCTTCACCAGAGCAACCTGGAAACCCAAAGCGGCGGCGCGCTTGGTGCGCACGATCGTCTCGGCGGTGGACTCGACGCCCGTGCCGGCAATCAACAATTTTTCAGGGGCAGCGGCTTCTTTTACCGCGGCTAAGATGCTTTCGCCCTCATCGCGGCTGAGCATCACCGACTCGCCGGTAGAGCCCAGAGCAACGTAGCCAGCCAGGCCGATTTGATTGTAGAGGCGAATATTTTCTTTCACGCCGCGCAGCGAGACGCTGCCGTCGGCTTCAAACGGCGTGACTAACGCAGG
>Ga0070762_10000954_pt1 | contig 12914 bp, 7 predicted proteins | sample HubBroMetageREF2_FD_66726 | JGI IMG/M metagenome (GOLD analysis project Ga0070762, IMG submission 66726) | Reference soil microbial communities from the Hubbard Brook experimental Forest, New Hampshire, USA - Hubbard Brook CCASE Soil... | ecosystem: Environmental > Terrestrial > Soil > Temperate...
CGTGCGCTGCAGCTCCGTTTGGCTCGACTCGGCTGATTATCATGAGGCCAGTGCTCTGATCGGAATCGAATCCAAGGGGCTCAAGACCCCAGATGTAGTAGTAATTCCCTAACGTGAAGAAGCCAAGGAGAGAAGCAGCGATTAGATACAACCACCAGGGAGCCCTTGAAGGTCGCATGACACCTCCGCATCCCAGGGGAAAGAAAGCGCGATTATAGCAGGGGAAACTATCTATCGGATTGATAGTTCGAACGAAGATTGTTGCTGGCTCTAAAGGTGCTTCACCATCTACTTCCCGAGCTTGTTCCGCCGATGGATCGACAATATACGATTCGGTTTTTCTTTCACCACAAGAATATGAATCGAGGAGATTAAGGTCGCTTTCGAGGAGATGTATCCCCGTTTCTACGAAATAGCGACTCGGTTCCGAGGTAAGATCGAAGCCAGGGTTGGACGGGGGATGAATACAAGCACATCAAAGGTCATCGACAACGCCACCGTCGGCTATGTGTTGACGCGGCTTGAAATGCCAGCGGAGACCGATCCGTAAGACTACTTTGAAGTCCCGATCACGCCGAGCCCGATTCGCTTGCGTTTACGCTCGGGATATTTCTCTCGCTCTCTTTCCGCCAGTTTCCTTGACCCAAACGGCTTCGAGAGCGGCGTCAACTGACCTTCGACGTATTCGAAAAGGATCCATTGCTGGACGACTTTTGGCATGTGAAATTCGCTTCAGGCGGGTTCGGCCCAGCCGTCTAGCACCGTCAATATTGACAGTATCTAAGGCGGAAACGTTCCGTCAGGGTTTATCCAACGTAGGACACTCCAGACCTTGAATCGGGACGCCCTTCATCCCCGTTGGGCGTCCCATGCTTTTGTGTACCCGAGGCCGCTCCGCTGTTATCTCACCGGCAGCCCATGTCAACAGTATTAGTAGCCTATTACGTAATGTGATGTTATCGAGCGATAAGGACCACGTCCCAGACTGTCATCCGTTGCGGCACCCTGACTGCGACTGGGGTTTCAGGCTCTCTGACGCATCCGAAATGGGAAAATGCTACGAAGCCTTCCGGCTGCACTGCGTAGCTCTGCACGGTGTGGCCGCTTACGACACCGAGGCAGCCGTGTTCTGTGATAGGTCATTTCAGCTTCGCGTACTCAGATTAGGCGTGCGATGAAAAAAGAAGTAACTGCCTGTTGCAAGGGCCACTACGGCCCCAGCAACAGGGACAACTATTCTCCACGGTATTCCTCGCCGTACTCCTCCACCAATGTTCTCCTTACCGGGGAGCCTTTGCTCCGGAGCTCACCAGCACGGGGATCGACTTCGAAGACTCCGAAGCGGATAAGAGAGTTTGGCTCGGTCCTGGGCACGTGAGAATCTCCCGAGCTCTAAAGTAACCACATCATGTAACCTTTTTGCCGTCCTTACAAGCTGCCTTCTTCAGGCTACTTTTCCTCCAAATCCACTGAGCCCTCTCGGTTTGCTGCGTTACTTCCATTGGGGAGCCGTTTCATCTCCCCGGCCTTGAAATACCTGACGCCAGCCGCAATCTCGGCGGCACCAAGAGGTGCTGCCATGAAACTCTCAACAATCACAACAACATTGGGCCTCGGCTTGGTTCTGTTCGGGTCTTTGCTCGCGCCAGCCGCAAGAGGGCGAGGTGATCTGGTCTATCTTCGCGTATCGGTGTTTAATTCTTCGCCGATTTCGCCCTATACCATCGAACGGGCCGAAAGCGAGGCGGGCCGCATCTTCCGGGATTTCGGCGTTGAAGTGATTTGGCTGAATTGTCCCCAAGACACTCTGCGAGAGGCTTCCTTAGGCCGATGTGCGGAAGCATCCTTCCCCTTGCATCTTCATTTGCGGATTCTCCGAGTGTCCCGAGGCCTGAAGGCGTCCACGGTCGGAATATCGTTTTCAGCGGAAGATGGCCAAGGGTGTTACGCCGACTTGTTCTACGAGCCAATCCTACAATTGCAGGAAGAAACCCATGCCTCTGCTTCCGTGATTCTTGCTCATGCCATGGCACATGAACTTGGGCATCTCCTGCTCGGCACCAATTCACATTCCCCGAGCGGACTCATGCGGGCCCACTGGACGCGTGAGGATCTCTCTAAGGCCTCAAAAGGGAATCTTCAGTTCTCACGAGAACAGTCCCTGGGGATTATGAACCGCATCGCAAGCCAGCCCTAAGTTCGCACTAGTGAGATGGAATTGTGGCAAAAGCACATGTCCAATTACTTATCACTTAAGGCTGGGTTGTAGTGCCAAGCGTTCACTTGATGTTTTGAATCAAGGCGACGTCGATGATTGATTGATTCACCTGGGTGTACAGAATGGATTTGCCATCGGGTGAAACCGTCACTGCGGGTGCCGATTCGACCGGGCGATTCTCAAGATAGAACGCTAGATTCGTTTTGTGGGTCGAAAGATTGAGGAAGTTAATCGCAGGTTTCCCCGACGAATCTAGGTAATAGATTCCGTCTCTCACTGGAGCCCAATAACCCCAAAATCCTACTGCAGGCATCCCGAGGATCTCCGATTCCTTTCCACCGTCGAGCGGCACCTCCCAAAGCCCCGGTGCGTTTAAGCCTTTCGCGTAATATAGAAATTTGCCGTCTGCTGATTCAAAAGCCCCGAAGCCCCCTCGATGAGTGAGTTGGACAGCCTTGCCGCCAGTGGGCGGCACTTTCCAAACCTCCCATCGGCCTGAACGGTCCGATGCGAAATAAATCCAGCGGCCATCCTTTGACCAACTAGGAACGACTTCATTTGAAGGGTCAGTGGTTATTCTTTGGGGTGGGCCACCTTGCGCGTCGATAACGTAGAGATCGGCGTCCGCGCTAACACGAGAATCAAAAACAATGAATCGTCCATCGGGTGACCAGCGTGGAGTTCCGGTCCAGGGAACGCCGAAGTGTGTGAGTTGCTTGGGGTCAGTCCCGTCCTTGTTACACCGCCAAATTTCAAAGACGCCGCTACGGTCCGATTGAAAAGCGATGGATTCGCCGTTGGGCGAAAATTGCGGGCCTGCATCGGCGCGCGTGGATGAAATTAATTTTTGGGCAGGTTCGTGTGTATCCTTCGAATCTATGCTTCTGCGCCAGACGCTGTCACTCCAGGACGCTTGGATATAGACCATGCGATTGTCGCGAATGGAAGGTTGGTAGCCATCCTGTCCTACGGGAAGCCGCTCGGCCTGTCCGCCAGCAACTGAAATCTTCCAAAGCCAACGTCCACCAAAAACCAGGTTGTGGCCGTCGGCCGTCCACGCCAACCCAGCTTTCAGGCCAATTTCGGATGTGACCACGCGCTCGTGACCTCCAGAAACAGGAATGACGCAAATCGACTGGCCTCCGGTCGTATCCCTGACGAAGGCGACCATTTGGCCGTCGGGAGAGAATTTAGGGTTGATATCTCCGGTTTGATAAACAGGAGATGTAAGCTGGCTAATGTGCATGGAATCCAAGGACAAAAGCATGAGAGCCTGTGCCTTTCCGTTTTCAGGACTGTCGGAATAGATGATGGACTTACCGTCCGATGACCAGTCCAGTGGCGTTACCGAAAAGACATCAAGACTTTTCGGGCTGACCCACACCAACTGCACCAGCTTGCGTTCAGGTCCCCCCAGAGCTGGGACGGAGTAAATTCCCGTGCCTCCGTTCAGGATGCGGGCGAAAGCGATTTCGTGGCCGTCAGGTGACCAGACGGCGCCAAAATCGACTGCTTCGGGCACATTCGTAAGGCGGAGAGACTTTTCTGAATCCACGACTTTTTCATACAAACTGAAAGCCGTGCCCGAGCCTCCGTTCCAGGAGAAAGCGATTCGTTGCCCATCAGGTGAAAGCGAAGGAAGATACTTTTCTCCCGGGTAGGTTACGAGAGGAAACACAACCATTTGGGCACCTGGCCGTTTTGTAAAAAGCCCCCAAAAGACGATCACGAGCAAGAGACAACCTACTGCGCCGACTGCCAGTCGAAACCTAATGCGCGTATTCCATTTTGTCACTTCTGTACGCACGGGTGACTTAGTCGGAGAATCAATTCTGCCGATAAAGCGGTAGCCTTGTCTGGGAAAAGTCTCAATGAAAACGGGAGATTCGGCTGTCTCGCCAAGAGCATCGCGGAGTCTCTTGATCGCAGCATTTAGGCCATGCTCGAAATCGACAAAGGTGTCTTGTGGCCAAAGCTGCTTTCGCAATTCTTCTCGCGTTACTATGTCGCCCGCATTTTGGAGAAGCACGACCAGGACTTGGAAGGGTTGCGCGGTGAGCTTAACCTTCATGCCACTGCGACGCAGCTCTTTCGATTTAAGGTCCACCTCATAGAGACCGAAGCGGACGATTCGCAGGGGTTCACTCTCGTGCGGGCTCATGTGGTCTTCCTGAAGAGAACGGCCAACATACCTGTCCCAGAGCTTACTCAATTTTGCTTTAGGCGTGCCAGTGCCTGATAAACGTCCTAACGCGGACCGGACTACCCGGCGTTGGTTCAGGCAGATGGTTTCTCCGCCTAGTTCCTACTGGCCCGTAAAAACCGCATCGTGGTTATTTCATACTCCCACTGCAGATAGCACTCGATACATTGCACACATCTATCGCGTTTTAGGTGCTCAAAGAAATCGAAGATGTTATTCGGCGAGGCTCGTAAGACCGCTAGCACTTCGGGCGGAAGTTTGGATTTGCGTTTCTTGCGGCCCATGGTGTCGCAGAAAGGGTATCATGGGCGGTACTTGACGGAGAATAAATAGTGGCGGGTGCGGAAACCCCTGAGCCGTTGTGATAAGCTCCAGCCAATGCCCACCAAAAAGACACCGAAACCTGACCCAAATGTTAACGACTATGCCGTCGGCGACCACATCAAGGTCAACATGCACCGAGGCAGAATAGTGGAAGCGGTCATCAAAGCCTGTCGTTGATTACAACGACGGTAAGAGGTTGCAGGTGGATTTCGGGAAGGATGAGACTGCGCTGATTCATTTGTGGCAAGTCATCGAGAAAGTTCGTTGACGTGGGGCAACGCTCCTGGGCGGTTTGCTTGAATCGAGCCACCCGTGTCTGTGAAAGGCCGACCCTCCCACCTGGTTCGCCCCAATTGTTGAAGAACAGCGCGTTCGACGGCAGGCGGGAGATTTAACCAGATCACAGCGCAATAGGGAACGGGGGTGGAGAGCTGCTCCCAAAGCGGGGCGACGCTTTTTCGGAGGGGCACGAAAAATGCCGGTGAATCTTCAGAGATTTTTCGGGAGGAGCCGAACAAAGCAGAGTCGGCGAAGCTGCCGGGGGCAGGAATTACCCCGAAGCCGTGCCCGAGGGACAGTGTGGCGGAAAAGGGAAAACGTACTAGGTCAATTCAGTCGGTTGAGGCGAGTGCCAAGCAACGCCATTCCTTCCGCGGCGCGTCATGGTTGAATGTGGCCCTCGAATGGCATTTGGTCGGAAGGATAAGCATGGTGATTTGCGACCGTTTGCGAGCGTTGCGCGAAGACAAGAAGCTCTCACAGGGCGATATCGAGAAGCGTACCGGTCTGCTGCGCTGCTATATCTCGCGCGTCGAGAACGGCCACACGGTTCCCACGGTGGAGACGCTGGAGAAGATGGCGCGTGCGCTGGAGGTGCCGCTGTACAGGCTTTTCTACGATGGCGAGGCTCCCCCGAAACTTGAGAATCTCCCGAAGCGCAAGACGGCGGATGACATAGCTTGGGGAAGCTCTGGCAAGGAAGCGCGGTTCCGCTCGAATTTGCGGAGACTGTTGGGCCGAGCCGAAGAGCGCGATAGAAAGCTCCTGATGTCCTTCGCTCAAAAATTGGCGGCCAAACGCAATGGGGCGAAAATCCATCGCCCGCTGAACGCGAGAGCAAAACGAAAGCAAGAAGCGTCATTCGCCTTCGACTATTCTCTGTTCTTCAAGCTCCCGCAATGGAGCGCGTAGCTGATCGCGCGTGCGTGCGACATGGGTGCGTGCATCTCTGAAACCTCTTGTTGCAAGAATCTGGAAGGCCTCGGCGCGAAAATTTCCCGAGGCTAGCTCTCAATGGATAGTGGGCCCTGGAGGGTTTCCATTCTTTGACAACATGTTCTCTTTCACAGAAGGAGATTGAGAAAAGATGGCGGCGACGCGTGCTTCGATGGTGGCAGCATGATTTGCATCCGCTTGCCTCCAGTAGTCAACCAGTTGACTCATGTGTGTCAGAATCCGATCGACGTCAATCTTGCTTCCGATGATAGATAGGCTCGCTGCTGATTGCAGCAGCAGCCGCTCAGCATCTTCCCATCTGCGCATCTTCAGGTACATTATTCCTTTCTCGGCGTCAGTGTAGGCGATGCCGTACGAATCGTTCAGCTCTAGCTTTATCCTCAGTCCCTCGGCGAATGATTCGTTTGCCTTTTCATATTCACCTTGATCGGCATAAAGTGTTCCAATGTTTGTAAGAGCGTATGACTCAAGCTGACGGTTTCCCATGTCTCTGGCGATCTTTAGAGCTCGCTTGAACAGCGGCGCTGCCTGGTCTAAGCGCCCCTGCTTTTCATAAACCATGCCGAGGTTGTTGCACGCCGTTGCGATTCCGGAAGGAGAACGCAGTTTCTCTTCCAGCCTAAGGCCTTTTTCAAAGTAGTCGATTGCTTCGGTAAGACGCTCTGTGTGGGAATAGATGGTACCAAGATTGATATAGGCAGCTGCCGTACCGGCTGGGTCCTCGATATCCCCAGTGAGCTCGATGGATTTGGCCTGCCATTCGATAGCTTTCTCTATTTCGGCTTTTCGGTAATAAATCCATCCGACTTGACGGTATTGATCTGCTAGACCCAATCGATCACCAGTCTCACCGTATAATTTGATGGCGTCTTCGTAGTTGGAAAGAGCCCGTTCATACTGTGCTCGTTTGTAATGAATCGTGCCCAACGCAGACAAAGCTCTGGCGATTCCGTTTGCGTTGCCGATTTTCCTGAAATTGGATAACGCCTCCCGAATGAATTCGTGCGCCTTGTCCCATTCACCTCTTGCCGTACATACGGATCCTCTCCTGAGAAGCGTGTTTGCAATACCAACCGAGTCGTTCAGCTGGAGAAAAGCTTCAAATGCAGCGCTGTAAAGCTCAGCAGCATCACCCATTAATCCTAGTGACTCATAGACCGCTCCTAGACCGACATACGCGCCGTACATTAGACGAACGTTTCCGATTTCCTTGACCATCTCAAGAACGCTGTGGAAGCTTCGAATCGCGTCGTCGTGTTTACCTTTGCTGTGATAAGCAGAGCCCAGATTGATATCCGCTTGCGCAACCCCAAGGCGATTTCCAAGATTGTTAAATTTAGTCCTAGCGGAATCCATGAGCGCTATCGCTCTGTCAAAGTCAGCCTGACCCAGGTAGAGGGAGCCCAGAGCCAGCTCCGCTTGAGCCTCTCCCTGTTTATCGCCGAGTGCTTTAAATGCCTGAAGCGCAGTTGCATAAGATTCCCGCGCCGCTATCCAGTCAGCTCTGGCCCTATGGACCTGGCCGAGACCGAGTCTTACGTGGGCTATCCCTTGACGGTCCTCGATTGGATTGAAGGCGGCCAGTGCCGATTCGTAGTGGCGGAAAGCCGCGGACGAGTCGTTTTTTTCATAGGCAACGCCGGCAAGCCCTAGCTCGGCGTAGCCCATGCCGCGAAGGTCTCCAAGTTGGGCGTATGTTGAAAGGGCTAAACCATATAAGTCTTCTGAGCCTTTCCAGTTACTCTTCCGCAAGTTTAGAGCCCCGAAGTCTAGGTAGGCCCGCGCAATGCCGTGAAGATCGCCTACGAAACCGGGCAAGCTGAGCGTTTTTTGAAACAATTCGTCGGCTTTGTTCCAGTCCCCTTTGTCGGCGTAAAGTAGGCTCATCCGGCGGTAAACGCTAGCCATACCAGTGATGTAGTTCTGCTGCTCAAAGACAGCACGCGCAGCCTCGAAGAACTCCGACGCACGATCTGCTTCTCCAGTGACGTGGAAAATGGCTCCGATACACAGTCTCGTTTCCGCGGCTCCGAGTTCCCCTGCGTCTCCGCCGAGACGCCCGTAGATTTCGAGGGCCTTGTTGAAATGATCGACCGCTTCTTGCCAGGCAGCGACGCCAGCAAGCGCCAATCCGATATTGTTATGGGTTTGTGCTAATCCAAACGTGCCTGACGAATCTTCCGCGAGTCCGAATGTTGCCAGCGCCTTGTCATAGAGATCGGTCGCTTGATGCAAATCACCTCTTTGTTGATACATCGCGGCCATGCTGGTAAAGGTCGTCGCAACTCCAATTTGATTCTTCTTGCCATAGTAAAGCTCCAACGTCCGCTTCCAACACTTCTCTGCGTCAGGCCATTTCCCCAGAAGCGCCAGGAGCTTCGCCGTTCTGTCATACTCCTCGGGTTCATTCAATTTCCAGACTTGCTTCCAAAATTCACCGAGGCTAGCCGTCACAAATCCGAGATCCCGAAATGCAGCATATGCTGACAATCCCAAGCTTATAACTTGCGCCGGTGGCAATGTCCTGCATTTTTCCAGAAGAACCGCTATGGCTTGCCTCTGACCACAGCTAATTAGCGTGACTAATATTTCGTTCGCCTTTGCAGCAATTAGCTCATCCAGAGCAAGCTCAAAGGCAGGGCTGACTCCTGGCTCGAAATATATTTTCTTTGCGATATGGTCACTTAATACCGTCGGCTGAACTGCCAATTGGCCGTCTATCTCAGCTACCTGCCCAGCGAGAGCAGTCGTCATCGTTTTGTAATAGGCAGCGATCACCTTCTTGGAAATGCCCCGTGCTAAGGTCATCTTGCCAACGACAGCCTCGATTTCTGTCCAATTGTTGCCGAAGTTTTTCTGCAGTGTCCAATAGACCGAACTCATTAGTTGGTCTAAGTTCTGGATTCCATCGAGCGTTCCTTTTCGCAAGTAGTGTTCAGTGGCGAGCACCGTTAGAGCAGGTATTCCTTCAGAGATTTTTACAATGGCCGCTATCGTGGCCTCGTCCAAGTGGCTCTGTCTTGACGCTTTAGCCCTTTCTTCAGCCACTTGTGCGAGTGAAACGGGAGCCATTTTCTGCAAGTGAATTTTCTTGACGATTCCTCTCTTGCCAATGGCTCGCTCCGGCCCCTCCTGTTCCCACGAAAGGATCCACAACCTAGCGCCTTTTTGAATGATGATGTCTACAGCGCTTTCGAACAGATTGCGATTTTCCTGATAGTCCTCGTAAACACAAATCATTCCCTTCTTGACCGACGTTCTGAGACCCCTGAGTAAGGCGTTGGGGCTGTTTTTAAATCCATTAACATTGATCCATCTGAGGGATCTGGAGTTCGCAACTTCAATGCAGCAACGGCTCTTTCCAATGCAAGCTTCGCCCGAGAGAATCAAAAAGGTCAGAGTGCCGTCGGCCCACTCTTCGATTTCCCTCACCACAGGTCGAAGAACGATGGAGCCGGCTTCCCCAGTAGTTTCGGTACGCTGAACAAACGCATGTTGATGCTTATGCAGTTCGTCCCCATAGAATTCTCGATAACCAAGAAGAGAAAGGTTCCTCCGCCGCAACAGGACCGCGGTAATGCGGCCGCGCGAACCCTTTGCTAGCGCAACGATGAGAGCTACGATCAGCGGAGCTGCTATTCCGGTCATCAAATACGGGTGGTTCTTTGCGAAGGCGTCAACCTTATTTAGCCATTCGATCAATCGAGATTGATGAAGCACAGAAAAGAAAAGACAGGCACCTTCTCCGAGCTTGAGTAGGGGGGCCGAAGAGTCCGGACCGAAATTCATGGTGTCCATGGGACTCGCTTACTACTTCGATTCGATAGATGTCAGAACGAACGGATTAACGAATTCTAGGCCCGAGGGTCATGCCCGTCAAAGTCTTTGTTTCCAGTAATCGAACTTCGGACTCGCGGAAAACCCACGGCGGCAGCCGATGCAGGTCGTTGCTCGTGGGGATGCCCGCGCTAGGCGGGCGGTGCGGATGATTCATCCGCGCCGATGGCATTGAGGATTTGACTTGCCGTTTGCTGGACGTATTCGAGGCTTTCGCTGAGGAGTTTCGCATCGCCGCCGTATAGACCGATGTAGTCCTGCGCGGCGGAACCCGTTTCGAGGCCGATTGCGCTGCAAACGACAAACGCGACGGCTTCGGTCTCGCGGATGCGCTTCGACGTGCTGCTCCGACGCTCGCCCCGGTGCACGAGTTCGTGCGCTACTTCGTGCGACAGCGTCGCGAATTGCGGGACAACGCTTCGGAAGTTCGAATAAATTTTGCCGACGACGAGATGTTTTCGGAGGAAGACAGCGCCGCATTCTTCCATGGATTGCGGGGTAAGCCTGCCGCCATACCCGTAGATGGCCGTTTTTCATTGCCGTGGATTTCTGGCGGGACATGTTTGACGGTAGCCTCAGAGTTATACCCTTTGACTTTACGATTGCATCTGTCGAGCGGTCTTAGTCCTTAGACAGAACCCACTTCGGTACAACTTCGGGACATTTGGAGAGCGAGAATTTTGCTGATTGTCCGTGTAAGCGACACCAACGAAGCACTTTAATATTTTCCCCCGCCTGCTTTGCAAGCAGGGGGTCACCGGTTCGATCCCGGTCACGTCCACCATTCTGCAGATCGACAACCGTAGCTACCCTTCGGAAATAGGAATTGACCGTTTGAGGGGAAAGACCTGCGGCATTCATTCTTGCCACCAAAGCTTTTATCGCAGGATATTTTGCCGTCTCAGAAAGCGGATGATTCCCGATCTCTGGAAGAATAGATTTATCCAATGCGCCTTGAATGCTACCGACCGCTCGACTCCTAGTGTACGGAGTTGAGTGCTTCGCGAGCTTTGGAGGCGACCTCGGAAGGAAGCGCGGTATAGCCCAAGCCGGTGGCGATTTCTTGTCCGTCACTGAGCGTCCAGCTCCAGAAAGATTTTAGCGCTTCAGCGCGGCTCAAAGGTAAACCGGTGCTTGGGACGTAGATCCAGGTGAAGCTGGTCAGCGGGTAGGATTCTTTCCCAGGCGCGTTGGTGAGCGACGCTCCTAAATCCTCAGGTATGGATTTCGCATTGGCGGCACAGGCGGCGAGGATGCCGGTTGTGGTCGCTCGCACAAACTGCCCCGCCGGGTTTTGAACAGTTCCAAAGCCGATATCTTTCCGCTTGGCGTAGGTCATTTCGACGTATCCGATGGCTCCGGGAGTGGCGCTGACCTTGTTGACCAAGCCTTCGCTGCGCGGGACTTCCACACCCACGGGCCAATTCGGTGAAGAACTCTTGCCGACTTTAGATTTCCACTCGGAGCTGGTCTTGCTGAGAAATTCGGTGAAGATGTAGTTCGAGCCTTTCACGCCGCTGAGATGTATGACGGTAATGGGAAAGTCCGGCAAAGCAACGCCTGGATTCAATTTGGCGATTTGCGGGTCTTGCCAGTTCTTGATGTTGCCGAGATAAATCTCCGCCAGGAGTTGGCCGGAGAATTTTAATTCGGGTTTGCCGGGCAATTTGTAAATGGGAACGATGGCCACCAGCACGGTGGGAAATTGCGCCAGCGTGTATTTGCCGCCGTGTTTCTGCGCTTCGGTCAGGGGTATTTCGCCGCCGCCAAAATCTCCCGTGCCTTGACGTATTTCCGCCAGGCTTTGCGAGGTGCCCAGGCCTAGGTAGCGCGCCTGAATGTTTGGGTGCTGTTTGCCGAATTGAGACGTCCACTCGGTATAGAGGGGGTTGACGAGGTTTGATCCAGAACCCACCAGCGAGACGGTCTCTTGTGCCAAAGTCGGGATCGTGACACTCAGAATGCAAATTGCTGCTTGGAACAGGTAGCGTGCCTTTTGCGCTAGTGCCATCGAGAAATCCCCTTTTTCTAAGTTTTCATAGCTCGGACGCCCTTTCGTGCTGGGTTCGGCCATCTTGCCCGTGTCAGGATTCTTGGAGGAGAGAAAGAAGAAGCCTGTTTCCTGCCGTGAACCCCCTGCATGGAGAAGGAACCATCGTGAAGGTAATCCACGTATTCGCAGGGAGTTAGGCAGATTCAGGGCATAAGTAAATTGAGGAAGAATGTAGCGTATCGGTTATAGTTTGCGGTGATCCTGCGAGGAGATTGGTTGGTTTTATGGACAGAGGGTAGCGATTTCCGAGATTTGTTTGGTCGCCTGACTGATTTAATCGTCAGGAATATTTAAGGATTAAATCCCAACTTTTCGTCCCGCTATTTCTTCTCCTCCCAATGCCACCTGTATACCTCAATCTCACTCCCGTTCCCATCCTTCGCCGCATTCACCCTTTCCGCCCGCGGATCCGGAATCCCCTTCGCCAACCACTCCCGGTAGTACGGCGTGTATTTCTCTCCCTGCCGCAAAATCACATAGTCGACCTGCTCTTTATCGAGGAACCTCAGCGCCACGTCCTCATTCATGGTGTACGGCGCATACACCCACTTCGCATTCGCGTGAAAAGCCAGCGGCGTGGACCGATCCATGATCTTCACCTGACGATTTTTCTGCTGCGCAATCCACAATCCCAATTTCTTGATCTCCTGCGTCGTCGCCCGCGAATCCTGCTGCCAGTAAAAAAGCGATCTCACGCCCGCGGCAGGATAAACGGTTACTATCAACGCCACCAACCCGGCCGCGGCCCATTTCGCCAGCGCCGGAGGAATCCAATTCCATCCCGTGGCAGAAATCGTTGCTTCCTTCCACAAGCCAATTCCCACCACTCCATTCGCTGCCCAGATCAGCAAAAATGGAATGAATACAAAGTAGTATCGGAGCGCCGTCCATCCACTGAACGAAAACGTCGCTACCACCGCCGCCAGCGGCACCAACACAAAATACAGCTGGCTTGGAATCAGCGCCCGTTTCCACGGCCGGCGAAAGAATCCCAACAACGCCAAGGCTGGCAGAAATGGCGCTCCCATCCACCGTGCCGTCAA
>Ga0070762_10000956_pt1 | contig 12912 bp, 10 predicted proteins | sample HubBroMetageREF2_FD_66726 | JGI IMG/M metagenome (GOLD analysis project Ga0070762, IMG submission 66726) | Reference soil microbial communities from the Hubbard Brook experimental Forest, New Hampshire, USA - Hubbard Brook CCASE Soil... | ecosystem: Environmental > Terrestrial > Soil >...
GGATCGTCAACGTGGGCTCGCTCGGCCAGGTCCCGTTCGACCCGGCCGATGCCGAGTTCGAGCACGGGTACAACGGAGTGGACGCCTACCGCAGGTCCAAGCTCGCGCTGGCCGCGTTCACCTTCGACCTGGCCGGCCAGCTTGCGGCAGCCAGGGTGACGGCGAACTGCCTGCACCCGGCGACCTTCATGGACACCGCGATGGTCGCGCGCGGCGGCATCACCCCGGTCTCCACGGTCGAGCAGGGAGGTGAGGCGACCATGCGGCTCATCACCGACCCGGCCCTCGATGCGGTCACCGGGCAGTTCTTCGACGGGCTGAGGACCTCACGTGCCCTGCCGCAGGCCTACGACCGGCAGTTCCGCGCCGAGCTCGGCAGGGTAACCGACCGGATGCTCAGCCAGGCAGGGAATTGACGGGCCGGCGGTGCGGGCTCGATGGCCACGATGAGGCCAGAAAATATCCGGTAACGTTCGCGTCAACTCCTTAGGGAGGCGCCGCCGCGCGGCGGAATATTGCCGTCTATGGGCTGGCGGACATTCGCACGAGCCAGGCGCGCAGCGGTGCCGCTGGCTGTCATGACGCTTCCGCTGGGCATGCTGGCCGCGCTGGCCGCATCCCCGGCATCGGCCGCGACCGGGTCGCGTGCGGCCGCCTCTGACGCGAGCGCGTCCGGCGCGACGCCGACGCTGCAGCAGGCATTCGACAACGTCGGCATCACCGCGGCGTCCGACGCCACGGCCGGGAACTACGACGGCATCGGCGACTCGTTCTCCGCATCCGGACTGGCCGCCGACGCGCTGTCCCCCGGCCAGACGCTGCTGCACGACGGGCTCACGATCACCTGGCCGGACGTCGCCCCCGGCCAGCCGGACAACGTGGTCGCCGACGGGCAGACCGTCAGCGTCGCCGGCGCCGGCACGACACTCGGCGTCGTCGGCGCCTCCGCGTACGGCAGCACCGGCGGAACCTTCACCGTCACCTACGCCAACGGGACCACAAGCACCAGCACCGTGACGCTCGCCGACTGGATCGACACCAGCCCGGCGGCCGGCACCGACCTGCTGGCCACCACGGCCGGCTGGAACCCCGGCGGCACCATCCCGGTCAGCCTGTCCTACGCGGCGATCCCGCTGACCGCGGGCCAGCCCGTGGTGTCCGTGACCCTGCCCGCCGTCGGCTCGGGCGTCGGCGAGAACGTCTCGGCCATGCACGTCTTCAGCCTGACCATCGGCTCGCCCGGCGCGGAGGCCGCGGGAGCGCCCGGTGCCGCCTCCTACTACGACGAGGCCCGCAAGGACTGCGTCGGCACCGCGGCGGATCAGTCATCGAAGGTCTGGTACACCGTCGCGGACGGGACGCTGTCGGACGTCTACGCGCCGACGATCGACAACACCGACGTCAAGAGCCTCGATCCGATCGTCACGGGGCCCGGGTTCACCGCGCTGCAGCCCCGCGACATGACCTACACGGTCTCCTCCCTGGACGGCAGCGGCATGGCCTGCCAGGTCACCGCTCACGACGCCGCGCACGATTTCAACGTGGTCACCGACTTCATCACCGACCCTGCGGCCGAGGCGGTGGTGATGCGCTTCACGCTGGTCCCGTTGCCAGGCGCGCCGTCCGGCCTGCACCTTTACCTGCGCTTCAACCCGCTGCTTAACGGGCACGGCGGTGGCGGCACCGACAACGCGGGCGGCGAGTCCGCGACGATCGTCGCCACTCCGCGCGGGCAGGTGCCGCTGTCGTACTCGACCAACTCGTTCACCGAGGCGGTGAACCGTAGCTACGCGACGCCGATCTACGCGGCGCTGGCGGCGGGCCAGCCGTTCGGGGCGATCGAGACCGGCTTCGCGGGCACGGCCAGCGACGGCCTGACCGAGCTGGACACCTCCGGCGCGCTGACCTCGACGGCGCCGGACGCGAGCAACGGCAACGTGGTGCAGACCGTCGAACTTGCCGGCAACAGCCAGACGGTGGCGCTTGGTTTCGGCGGCACGAAGGACGGTGCACTGCAGGCCGCGCTGGGCGCGTCCGCGGCGCCGTTCCCTGTCAGCTACACGGCATATCGGGCTGGCTGGCAGGCCTACGACGCCGGCCTGCGCCCGCCCGGGTCGTTCGGTCAGGTGAGCGCCGCGGAGGCCGGGGCCTACTACCTCAGCGCGAACGTGATCAAGGCCAGCGAGGACAAGACGTTCCCCGGCGCGACCGCCGCCTCGCTTGCCAGCCCGTGGGGCCAGGCCGTGCCGGCCGGCCAGACCGCCAGCGACGGCCTCGCGCCGTACTTCGGCTCCTACCGGGAGGTGTTCCCGCGGGACGCATACGAGACGTTCACCGGTTTCCTCGTCGACGGCGACCTGGCGACCGCCCGGCAGATGGTGCGGTACTGGTTCGATGACATGCAGCTGCCGACGGGCGCGTTCCCCAGGAACGGGCTGCTGAACGGCGAGGCAGCGCCGGACACCGGCGGTCTGCAACTCGACGAAACCGCCGACCCGATCCTCGCCGCCTGGCAGGCGGGCATGGCCGGTGACCGGTCGCTGTACGTCAGCCACATCAGGCCGGCCGCCGACTTCCTGGTCGCGAACGGGCCTACCGACGGAGTCGAGCGCTGGGAGGAGCAGACCGGGTTCTCGCCGTCCACGATGGCCGACGAGGTGGCCGGCCTGGTGGCCGCCGCCGAGATCGCGCGCGTGCAGGGCGACACCGTGTCGGAGCGGCTGTTCCTGGTCACCGCTGACAACTTCCGGCGGCTGATCCTGACCACGACCGTGACCGACGACGGGCCCCTGTCGTCGCAGCCGTACTTCATCAGGGTGGACAAGACAGGCAACCCGGACCAGGCATCCAGCTATACGCTCGGCAACGGCGACCCCACGAGCTACGACCAGCGGGCCGTCGTCGACCAGGGATTCCTCGAGCTGGTCCGGCTCGGCGAGCTGCCCGCCAGCGACCCGCTGATCGCCAATTCGCTCGCGGTCACCGGTACGGCGCTGTCGGCGCCGACCCCGTCGGGCACCGGGGTCATGCGCTACAACGGCGACGGCTACGGCGACTGCGAGGTGTCGGTGTTCAACGACTGCTCGGCGAACGGCGAGCCATGGGCGACCAGCGACGAGGGAACAGGGCACCCGTGGCCGGTGCTGTCCGGCGAGAACGGCGAGTACCAGGTGCTGGCGGGCGACAGGTCCGCGGCGACCGCCGACCTGGACTTCATGCTGAACTCCGCATCCGGTATCGGGCTGGTACCCGAGCAGGTATGGAACTACCCGGACGTGCCGGCCTCGCCGTACGGATCGGACCCGTCAACGGCATCGATCGGGTTTGCCGACGGCCAGCCAGACGGCTCGGCCGCGCCGCTGACCTGGGCGCAGACGCAGCTGCTCCGGCTGATCGCGGACATGGCGGCCGGCCGGCTTGTGGAGCAGCCAGCCGTGGTTGCCGACCGGTATGCAGGTGGCGGGCCGGCCGCGGCTCCGCTCACCGTGACCGCGCCGCTGAGTGTTGCCGGGGGGAATGTTCCGGCTAACCTCACCCGGCCGTCCGTCACGGTGGACGCCGCGTCGGTGACCGTGGCCGGGACCACGTCGCCGGGCGCGACCGTTGACGTGGCGGTGACCGGCACCGCCCTCGGCGCGAGCGCGCCGGTCACGTCGATCACGACGGTGACCGCGGATTCCTCCGGGGCGTTCTCGGCGACGCTGAGCCCGGAGCCTGGCACAGACTCAGTCGAGGTCGCGGTCACGGCTCCCGGCGGCGGCACCAACGAGGCGATCTTCACGGTGACCGACCTGCACATCCCCGGCACGGTGGTGCTGTCCGCCCCGCCGGCGCCCGGCGGCGGCAGCGGCCCGGGCACCTACGCCTACCCGACGGCAACGAACTCCGACGGATCGCCGGTCTTCGCGCCGGACTCGTTCCGGCTGAACGGCCTCACCGTCATCGACTCGGGCAGCACCGTCAGCTTCCAGGTCGGGATCGCGAACCTGCAGCCCACGTTCGGCTCGCTGCTCGGCGCGCAGCTGATCGACCTTTACATCCACGCGCCCTCGGGCGGCGTGCCGTCCGGCGAGATCCAGTCCACCGCGGCGGCGGGTGCCTTCAACTACGCGATCGCCCCGGCCAGCGCATGGAACCAGCTCATCGAGGTGGACGGGTTCGGCACCGACGACTGGGTCACGCCCGCCACATCGACCTCGGGCATCTCAGGGTCCTCGACGGTCGGGACACCCCAGGTCTCGGTGGCCCAGCTGTCTCCGTCCGGCGGCGAGACGCCCGGGCTTGTGACGATCACCGTGCCCACATCCGCGCTGGGCACGCCCGGATCCGGCTGGACATTCACGGTCACCCTGGCCGGGCAGGACGGCTTCGGCGTCGACGACGCCCGGACGTTCACCGCCACGCCGCAGGCGTACACGTTCGGCGTCTGCTCGGCGGCCGTAGCCGGCGAGCCGTCGCCGCCGGCCATCTGCGCCTACAACCCGGCGGACGTGCCGTTCGTACTGGACACGATCCCGCCGTCCGGTGTGAACGTGCAGACCGAGCTGGATCCGACCCTCAACCCGTCCGTTCAGTTGCAGGGCGTCACCGTCCCCTGATTCAGGGTGGGGCTCAGGGCCGGTCGATTTCGATCTGGCGGCTCACGGCTGCGGCGATGGCCCGCAGATCGCCTGGGTCCGAGCTCACCACGAGGTCATGGCGGCGGAGGGCTCCTTCGACCACGCACGCGTCCACGATGTCGGTGGTCGCGGCGCGGGTGGCGAGCGAGCCGACCGAGCGGGCCTGGCCGTCATCGAGCGGTTCGACGTGGCATCCGGTCAGCAGCCGGGCCAGCAGGGCCTGACGACCTCCGCCGCGCCAGGACTGTGCCACGACGGGCGCGGGGACTGTTGGTACCTCGCGGAGCGTCAGCAGGGCGCGGTGCCGGGCCCACATCCGGCGTTCTGCGCGGTCGGCGGCGATGAGCGCGCCGGTGTCGTAGGTGACGCCCATTCACGCGGTCCGGCGCTGGGCGTCGCTGCCTGTCTGCCTGGCCCGCTGGACTGCGGTGGCCGCCCACTGCCCGGCGTCGGAAAGCTCCTCGGGGGTGAATGCCCCGTGGTCCTGCTCGAACTGGCGGACGGCGGCCAGGCCCGCCCGGATGGTGAATTCCTTTCGTGCCGTGTCCGCCAGCCAGGCGCTGTAGCTCATTCCCGCCTGCGCGGCGGCAGCCGCTATCTCCGCGTCAAGGTCAGGAGGCATCGAGATTGAGCGCTTCTTCCGCACCGCCATGGCTGCCACGGTAGCACAGCAGTAGGACATGCTGGCGGCCCGCGGCCGGTACTGCCTACTGGCGGGTGAAGACGGCGTGGATGAGGATGGTGTTGTCCATCGACGCGATGCCCATCCAGTTCCACGTCAGGCCGAAGTCCGCCCGGTTGACCCGGAGTTCGCCGTCCAGCCATACCTCGCCCTCGGCGGTGGAGACCTTCGCGTCGAAGGATGCCGGGCGGGTGCGGCCGCGGACGGTCAGGCTGCCCGTCACCCGGACGTCCTCGTCGGCCGCGCTTACGCCATCGGCGGTGAAGGTGATGTCCGGGTGGTTGGCGATGTCGAAGAAGTCGGCTGAGCGCAGGTGCTTGTCCCGGGTGGAGTTCTTGGTGTCGATCGACCCGGCGGCCACGGTGATGACGCCGCTGACCTGCCCGGCCGCCGTCACCGTGCCGTTCCCGGTGACCTGGCGGAAGGCGCCGCGGAGCGGGCGAAGCCCCCAGGTGTGCCTGGTCTGCAGCCGGACCTCGGACCTGGCTGGGTCGAGCGTCCAGGACCCGGCGAGCTGGCCGTCCTGCAGCAGCGCCTGCAGCGCCGGCGAGGTCAGCTGTTCCGATGATGTCATGCCGTCGCCTCGTTAGTTTGGTGTTGATATCAAAATTGTTTTGATAGGGGAACCGTATATACTGTGGCCTGTCAGTGTCAAGTCGGGACGGCGCGCCGGGGGAGGACCATGGCGGAGGAAACGGTCGCCCCGCAGCACTCCGTGGTGTGCCTGCGCCTGATGCAGGTGTTCCGCCGCGTGAGCAGGGGGATGCGGCGCTGGCAGGACAGCGCCGCGCCGCCCGCGACCGCGCCGCTGAGCCCGCGGCACGTTGCCGCGCTCGAGCAGCTCCTCGGCGGCCCGGTCACCGTCAGCGAGCTGGCCTCCCGGCTCGGCCTGACCCTGACCACCGTAAGCGGCGTGCTCGCCGACCTTGACCGCGCGGGTTTCATCGAGCGGCACCCCGACCCGGCCGACAGGCGGCGCACGATCGTCCAGGTCATTCCGGCCCAGGCCGCCCTGATCGGGGAGTGGCTGGACGGCGCCGCCAAGCCCCTGGCCCGCGTCCTAGACAAGCTCTCTCCCAGCGAGCAGGCGGCCTTCCTCAAGGCCATGGACCTGCTCGAAACCGAACTGCACAGCCAAGACACCCAGTCCTGAACCAGCCCGCGTCCCAGTAGGAGTGCCTCCAAACGCACGCCTGGGCAGGCTCGCGAATCGTCAAACGTCATCGCGTCCGGTCACGCCATGACTGCCGGCCCGCCCGGGGTGGCCTCGAGTTCGAGCTGCGCGCTGATGTCGGCCCGTAGTGTCACCTTGGAGACCTTCCCGATCTGGGTGCGCGGCAGCGCGTCCATGAGTTCGAGACGTTCGGGCCACTTGTACTTGGCCAGCCCCTCGGCCTCCAGATAAGCGCAGATGTCGGCGAGTGTGGGCGGGTTCTGCGGGTCCCGGGGTACGACGTAGGCGCAACCACGTTCGCCCAGTCTGGCGTCGGGCATGCCGACCAGGGCGATCTCGGCAACGGCGGGGTGGCCCGCGACCAGGAGCTCGACCTCCTCGGCGTTGATTTTCTCGCCGCCGCGGTCGATGAGATCCTTGATGCGGCCCTCGATGGAGTAGCTCAGCGTCCCGGCGTACCTGCGTGCCCGCACGAGGTCGCCGGAACGGTAGAAGCCCTCGGCGGTGAAGGCCTCGCGGTCGCGGTCCGGCGCAGCGAGGTACCCGCGGATGGTGTAGGGCCCACGAACGGCTAGCTCTCCGCTCTCGCCCTCGGCGACCTCGACCTCCGTGCCGGGCCGGAGCACCCGGACTTCATCGAGGGGCGATATCGGGACCCCGACGGTCTGCGCCCGCAGGCTGGCGGGCGCGTCGCGCGGGGTGAACAGGAAAAGCCCCTCGCTCATACCGAAGGCCTGTGTGACGTGGACGCCTCGTCCGGTCAGCTCGTCAAAAACCGGACGGGGGACGCGCGCGGCGGTCAGCACCCAGGTGCCGAGCCGGGCGACGGCGTCGTCGAACACCGGGTGCGACAGGTATTCCCTCGCCAGTCCCGGCGGGCTCATGGTCCACGTGGCACCGTGTTCCGCCATCAGCGGGAGCATCACGTCGGCGGCGGGAGTCGCGAGGAGTAGCGCTGCGCCGACGCCGTGGGCGGCGTGCAGGCCGTTGGCGAGCGCTGCGTTGTGAGCGAGCGGGAGCCCGAAGGCGAGCACGCTGCGCTCCGTGTGGCCCCACCAGCTGGAAGTCAGGTCGGCATTGCAGCGGTACTCGGCGTGCAGCCGGGGGATGATCTTCGGTGTTCCGGTCGTGCCCCCCGAGAGCTGCAGCACAGCCGGTCCGCGGACGTCGAGCGATTCCGCGATCTCGAGCAGTCTGGCATGTTCCTCGTCGCGGACCACATGGTCTTGCAGGTCCTCGATCCGCAGGCCTGGCCTGCCCGGCGCAGCGCCCACGGTCAGCAGCTGCCGCATCGCGGGCAGCAGGCCAGCCACCTCCTGCGCCAGCCCGAGCAGGTCGAAGCCGGGAAAATCGGCCTGGACGAGATGGGCCACGGCGCCGGACTTCCGGCCGATCTGCTCGATCTCGAGGCGGCGGTGGATGGCGAGCGTGCAGACCGGGATCAGGCCGGCCTTGAGCAGCCCGTACCAGGCGACGACCGCCGCGGCGGAGTTGGTCAGCTGCAACAGCACACGTTCCCCCGGCAGCAGACCAGAGCTCACCAGCCCGCCGGCCACGGCATCCGAGCGGGCATCGAGTTCGCGATAGGTGAGCTGCATGTCCGGCGTGATCAGCGCCGTGCGCTCGGCGTAGGTAGTCGCGGCCTGTCGGTACGCCGTGGGGAGGGAGCGCGTGCCCCAGGCCCCGGTCGCCATGTACCTGTCCACCGCAGCCGCGGGGTGTGGGACGACCCCCGGCAGCGTGGTAGCAGAGACCTCGGTGGCGCTGTTCCCCGCCTGGCTGCCGCGGAGGGAGTTCATGTCCTCATACCTCTTGCCTTCGTGACTACTGGGAGTCATCCTGCAATCGCGACGAGATCGGCGCGGCCGGCCACGATCCCGTCGACGAGATCGTCGATGTGGTCGGCGGGGGCGCCGACCACCGTGAACAACTTGGCCTGGCGGCGGATCCGCTCGGCGAGCGCGAGCCGGTCGAGCAGCGCCGGACGGCCGGGTCGCCCCTCCAGCCGGACCCCGTCCGCGCCGGCCCCGGCGAGCGCGAAGCAGCGGTCGAGCACCTCGTCCGCCGCTGCCGACCAGGGATCATCGACATCCGTTCCCAGCACCGCCGCCAGCGCCTCGTCCGGATGGGCGGCGCGCAGGGCGGCGACGGCGAACGGCCCACCTTGCACCTCGCGATAGCCCGCCTGCCCGTCTTCATCCAGGACGCGACCGCTCGCGCGCAGCGCTGTCCCTTCGTAGGGCCGGTTCAGGACCCAGGTCCGGACGTCGGCGAGCTCGTCGTCGGTGGGTTCCACGCCGGCGAACGCCGCGAGGCCAGCTCGCAGCAGGCCGGGGTCGCTCTCGGCGAGGCGCGGGGCGGAAACGACCCCGCCCCGGCTGAGATAGGCCAGCATCAACTGCGCTGCCGGGAGGTCAAGGCGGTGCCCGATGGAGTCCCACCAGCGCTGACTGCGCACGGCCGCGTCTTGCAGTGCCTCGACGCGAGGACGGCGGATTTCCTCGTATCGTCGCAGCGCACCAGCCAGCGCCGGTTCTTCACCGGTGGTGAGGCTGTCGGCCAGGACGACGGCGTCCTCGAGCGCCATCTTCGTCCCCGAGCCCACCGAGTAGTGCGCGGTGTGGGCCGCGTCCCCGATGAGCACCACGTTCTCATGGTGCCACCGGGGCAGGGACACGGTCCGGAAGCGCATCCAGCGTGAGCGGTTGCCGAGCAGTTCGGCCCCGCTGAGCGCGTCGGCGAAGGCCTTCTGCAGGTATTCGATGCTGAAGGCGTCGGACTCGGTCAGCGGGGTGCGCTCGGTCGCGGTGTCCATCGCCGCCCGACGCCAGGTTCCGACATCGGCCTCGACCCCGAGGGTGCTGCGCTCCTCGGCGTAGGGGTAGCCGTGGATGGTAAACAGGCCGTGCGGAGTGCGTACCGGCACGAACAGGTTTGACCGCAGCCGGATCGCGCAGCCGAGCCACATGAACACCCCTCGGCCCGGGGTGACGTGACCGCCTAGGTGCTCAGCGAGCTCGGCGCGGGTCCTGCTGCCCGCGCCGTCCGCGACGATCACCAGGTCGGCATCTCGCACGTCGCCGACATTGCGTTCCACCCCGAGATCAACCTCGACACCGGCCCGGACCGCCTCGTCGAGAAGGACGGCAAGCAGCCGGGAGCGTGCGATCGCGATGCCTCCGCCGGTGCCTTTCGCCCGGACCGAGACTCCGTCGATCAGCATCTCCTGCGGCGGCATCGGCACCGAGGCCTCGACGAGGCGGTCGAATGTGGCCCGCTCCGCCTCGGCCACCACACGCAGCGTCCGGGCGGTGAACGCCACCCCGAAACCGAAGGTGTCGTCGGGCACCGACCGCTCGCTGACGCGCACGCTCGCGCGCGGTACCCGCTCCTTGATGAGCCGCGCGGCGAACAGGCCCGCCGGGCCCCCGCCGATGACCTCGACACGTCTCAGTCGCATGGAGGCACGATAGGCATGAGCTAACTAATTCGTCAAGTTTATGACTCAATAGTTGACAAGAGGGTGGCACGGGGGCAGACTCAGCCGCAGCAGACAGGAAGGAAACGACTGGTGACTTCCCCGACGGCGCAGGTGCGCGAGCAGCAGGCGGACCCGAGAGGCACCGCCAGCCATCCGGTGCGCGGCATCAACCACATTGCGTTCCCGACGTTCGACCCGGCGGGCACCATGCACTTCTACCGAGACGTCCTCGGCTTCCCTCTGGTGCAAACGATGCAGGTCAAGGCGTGGGGTCCGGAGTACCAGCGCGACTTCGTGCACTTCTTCTTCGACATCGGTAACGCCGACCGCCTGGCCTTCTTCTTCTACTTCGGCCAGGAGTCCTACCGCGACGAGAACCTCCCGCCCCTGCTTGATCTCGGCAACCACGTCGCACTTCACGTGGATACCCTCGAGGACCTCGACGGGTTCGCCAAGCGCATCGAGGACGCCGGGCTGAAGCTCGACATGCGCGTCATGCACGAGACGGTCGAGTCGATCTATGTTCGCGATCCCAACGACATCCTCATCGAGATCGCCCGTCCGCTGCGGGATCTGACCGCGGCAGACGCGGTCGATGCGGAGGTCACCGCCCAGGCTCTGCTTGACGTCCTGGCCAGTGACGGCGAGCCGACCCTCGACGCGCTGTGGGCCCGCAAGGCCGAGCTCATCGTCTCCCGAGTCCCGGCCTGACAAGGAGAACCATGACCACCCTGTACTTCCTCGACGCGGCCGAGTTCACCGACGTCTCAGCAGTGGCCGCGGCCCAGCCGGGCGCCCGGGTGAAGCGGCTCCCTGGCTACGTCGCGGTTACCTCGGACGGCCCGCTCGTCGTCGACCGCCGCGCCACGGGGGTTCGGCACTCGGTCTGGTACAGCGCGCTGGCCGCTGTCGGCCACGGGCGCGTCGTCCAGTACGACAAGGACGCCCTGAAGGTGGAGCCAGCCCCGTGACCCGCACTGTGGCGGCACCGGACACTGAGCGGCTCGGCGGGCATCGGCACCCCGAATCGGCACCGATCCCGGCTGGCACCGAGATCAGCCTGCATCATGTGCCGACGATCGACGGCGCCACCGTCAGGGGCACCCTGTTCCACCCGCCGGGCGCGACCACGTGCATGACCGTGATCCACCCCCGGTTGGACATGAGCGAGCACCCGATGATCGGCCTCCTGCTCAAGGCCGGCGTCGCGGTGTGGAGCCAAGGGATGCGGGCGGTCGGGACGGACCACGCCCTGGTCCACGAAGAGGCCCTGCTAGACGTCGCCGCGGGGTACGCGATCCCCCGTCGGCGCTACGACCGGCTCGTCCCGCTTGGGCATTCCGGCGGAGGAACCCTCAACGCGTTCTACCTCTGGCAGGCCAGCGCCGCGCCGCGGGACCGGATCGCGCGGACCCCGGCCGGTCGGCCCACCAGGCTCGCTGAGGCCCAGCTGCCGTTGCCCGACAGCGTGGTCTTCCTGGCCGCCCACCCAGGCCAGGGCGAGGTGATGCTGCGCGGCATCGACCCGAGTGTGATCGACGAGGCGGATCCGCTGGCCGCCGATCCCGAGCTGGACTTGTTCGATCCCAGCAACGGGTTCCGCGAGCCGCCGGAAAGCTCGAGCTACACCCCGGAGTTCCTAGCCCGGTACCGGGCGGCTCAGCGCAAGCGCATCCTCCGCCTCGACCACCTCGCCCACCACTGGGTCGCACGCCGGGAAGAGGCCCGAGCACGGTTCACCCAGACCGGTGACGTCGCCGACAGGCGCGCGGCACTCGCCCCGCGCTTCCTCATCGTCAACCGCACCGAGGCCGACCCGCGCTACGTGGATCTCTCCCTCGACCCCAACGACCGTCCCTACGGCTCGCTCCACGGGCCTTACCCGCACTTGATCAACTACGGCACGGTCGGGTTCGGCCGCATCTGCAGCCCGGACGCATGGCTGTCGACCTGGTCTGGCCTGTCGACGAACGCCTCGTTCGCCAAGGCCGCGCCGCACGTCAGGGTGCCGACGCTGTACCTGGAGTTCTCGGGCGACCAGACGCTCCTGCCCGCCGACGCGGGCAAGCTCTACAACGCGATCGGCGCCGCGGACAAGGAACGCGGGGTCATCCCCGGGCTCCACTTCGGCGCCGCCCTACCCGGCCACCGCCCGGGCATCGAACTGGCCGCGGACGCGGTCCTCGACTGGCTCTGACTCGCTTGCACCAGACCCACCATCTGCAGAGGAGCAGCTGATGCGCACGGACATTGACATCCGCACCCCGGGCGGGCTGCGGGTCACCGGGATCGCGACCGGACCCGGTACCCCGGATACTCCCTTGCTGGTGTGCCTGCCCGGAGGCAGCTACACCGCCCGCTACTTCGACGTCCCCGGGTTCTCCCTGCTCGATGCCGCCGAGGCGAACGGATTCACGGCGATCGCGCTCGACCGGCCCGGCTACGGCGGCAGCGATCCCCTCCCCGCCGACGAGCGGACGTTCGCCCGCAACGCCGAGGTCCTCGACGAGGCCATCATCGCGCTGTGGGCCGAATACGGGGCCGGCCACCCGGGAGTCGTCATGGTCTCCCACTCCATCGGCTCGGCGATCACGGTCCACATCGCCGCGCGCCAGCCCGTATGGCCGCTGCTCGGGATCGCGCTGCACGGGGTCAGCACCATCTCCCCGGCCCATGTCGTCGGCGCCTGGCACTCGATGCCGCCCGGCGTCCCGGTGCAGTTCAGCCCCGAGCAGCGCCGCATGTTCATGTACGGACCGGACGAAACCTTTGCCCCCGACGCCGTCGACCGCGCCGAGATCTCCGCTGCCGCCTGCCCGATCGAGGAACTGCTCGAGATCGTCGGCGAGTGGCCGCGCACCGCGGCGGACCTCGCCGGACAGGTCCGGGTACCAGTCCACTACGTGCTCGCCGAGCACGAGGCCCTCTGGAACGCCGGCCAGAGCCGGGTCGACGC
>Ga0070762_10000960_pt1 | contig 12881 bp, 16 predicted proteins | sample HubBroMetageREF2_FD_66726 | JGI IMG/M metagenome (GOLD analysis project Ga0070762, IMG submission 66726) | Reference soil microbial communities from the Hubbard Brook experimental Forest, New Hampshire, USA - Hubbard Brook CCASE Soil... | ecosystem: Environmental > Terrestrial > Soil >...
GACAGATCTGACCGGTGGCGGCAGCAGCGGCAAGGTGACGCTGAATCTCGACACTACCAAGGTTCCGCAGTTGGGGGCGTTCAATACATTCACCAACTACAACTCCATCAGCATGAACAGCCGCAGCGAACCTGGTCTGGCAATCCTCAACTCAACTTCCGGTTATGGGGTTGGGATCGATGTGGTGGATAATGGCTCGAGCGGAGAGGCTGTCGCGGTTACCTCGAATACCACCGGCATAGACGTGGCGTCCTCTGGGACCGGAGGCATCTTCTATGCAAGCAACGATGGCCTTTATGCCAACGGAGGGGTATCGGGCATTTACGCAGAATCGGACACAGACGCCGACTATTTCTCAGGTAGCTTTGGTTATGAAGGTGGATCGACCACGATAACTCTGGGTGTCTTCGGATTCACCGCCAGTCCAAACGGAGCTGGCGTTTCTGGACGAGGCGCGTCCTATAGCAACCTGCAATCTGGAAACGCACCTACCGCCGGGGTGTGGGGTGACACTGGTCAAACCGGCAATATCGGCGTCCTTGGAACAGCCGATGATGGTTACGGGGCGGAGTTTGGAAACAACAGTCCCAGCGCTTATGACACTCTCCGCGTGGTTGGATATGACGGAACCAACTCGTCCGCGCGTTTGCTGAATGTTTTCAGCAACTCGTTCGGAGGAGGCTGCACCATTGACGTCAACGGTAACCTGAGTTGCACCGGCACTCTTAATGCTGCAGTTAAGGTGAAAGACGGCTCCCGCGAAGTGGCGCTGAACGCCATCGAATCCCCCGAGAGCTGGTTCGAGGATTTCGGGTCTGGCCAGTTGTCTGGCGGAACGGCCGTAATCTCGCTGGAGCCGACATACGTCCAGACGGTTAATACGGGCGTCGAGTACCACGTCTTCTTGACTCCGAAAGGAGATTCACACGGCTTGTACGTAACAAACGAAACACCCACGTCGTTTGAAGTACGTGAGCAGGGCGGCGGGACTTCCAACATCGCTTTTGATTACCGAATCGTGGCAAAACGAATGGGATTCGAGAACATTCGGCTTGCTGACAAAACAAAAACAATGGCCTTCTCAGAACCGAAGAATCCGCGGCGGTATAGCGGAGGGCCACACCACCCACCGTCTAACGAGGAGTTGCGCGAAAAGCATAGTCCGCCCGCGCGTCGGATCGCCGGGATCACCAACCAGCCAGTAAAGAAGGTTAACTAGGCCAGTCCGTCGAGCCTGACGATTCCGGAGTCCCTTCGGGGCTCCGGAGTTTTTTGCCATGTAGGTTGTCGAGTGTTCTTGCATCCCCCCATGCGATTGGTTAGGCGGCAACTTTCTGATAAGAGGCCATGGCTGTCGCCGCTTGAAGGAGCATGGTCTCGCTTCTTCGGACACCGTCCAGCAACCGCCTTGGGCGCGCCATAGTGTAATCTGCCAGTACATCTACGGGAGGGGAAATGAAGATCTTTTTGACTTGCGCATTGTCCGTGGCTGTTACCTTGTTCGGTGCATTCGCGTGGGTGCATTCGCAAACAGCGGCTACACAAACGCAACGATTTCCGCAATTTGAGAATGAAGAGGTGAAAGTCTGGAGATCTGTCGTCATGCCAGACGCGCCGCTCGCGATGCATCGGCACGACCATCCCCGCGTGATTATTCCATTGAGCAGCGGCACGATGAAGATTGAAGACCAGGGCGGTAAATCGGAAGAACATGTGTGGGAAACAGGCAAGGCCTATTGGCTTCCCGCCAATCCCCCGGATACGATGCACGCCGATATAAATGTCAGTGGCAAGCCGATCGAAGTGATGGTGGTAGAACTCGAAAAAGAAAAGTAAGAAAATAAGAAGATGGGCTGAGGAGATGACGGTTCGGTGGGGCGGAGTGCAGAGATCCTCGTTGGGAGTCTTAGGATGACATGGGGAGCGGAGCCAAACGCCGAAGACTTGGCACCCTTTTTCTACCTATCTCTGATCCAGAGATGCCGCGGACATGGGTGGGCGACTGTTCTAAAGTTCAGGCGCGTGCTCCCGGTTATCGCGCAACCGGGAAAGCACGCGTCTCTAACTTGCTCTTTGCTAGTAGGTGGCCTGGAAGGCAGACCACGGACCGGAACCTGAGCTTCCATACCCTCCCACGATTTCGTTTTTGTCGTTGATCCCGCCGCCGTAGGTATCTGCGGCCTTGGGGTAATTAAACTTGTAGTATTTGCTGGCGTGAAGCAGGGCACCGTGGATGGCTCCAGCGGTATCTTGCCATTCGTAGGTTACGTCGCCGGCCGTATTCAGATCCAAGGCGTACGAGTCTGCTGCGCCTGGGACGTTAATCGTTTTGTACGTTTTGCCGTTGTAAACGGACGACTCATAGACGTTGCCCGTACTCAACCAATAGAAGGAAATGCTGCCGCCTTTGTTGATGCCGGTAGCGAAGGTGTCGGCTGCGCCGGGCACGTTCAGGGTTGTGTACTTCCCATTCTTCAGGAGATACCCGTGATAGACGCCGGCCGAATCAGTGTAGTAGCCCACGATCGCGCCGCTGTCATTGATCGCGGCGCCGTACACAGCCACCGCGCCTTTAGGACCTACAATGTCTTTGAATTTGCCCCCCTTGTAAACGAATCCCACGGGGTTGCCGGTTTTGCTGCTGGTATAGAAGCCAACCACCGAAATCGCGCCATCGGGATTCAGGTTGCTCCCTTCAGTCGTTCCTGGCGTTCCATTCGGATCGTCTAGCTTGGTTACCTTGCTGCCGTTGAGTATATAGCCGTGATCCGCACCGGCGGTGTCGACGTAGAACCCAACCGAAACACCCGCATTGTTAATGCCTCCGGGTTCCGTGGAGGTGGACCCAGGAATTTTGACTGTCTTGAATTTGAAGGTAATGGTTGGGGCATCGGCCGCAGTGGCCAGGCATACGCACACCAGTAAAAGACCCAGTGCGCACAGGATTGACTTGCTGTGTCTCATTGTTTTTTCCTCCTGCAGTGAAGTGAATTTAACGAGGTAACCTCTCGTCGGCGAAATTGCTGACTGAGCTAGAGGCTCCTTGACGGATGTGTTCGAGAGACGAAACGGAAGGCCTTCGGCTCGTTGTACAGCGGGAGTCAGAAGGCTCCGCGATTGGCGTACCGATTATCGTCACCGAGTTGCGGGTGTGTCAAGAGGCAACCGGGACGGCAGTTTCGGATTCTGAGGAGTTGCTTGTGAAGAAACGGATTGCAGAGATCCTTCGTTGGGAGTCTTTGGCTTGGCCGAGGACTCCGCTGGTTCACGACGACGGGCCGGGATCGACCCGGTGGCGAATGCGCTGCGGAGCTTGGCTCCGCTGGACGGGTCGGAGAGCCACCCTGCACGGCCTCGTCGCCCATTTTAGTTCGTAAATGTGCACGGGATTGCACGTACTCGAGCTGGAGCTGGGCGGGTGATATTGGATAATTGGCTTTTTTTCATGCGGTTGCCAGAGATTGATGCGATGGTGGTCGAGCTGCATTTCCCATGATGCCCGCAGCCTTGGGGCGTAGATCGGGGTCTCAAATTGTTAAGCTGGACGCAAGACACCATCGTCGCAATCCCGCAGGCGTTGCCTGCGCCGCCGCCCAAGCGCAAACGTACGCTCCTCCCGATTCTGATCGTGTTGTTCCTGGTTTCTTATGCGCTGATGTGTCTGCTGGCAGTCGAACAGGATCGGACGATTTCTTCACAGCGGTGGATGATCCGGTCGTTGCTCGGCGACAGCAGCGAACTCAGCAAACTTAAAGGTAAGTTGTTTCAACAGCAGTATGCCGACGCCCAGGCCCAGGCAAAGGCAGGATCCCGCTCCCAGGCGCAAACTCCCACGATGCAAGCTCCTATGACCCAGGTTCCGATGACACAGGACAAAGCGGGAGCTGCCGCGCAGAGCAGCCACAATGCAGGCAAATCGCAAAAGACTATGCCGCCGAAACCGCCGTTAGGGATTTCGGATATTGTGGACGGACGCAGGATCATGAAAACGATCTGAATTTCAGGGCCAGGGGAAGTCGATGAAGGCCCTGGCGACGGTTCTACTAGCTCTATCTCTACCCGGTTCGAAAGTGGCGGCGCCTCTGCGTCCGCCGGTCGACCTTCCCGTGGTACAACATGCGCGTGAAAGCGGAATCTGGTATATGGCCGAAAGCGGTCATGCCGTGTTCTGTTATGGTCCGGTGATGTTGGTGAAAGGGCCAGATGGCGAACTGCAGCATGTCGCGACCTTCTGCCAGGGCGGGCAGGCGATCGTGCCGTTGAAGGATTGAGTTTCCGGTACTGCCCAAGCTCCATAAACTACAAAGGACACAAAGCTTCACGAAGGTGACGCGGTAAATGTCCCTCCTAATGGCTGCGGGCTCCATCTGCGCTTGAGCCGCGACGCATCCTGTACATTATTGTGATGGCCAAGTTTGAAAAGCATATTTTCATTTGTGGAAATCAGCGGCCGGCGGGGCATCCGCGAGGATGCTGCGATCCGGAGGCAAAGGCAGAGTTGCAGAAGCTGTTCAAAGAAAAGCTGGCGGCGCGCGGGCTCAAGGGAAAAGTGCGGGCGAATCAGGCTGGGTGTCTGGATCAATGCGAGCATGGCCCGAACCTGGTGGTCTATCCCGAGGCAGTTTGGTATGGCGGGGTGACGTTGGCGGACGTCGACGAAATTATCGACTCTCACATTGTTGGAGGGAAACCGGTAGACCGGCTGGTGATGAAAGAGTCTTGCATCAACACGGCTGGTTGCGAGCACAGGCCGCGGACGACGCCGACAAATAAAGGCGCGTGAGTAGCTGAAATTCCCTCAGACCGCGCTCGTTGCACTGACCTATTACGGGTTCTTCAGTTTGCGCAGAATGGCAACCAAATGTGATTAGTTCCGGGTTAATTCTCCTTCTTTTTTGCCAGCTATGGTGACGAAGCGGATTACACCTTCACTATCCTCAAAGATCAGGCCGGTACCCTCGGAGTTCACGACCGCCGTTACCAGGCGACCATAGGACTTGGGAATACCGCCGCGGGTCGGGGTTTGATCGTAGCGCGCAAGCTCTCCCTCTTTCATCCCAGTGACGCTGACGAACCGAATTACACCCTCGGCGTCCTCGAAGACCAGACCTGTGCCGATCTGATCAGCGATCGCGGTGACAAGACGACCGTAGGATTTGGGCACGCTGCCTTGGGTCGGTGCCTGGGCATGGGCAATGGTCGCGCTCCTGTTTCCGGTGAGATATCCGGCGACAAACAGGAGCGCTGTTCCCAGGATAAAGACAATCCTTTTTTGCATCGGCCTTACGCCTCCGTTATTTGGGAAGAACCAGAATTTTGTGCATCATGCCGAGATCTTCGTGCAACAGAATGTGACAGTGAAACACGAAGGTACCGGCAATTGTGGGATCGCGAAAATCAAAACGGCCCTTGATGCTGTGATAGGGATGCCCCGGCCCTTCCCAGAAGGGAATCTCATAGGTGTCACGAAGGTCTGGCGGAACGGGCTTTCCATCCACTTCGAGAAGCATGAAATGGATCTGGTGAATATGAAAAGCATGGGTCTCGAGGGCGTGGTTTTCTATGATCCAATCCTCGACAGCGCCTACATGAGTAGTGATGGCAGGCTTTTCGTTGGGTTCGAAAACCTTCTGCTTTTGTCCGTCGACGGTGATGTAGAACTGAATGGGACCGTTTGTCCCACCGAACTCTTCGGAGAAATAGAGCTTCCTTAGCGTGGTTGGTTTTACGTTGTCCAAGCCGGCGAACTTAATGTTTTGCATTGTTATGGGACGCGTGGGCTGGGTGGGCTTCGTCTCCGCCGCTTGGGTTTCATCCGCGCTGGTAAGCTCGATATTGCCGAGTTCCTGTTCAAGATCGGGGTTGCCGGTCGGGCCGGTCGAATAACCGAGTGACATAAACTCGGCCTGGGTTCCTTCGGGAGGAGCCTGCACAATAAACTCCGCGCGTCCGGCCGGAGGCACCAGTATGGTTTCCTCGGATCTGGACTTGGCCAGAGGATAGCCGTCGAGAGCGACCAGTTGCAGTTTCTGCGGCTTGCCATTAAACCAAACTTGCAAGGGCATGAAGTCCTGAATGGTGGCGTTGAGCACCCGCCAGAACTGCTTTTCATTGGGCTTCATTTTTATGATGGGTGCCGGAAAGCTGGGCGAAGCGGCAACTTGGTAGTTGATGGTTAGCTGATAAGGTCCCGGCACCCAGGGAACGAGGTACTGCTGGCGGATAGTGAATACGCGCTGCGTAAGTCCCGCCACATCGGGGTTCAGCTTTTCCATGCCTTCGACGATCAGCGCTCCAGCGGCGCCTCCATTGACCTGGAACTCGGTGAAGCCGTGCACGTGAGGATGGTACCAGTAGAGCCCCGGAGGCTCGTTGGCTGGAATCTGCATGTCAAACCGAAACGCCGGCTTGCCCGGTTGGATCAAAGTGGTAAGAACGTCGTCCTGATGGCAGACCGGCGGAACATTCAATCCGTGGAAATGCATATTGGTTGAAGACAACGTCGGAGTTCCGGTGTCGCCACAAACCGGCAAGCCGGACATATCCATTCCGCTCATCCCGCTCGGTTCGTCGTCGCTCTCGATGCGGTCCTTTACATCGAGCATGAGATGGTCCCCCTGATTGAGACGCAAGGTTGGGGCCTCGACGATTCCCGTGCCGGTGTCGTAGTTAAGACAATAATGATTGAACCCGGCGGTATCCACCGAGTGTCGCATGGTCAATTCGGCGCTAAGAACGCCATTGACACTGCTGAGCGCCAGGGCATCCTGGACCACCGTGCCGGCGTCCGGGCGTGCGGGACACTGGGCCTGCAGGGCTACGAAAGAAAATCCGCAGATCAGGATCGCAACCAAACATCTAAATGCAGAGCGCATATTCAACTCCTTCTATCTTTCTTTCTTTAATATCTTCGGTTAGAACGGCCGGGGTGGAAAAGCTCCGATGGACAACAGTCCCGGACTGTTTGGGTCAGAGATGGGCGATTTGGCAGATTCGGTCAGCGTGCATTTCCCGCTCGCCGATTTCACCACAATCTCCCCGATCGAGGATGGCGCGCCAAATTCGGCGACATATATCATTCCGCCAGTCCCCGTGGTTTGTTGCAAAGCCAAAGACGCGGTGTACGCCCAATCCGTCACAAAACCCTTGAGCGGTCGGGATACGCAACCCTTGGAAACTTGGCCAGTGCTCGCATCAAAAAAAGCAGCAGTGATGTTGCCCGATTGATTGTTGCTGATATAGAGCAGCGTCTCGTCGGGGCTCAGCAGAATGTTGCTGGCATTGATTGCCTTGCCCAACCGATAGACGACGGTCGGCGTCAGCTTGCCGGAGGAAATATCGGAGACTTCGACAATCGTAAACGGAGAGGTGTCGCCGAAGATGGCGTAGTGCCCATCCTGAGTGATGTCGATGCCGCTGGGATAAGTATTGTTGGAGCGCGAGCCGGTGGAATTCTGTTCGTCCCCATTCGATACCGGCGCGCCCGCCGAGACGTTGAAGGATTCGATTGAGCCGTCGCCGTAGGTGACGACCATGATGTTGTCGTGGATCACCATGCCATCGACGATGCCGCCTTGCAGGCCGAGGACGCTGATGTCGCTCACAAACTTGATTTTGCAGCCAGGCAGCACCTGAAAGGTTCCGATGGTGCTGAAGTCGGTGAAGCTGGCGTAGAGGTATTTGGAATTCATGGCCAAGCCGATGCCGTTCGAGGCGCCGGTGTCATTCTTAGAGCCAGTCGCGTGGCCACCGATGGTCAGTGTCTTGACGCTGATTCCCTGGATCTCGCCAGTTTGCGCGTCGGAAGCGTAGACGCACTCCGCATTCCCGCTTTGAAGAACGCTCACGCGATTCGCGGCAAAGTAACCGCCTCCGATGCCACCTCGCCCGGTCAAAACCTTCGATTTCATGGTCAGTTGACCATTGGTTGCGACGGTGTAGAAGGTGACGCTGGTGGCGAGGCTGGGCGGCACGTCGTCATTGGTAACGACGTAGTGGGGCTTATCCGCGGCAACCGCAAAACCGGCCGCCAAACAAAGGCCAACCAGGGCTGCGGTTCCGCGCAATTGCCAAGATTTAAGGGACACTCTCATAGCTTCTTCCTTAAGGGGCAAGAATAGGACCAATTAAGCTAACCTCACCTCAGGCTGCGGCGCAACAATAAACGAGCCATTGCAAGCACGAAAACCATACGGTTGAAAAAGTTTGCGGAATAGTGGAAAACCGCATTCCCGGTCCCAAGGGGCATTTGGGACCCTCGCCTTCATCGGCGAGAGCAATCAGCGGTCACACTATATACCAGGAAACGAACTACTACTCCGCCTAGTTTTAACTTTTTTATTTCCTGCCGTTATTCTTTGTCCGGAACTGTAGCGCGTCTGGCAAGTTGAGGATTGTCATGTCTCCGCTCCTGTGCTACGGTAATGGAAAGTTCACGCCTTCAAAATCCACAATCACAGTCGCGCCGGGTTGTGGCCTGCGTAAAAAAGCGTGTCGAACAGGTGAAGCTATGGCCATGAAAGATGCGGTTGATTCCATGCCGGACGAACGGACAACCGAACCTGAAAGTTTTGCCAACCGAAAGCTGATTCGCCCCTCGCTAAGCCGTAACGACCACAACCATTCGTCCGCAGCTCTGGGAGAACGACGGGATCGATCCGAGCGCTCTAACGACCGCGGCGAGCGCAGCGATCGCAATGACCGTAACGGCGGTGGCCGCAAAACGGCTCCCCCGGAGCAAACCAACGCCGAGAATTTCTATTATCAAAAGCAGATGCAGGCGAGAACGCCGATGGTCATCGTGCTTCGCGACGGCGAGGAGATTCACGGCGTCATCGAGTGGTATGACAAGAGTTGCCTCAAGGTGACTTGTAACAGTTCACCCAATTTGATGATCTATAAGCCGGCGATCAAGTACATGTATAAGGAAGGCGAGAACGCCAGGAAATAGGCTTCGCAATTCGGTCCTCAGGCTTCGGGCTTCCCGCCGCAGGTTGCGTTCTTTTGACTGATCAGATAACCTCCCGTTGACAATCTCTCATATGTTCCTTAGCATCAAGCACTTGGTGCAACATTACTGACTCCATCGCTCGGGGGAGCCATTTGTGATCAAGCTCGACATCATCAACGAAGTGGTTAACAAAACGGGAATCACGAAGACCAAGGCCGAACTGGCCGTGGAAACCGTTTTCGGAAGCATGAAGCGGTCGCTGGCCAAAGGCGATCGCATTGAACTGCGTGGCTTCGGCGTATTCAATGTCAGGCCGCGCAAAACCGGCATCGGACGCAATCCGCGTACGGGCGCTGAGGTTTCCATTCCACCGGGCAAAGCGGTGCGCTTCAAGCCGGGCAAGGAACTGCAAGCCATCGACTGAAGCGCCTGGTCTCGCGTACGATGGAGACGCGGGCGTTCCCGCTCGCGATTGCTTTAGCCTGACAACGCGGAATCCTGATGCCTGAATTTCTTCCCCCAGTTTCTTCTTCGACCACCGAGTATTATCGTCCCGTCGAAGTCTTCGTGGTGCAGCCTCCGAAGCAGCGTTACTGGCTGCACATCGTGTTGCTGCTGGCTACGGTTTTCACGACGCTGGTAGTGGGCGCGCGCATGGAATTTAATTTCCAGCACAACCAGCCCGCGTTTTACAGCAGCGACGATAGCCTCTCCGGGGTTTTTCCTCTGCGATGGGCTCTGCAGTCATCTCATATTCTTTTGGGCATTCCTTTTTGCTGCACACTCATCCTTTTTTTCCTGGCGCATGAGATGGGACATTATCTTTGCTGTCGCTACTACGGTGTGCGTGCGACGCTTCCGTTCTTTATTCCTTTTCCTACGTTTTTCGGCACCATGGGAGCGGTTATTCTAATTCGCTCTCCTATCCGTTCACGCACTGCGCTTTTTGATATCGGAATCGCTGGACCAATCGCGGGATTTGTTGTGGCAACGACTTTGATGTTTCTGGCGTTGCCGTTTTCAAAGCTGCTGCCGCCAGGGACAAGTTCTGACATTCAATTTGGATACCCGATTATTTTTCGCCTGGCGTGGCTTGTGCTTCCGCTCGCTCCCCTCCATGGTGCGATTGGGTGGCAGGCGGTAAATCTTCATCCCATCGCCATTGCAGCCTGGATCGGCATGTTCGCAACCTCGCTCAACTTGCTGCCTGGCGGGCAACTCGACGGTGGGCACATTGTCTTTTCCCTCGCCCCCCGGGCGCACAAAACAGTTTCGCGGCTGACGATCCTTGCACTGATCCCAATGGCACTTTATTTTTGGGCGGGATGGTTGATCTGGGCAGTACTGCTGCGGATCAGCGGTATGCGGCATCCCATGGTCGCCGAGTGGCCGGGAGTGACTGGGGGCCGGCGGTGGATTGCCGGGTTTGGTCTGGTTATGTTGATCCTCACTTTGGTGCCCGCGCCTTTTGCAAACAGCTCGTTGCTGCAGGTCCTACGCGGGCTGCGGGGACAGTAAGGCCGAGGTTCTTCGATCAAGACATCTTCTGTACGTTGCAAATAATTGACAAATTCTTGACACAACAGTTTCGTGGTCGTTGTACATCTGTGACCCGGAGCGAGTTCATCGCGCCGTAACTCACCGAAAAATGGAATGGGGTGCGAACATGCGAAAGCTTTCTACCATAATTCCGTGGCTGACTTTCGCGGTAGCTTTGTTTGGCCCGTTTTGTTTCGTCGAGGCGCAATCTTCGAAAGGCCTAACTAAGCCTCCGAAAGGGCCGGGTAAAGTGATCGTGCATCCCGCGCTTGGCGGCACGATTTTTGGTTTCGATGTTGATCAGAATGGCTCCGAGGGCCTGCTCAGCGAGGCTGTTTTGGGTAACACATGCACTTGGGCAACGGAAACCTTCGACCAGAAAACCGGCAAGATCGTCAAGGTGGTAAGAAAAGGTAAGTCGGTGAGCTGCGGAGACGACGACATTAGCTGGGGGATCGTCGGAAATTCGGTAGGACTTGTGGAACATCAGCACAGCCCTACTTTCGATCATCTTGAAATCAGTTTTCCAGTGCTGAATCCGCTCGACGGCAATCAAGTCACGGGCTTGTGGGTGACGCCGGAGAAAAAGGGCGCCGAGATTTGGGGAGTAAGCCGGAATCATGGTACGCCGACGAATGCATTTCAGGTCTACGACTTCTCCACTACGTTGCTCTACGTATATGGTTCTGATGTCGCAAAAAACATGTTTGGCCCAGTCGTCCAGATTGGATCCTATCCTGGGATCATTGGCCTCAATACAAACACCAATACCGCGGTTGTCCTGGCTTCGAACGGTAATTCGTACGGGCCCTCATACGTGAACCAGGTTGATCTGGCCACCGGCAAGATCAAATCATTCCTCGGCATCGGGTCGGGGCAGGTAATGGGCATTGCGGTCGATTCTGAAGACGATATGGCAGTTACGACGACTTTTGGGGATGCGGGCGTGGAGTTCTACGATCTCAAGAATCAGACTGGTTTCGAAGAGACGCTGCCGTTCATCCCAGAAAACTGCGACAACGCTTGCACTGGAGTCGATGTTGAGTTCGACCCCATCCATAAACTTTTTCTGGTGGCGCAACCCATTTCCAGCCAGCAGCCAAATTCAAGCTTCAGCACGATCTACGTGTACAACAGGCAGGGAACACTGCTGGAGACGCTCAACAAATTCAACTTCTTCACGCAAAGATTCGACGTGTTCCCGGTTCACATGGCGATTCATCCTAGCGAGCGCAGCGGATTCGTTGATGTGACCAATTCCCTCGGGGTGGGGGCGATTCAGTCATTCACGTATTGAGAGCGAGCAGATCTGGCGGGGCCGATTATATTCGCCGGAAAGACTCGCCCTAAATGCTTTCGCTAATTCCCGCGAAGAGGTCGGTCTCCTGCTCGATCAATCCCGGTGCGACGCGGGCGGCCAGATGGAACATTTCCTTGCGTCCACGCAGACGAACGTGGGACTCGAACAAGGGCCACAGAGGCGCCTGGCTGGTGTGAGCCTTGAATGCGGCAATCTTGGCCTCGAGGTAATCTCCGATTTCAATGATCGCGGTTGCTGGCGGGAGCGTAATCGGCTGGCGATCGGCCAAGGTAAAGCTGGTGGTGCTGTAGTAAAGCTTCTGGGCCCGGTACGGAGTAATTTCGCCGGCGAGCTGGTCAGGATAGCGGTTGCTCCGTCCCGCCCAATGGAAAGCCAGGGTGGCGAAAACGGAAGCCATGGAATGATCCGTATGCCCGGTCACGGAGCCGTCAGGACCGAAGGTCATTAGCACGTGCGGACGGAATCGACGAACGTGGAGTGCCAATTCGCAGACTACCTTGTATAGATCCTGGCGGTGGAGTTGGCCATCGGGATAGTCGAGCACGATTCCCCTGGAAATTTTCAGGATTTCACAAGCGGCAGCAAATTCCTTCCGCCGCAGAGACGCCAATTCCTGATCGCTTGCGGCGCCGCCGCGATGGGTCGCGGCTTGTCCGGGAGTAAGACAGACCACGCTAGTCTCGACGCCGCGGTCGTGGTAGAGGCACAGGGAACCACCAAAGCCTGCGGCCTCGTCGTCGGGATGGGCGGTAACGCACATGAGTCGACGCATGGATTTATTGTAACTTGAGCATTGGCGGTCAGCCGCTTAGCGATGACTATGCAACATCTTGCACCTGGCATTTATGGTGACAAAGTAAATGCTTTAACAAGGTGTGGTTTCGCACTAAAATAGTGCGGCCTGCGAGGGTCTCATCAATTGCGAGATTTAAGCGACGGCCAGGAGATGCCAGTGCACGTTCTTGTTACCACCGATACGTTGAGCGGGGTGTGGACCTACACGCAAGAACTGGTCACCGGGCTGGTAAGCCGCGGGGTACGAGTCACGCTGGTAAGCCTGGGCGATATTCC
>Ga0070762_10000961_pt1 | contig 12879 bp, 9 predicted proteins | sample HubBroMetageREF2_FD_66726 | JGI IMG/M metagenome (GOLD analysis project Ga0070762, IMG submission 66726) | Reference soil microbial communities from the Hubbard Brook experimental Forest, New Hampshire, USA - Hubbard Brook CCASE Soil... | ecosystem: Environmental > Terrestrial > Soil > Temperate...
GCCGTGCTGACTCGCAGTACCGTGACGTCATTTATCGGCAGCCTGCTTCTCCTGGTGGGCTACGGAGTTTCGCAGGCGCTGACGACAAACCTGACGAATGAAACCCTAGCCGGCCTCATCGATCCCTTCGGCATTCGAACGTTCGCACTGGCGACGAAATACTGGACGGTCGCGGACAAAAACCACCTCACCATCGGTTTTTCGGGATTGCTGCTCTGGAATCGTCTGATTTGGCTGGCGGTCGGTTTGTTGATATTCGGTTTTGCCTACGTACGATTTACGTTCGAAGAAAAGAGCCGGAAGAAAAAGGGTGTGGCCGAAACCGAAGCCTTGGCATTGGCAGTCGCCGGGCCGCTACAGACGGCGGCGGCTACTCGCACGTTCGGGACGGGCGCGCAGTGGGCTCAGTTTATCGGCGCAACCAGGCTCGAATTCAAAAAATTGATCAAAACCACATCGTTCATCGTCATCACTCTCGCAGCGCTCCTCAATTGCATCCCCGTGCTGATTTTCTCGGCTACCGAAGGATATGGGAACAGTTCGCTGCCGGTCACCTATCGCATGCTCGAGCTGATAGCGGGAAGTCTGTATCTCTTCCTCATCGCGATGATCATCTATTATGCCGGGGTGCTGGTGTGGGAATCGCGCGACACGCGCATGGATGAAATTCAAGACGCGCTACCCCACCGCGACTGGCCTTTGTACGCAGCCAAGTTCGTGGCGCTGATTTCCAGCATCGTGATCATTCTCTGCGTGGCCATGAGCGCCGGGATTCTGGTGCAGTTCTTCCACGGTTATCATCGCTACCAGATCGGACTGTACGTCGAGACGATGCTCGGCATCGACTTGATCGGATTCGTATTTCTAGCCGTACTGGCGTTCTTCATTCACGTCATCTCGCCAAACAAATACATCGGCTACTTCGTTTACATAGCTTTGCTGATCTTGAATGTTTTTATCTGGCGGCCGCTGCACATCGCGACGTATCTGGTGCGCTTCGGGTCACAGCCGGATATGACCTACTCGGATTTTTTCGGTTACGCGCCGTACATTAAAGCCTGGGGATGGTTCACGCTCTACTGGACAGCGTTTTGCGTTCTGCTGTTTGTAGCCAGCATCCTGCTGTGGCCGCGCGGACGTGAGACCGCCTGGCGCCATCGCTTCCGCGATGCCGCATTTCGCTGGCGGGGCGCTTTGCGAGGCGTGGCTGCTGCAGGGATCGTGGCCTTCGTCGTGCTCGGCGGGTGGATTTATTACAACACCAAAATCCTGAACAAGATTGTCCCCGAAGGCGACCGCGACACGCTTACGGCCGATTACGAAAAGACCTACAAGAAGTACGAGAAACAGCCGCAGCCGCGCATTACCGACGTCAAGTACGCTATCGATTTATTTCCGGAGACGCGCAACATGACCATGCGCGGCACGCAGACCATCAAGAACGAAACCGATGCTCCGCTGCGAGAAATCCATTTCACCCTGGACGATAATTACAACACTACGATTGAATTGGAAGGCGCGAAGCTGGCGACGGACGACAAGCGCCTGTCGTACCAGATTTATGAGCTCGCCACGCCGATGCAGCCCGGCGAATCGCGGACGATGAACTTCACCGTGGCTACAAACACCCACGGCTTCGAGAATTCCGTAACGAACACCACCATCGTGCAGAACGGAACCTTTTTCAACAATACGATTGCGCCGCAAATCGGTTATCAGCCTGGCGCAGAACTTACGGACCGAAACAAAAGGAAAAAACACGGCTTGAAGGAAAAAGATTTGATGCCAGTGCTCGAACGGAATTGCACCGCCGATTGCATGAATACATATCTCAGCAACAATTCGGATTGGGTGAATGTCGAGACGACCATCAGCACCTCACCCGATCAGATCGCGATTGCGCCCGGATCGCTGGAGCGCGAGTGGACCGAGAACGGCAGGCGTCACTTTCAGTACACGCTGGACCACTTCTCGCTCAATTTCTATTCGTTTCTCTCGGCGAATTACGAAGTGGCGCGCGAGGATTGGAACGGGATCAAGATCGAAGTGTACTACCTGAAGGAACACCCGTGGAATGTCCCGAAGATGCTGAATTCGGTGCGCAAATCGTTTGAGTATTACACTGCGAATTTCGGCACGTACCCGCACCAAGAAGCGCGCATTATCGAATTCCCCCGTGTCGCGCAGTTCGCGCAGGCTTTTCCCGGCACTATGCCGTATTCCGAATCGATCGGGTTCATCGCCAACCTTGAGCATCCGGACGATATCGACATGGTTTTCTACGTTGTGGCGCACGAGATGGGCCATCAATGGTGGGCGCATCAGGTGATTGGCGCGAACATGGAGGGCGCCACGCTGCTTTCCGAAACGCTCGCGCAGTATTCGGCGCTCATGGTGATGGAGAAGGAATACGGCCGCGACACCATGCGAAAGTTCCTCGAATACGAAATGGATAATTATTTGCGCTCGCGCGGCCGGGAATTGCTCAAGGAGCGGCCGCTCCTGACGGTGGAAGCGGACCAGGGATACATTCATTACAGGAAAGGCAGCGTGGTGATGTATTACCTGCGCGAAATGATCGGCGAAGATGGCGTGAATCGCGCCGTCCGAAATGTCCTTCAGCAGTACGGCTATGCGCCCCCGCCATATCCCACTTCGTACGCGCTGGTTGACGCGCTGCGCCAGGAAACGCCGCCGCAGTCGCAATACTTGTTCAAGGATTTGTTCGAAGACATCACGCTGTTTTCTAATCGAGCGCTATCGGCCAAGGCGCAGAAGCGCAGCGACGGGAAGTACGACGTGACGATCCAGGTGGAGGCGCGCAAATTCAAGGCGGATGATCAGGGCAACGAGCGCGAGGTTCCGGTGGACGATTGGATCGAGATCGGAGCTCTTGCCGCGCCGCCGAAAGGCAAGAAATACGGCAAAGTTCTCTATCGCGAGCGCGAGCACATGAACACCGGGCAGTCGAATTATACGTTTACCGTGGATGAACTGCCGGACAAGGCTGGAATTGATCCATTGTTACTCCTCATCGACCGCATCCCGAGCGACAACCTGAAGCAAGTCACTCTCGGCGACTGAAACAGATGCCACCGGAAGATGGCGCGCAAGCAGAGGCTTCCGCGCCATCTTTTGCAACCAGAGCGGCCCTTCTTTCCCGTGGTCCGAAGCTTCCGGCCGAACCAAGGTCCCGTACTCGCTTCTGGTAAATCGACGCTAGTTCCTCATAAGCTGCGCCACTAGACAATTCGAGCCTTGCTTCAAATATCCGGTAAGGGCGCTGGTCCACGGACCAGTGGGCTTATCACGAGCAGCGATGGGGTCGTTGTCTCTCAGAAATGCAACCTGCGCACTACCAGGCCTGCGAAGCTCGCGCCGATAAAAGGACCAACCACAGGAATACCCGCATATCCCCAATCGGAGCCTCCCTTTCCTGCAATCGGAAGAACCGCATGAGCAAAGCGCGGACCAAGGTCACGCGCCGGATTGATCGCATATTCAGTAGTACCGCCGAGCGAGAGCCCAATGGCCCAAACCACGACCCCGCAAGGTAGGGGCCCAGACCCGCAGCGAGGCCATCCTTTGATACGTTCTTCGAGAAGATGGCGACGGTGACAAAGAGCAAAAAGAATGCCCCGACAATTTCGCTGATTAAGCTGGCGCCAAAATTCCGAATTGCCGGCGCGGTGCAAAACACACCCAATTTCCAAAAGGCGTCCTGAGTTTCCTTCCAATGGGGCAAATAATGCACCCAAACTAGAACTGCGCCCACAAATGCTCCCGCCAGTTGAGCCACGGCGAAAGGAAGAAACTTCGAGTAGTCGCCTGAGGAGATTGCGATACCGAGGGTAAAGGCGGGATGGATGAAAGCGTCCTTGCTGCCAGAGGCGACGGCGGCAAAGACTCCACCAGCCACAGCGAAAGCCCAGCCCGTCGCGATCACCATCCAGCCGCTTGCTTCCGCCTTGGATCGTTTCAGGAGCACGCCGGCAACCACGCCGTCGCCGAGTACAATCAACACCATGGTTCCGATGAACTCTCCAGATATCGGCGAAGTCATGATCGTTCTTCCTCCAGGAAAAGGCTTCAGTCCACCCAGTCAAATGACCGCGTTACGGCCTTCTTCCAATCCTTGTAGAGACGCTCGCGCTGCGCGTCTTCCATCTGTGGCTTCCATGTGCAGGCCACTCCCCAGTTGGCGCAGAGTTCATCGAGATTTTTGTAGTATCCGACCGCTAATCCGGCGGCATAGGCCGATCCCAGCGCCGTGGTTTCGACGGTCAGCGGGCGAATTACATTGCGATTGAGAATGTCGGCCTGGAATTGCATCAAGAGATCGTCGTCAACCATTCCGCCGTCGGCGCGAACCTCGTCAAGATGGACTTTGGAGTCCATCTCCATTGCTTCGACGACTTCGCGGGTCTGGTAAGCCGTGGCCTCCAGAACCGCGCGCGCCAGGTGGCCCTTGTTGGCATAGCGCGTTAGGCCGGCGATCACACCGCGAGCACTCGCCTTCCAATACGGTGCGTACAAACCGGAAAACGCGGGAACAAAATAAACGCCGCCGTTATCATTTACGGTGCGCGCCAAAGTCTCGATATCGGCGCTTTTCTCGACCATGCCGAGGTTGTCCCGCATCCACTGCACCAGCGCACCGGTAATGGCGATACTTCCTTCCAGCGCGTACTGCGCGGGTTTGTCACCGAGCTTGAATGCAACCGTGGTGATCAATCCGTGCGCGGAGAGCACCGCCTCGGTGCCTGTGTTCATCAGCAGGAAGCAGCCGGTGCCGTAGGTGTTCTTTGCTTCGCCGGTATTGAAGCAGGTTTGACCGACCAGGGCTGCTTGCTGGTCGCCAAGAATTCCAGCGACAGGCACTCCATCCACGGCGGAGATCGTGGTCACCTTGCCATACACTTCGCTGCTGGAAACGATCCGCGGTAGCACTCCCTTGGGAATGCCGAACAACTTCAGCTGCTCTTCATCCCAATTCAGCTTATGCAGGTCAATCAATTGCGTGCGGCTGGCATTGGTCACGTCCGTGATGTGAATGCCTCCATTGGTCCCGCCGGTCAGCTTCCAGACCAGATAGGAATCGATGTTGCCGAAAAGCAGGTCGCCTGACTCCGCGATTTCCCGCGCGCCCCTGACATTGTTGAGAATCCAGCGAATCTTGAGTCCGCTGAAGTACGCCGCCAGGGGCAGGCCGGTCTTTGCTCGAAAGCGGTCTTGCCCTCCGTCACGGGAAAATTCCGCCACATAATCCTCCACGCGTGTGTCCTGCCAGACGATGGCGTTGTAAACGGCAGTTCCAGTTTTGCGGTTCCACATAATTGTGGTCTCGCGCTGATTGGTGATCCCAATGCCGGCCAAATCCTTGGGTTGAAAGCTGCCTTTTTGCATGGCCTCGCAGATCACATCCTGGGTGCGGCGCCAAATTTCTTCCGGATCATGTTCCACCCATCCCGGCTTCGGATAAATCTGCTCGTGCTCTTTTTGCGCGGCCGAAACAATTCTTCCGGCACGATCGAACACGATGAACCTCGTGCTCGTTGTTCCTTGATCGATGGCCCCTAAGTACGCGGTCATGCAGTTCTCCTTTAATTTCAATTAGCCGGTACGCGGCTCGCGGAAGTGCCGGAGACTGTTTCGGGTTCAAGTCCTGCGTGCTCCAGGAATCCATTGATTTTGCCGACGTACCTCGCGGTTTCCGATTTGGCTTGTTCGTTTGACCACTGCAGCTCTTGAGCCATCAGCGAAGCCACAACTGGCGCCGAGCGGATGGCCTCTCTCCAGGAGAAGAACTGCACGCCGAGCCTGCGCGCCAGTATGTCTTCCAGCGTGGCGGCGAGCTCATGGCGAATGGAGTAGATGACCTCGGCCTGAATGGGTGCACTGCCGGCCAGAATTGGCTCGGCGAGGCCCCGACTCTGCTTGGTGAGTTCCAAAACCTCCCACGCTGTGGTTCCGAATTTTGCGGCGAGATGGTGAGCCGTTTCTTTCGCGATGGGAAAAGCGGCCGCGAGCTTTTCCCAAAGATCACCGGTAAACCCGCCGCCGCCGTAGAGCACATGCGCCCTGGTGGGGCTCTCGGTTACAGGTACACCGAAAGCCTTTTGCGCGGCGTTGATGGTGTCCTCAGCCATCGCGCGGTGGGTGGTCCACTTTCCTCCCATGATGCTGATCAAGCCGCTGTCCGGATCAATTTCGATCACGTCATCGCGCGCAATTTTCTTCGAATCTCCGCCCTCGCCTGCGCTGACCAGCGGGCGCGCTCCAGCAAACCCAGCCACGATTTGCGAAGCAGACACCGGGTGTTCGAGATATTTATTTAGCTGGCCAAGCATGAAGCTGACATCTTCGCGGCTGACAAACAATTCGTCCTCCGGCGAAACCTCCTGCTCGGTTGTGCCCACCAGAAGACGCCCGCACCAAGGCACGGCAAATAGAACGCGGCCGTCGTCTGTTTTTGGGATCAACATCGCGTCGCGCGTGGGGAAAACGTCGAGCGGCAGAAGGATGTGAGCGCCCTTGCTAAGGCGCATTCGCTTGGGAACTGACGCGGTCGCCATGGTTCGAATCGCATCGGTAAACGGACCGGTTGCGTTTATGAAAACTTTGGCTTGCACGGAGAACGTCTTGCCGCCGAGCTGATCCGTCACCGAAACTCCGGACAACTTTCCATCGGAGGCGAGCTCAAAGGCCGTCACGCGAGCGTAATTCAACGCGCTTCCGCCCGCGTGCGAAAAAGTCTGAACCAGGGCCATGTCATATCTTGAATCATCGAATTGGCCATCCGCATATTCCACCGCCCCGATCAATCCCTCCTGCTTCAATTCCGGCATGCGCTCGAGCGTTTCTCTGCGCGAGACATATTTGCTGGGAGAGATGCGGGCCGAGCCGGCGAGCCAGTCGTAAATCTTCAGGCCGATGTCGAGATATGCGACGTTCAGCCAATCGTAGCTGGGAACCATAAACTGGAGCGTTCGCGTGAGATGCGGCGCATTATTGAGCATGCGAATGCGCTCGTGCAGCGCCCGCACCACAACGTGGTATTCCTTCGGATCCACATCCTTGATGGCTTCTTCGAGATAACGCACGCCACCATGAATGATCTTCGTGGCCGCGCTCGAGGTAGCACCCGCAAAATCTCCAGCATCGACCATCACGGTGCGTAGCCCGCGTAGCTGCGCGTCGAGTGCACATCCTGCGCCGGTGGCCCCGCCACCAATCACGCAAACGTCGAAAGCTTTTCCCGCGATCCCCTGTAGTTCTTCAGCTCGCTGTTTCATCGGTTGCTCCCTTCTTTTTCAAAAGCAGAAGTCCACTTTCACTCGGGATCCGAAGTTGGCGGCGTTCGCAATGCGCGAGTTCCCGCCGGCGTCCCAGTAATACTGAAATACCGGCTGCCAAAGCAAGTACGGTCTGAACCATACCGCGATAGGTTTTTCGATTCGGATGGAGCGAGTATCCTGGCGCGTCCGGCAGATCGTCATTGAAGCCAATCTCAAAAACCTAATCCGGGATATTGCCGATTTGGAATTGGAAGCGCTGGGATCCTGCTGGTAAGGTTTGCGGTTGCCAGAGAGAACCGCGGACTTGATCTAAACACTGCGTCACGGCACCACGCGAATTTCGGCGGCCGGCGCTCCCGCAGGGTTGAATGCTTCGAAGGAGTTGGTGAAGAGGTTCCCGTAGGCCTAATCGGGCCGCTCGATCAGATATGCAGCGCCGTTGCGTCGGCCGTTTGAACCCGCAGCGTGTGCCAGGGTCATAAGCGTCGCACGTGCGCCACTTTATAGATCGTTCAAATCGGCAAACTGCGAGCGCTCCAGCATGCGGTGGCTTACCTCCGAGAATTCCACCTCCCATGCGTCGCTGTTGCATCCCTTGCGCGTCGCGGCGGCAATTTCATCGGCCAGATGGACCGCAATGGCCAAGTCCGCGCTACATTCCAGGCAGAACTTCTCAACTCTGCCCGGCAGTTCGACTAGGTCTCTGACGCGACGACCACATACACTGCATTGCCCTGCATCATCCGGCTGTATATTAAGGTCGCGTAACATTTAGAAGGCTCTCCCTGCGGGCTGCGGCTCGAAAGCCGCCTCAGCCATCGACAAATTGTAAGCAAGGGACCCTAAGGAAAGAATTAAGCCGCCATAAGGCTTTTATAAGCCTGATCCAGCTCCACCGCCCGCCAAATTGTCCTCAGGATTTCCACTGTTTTTTACGCCCTAAATTGAGCATCGTATTGACAAGGCTAGACAAGGCGGGGCCCAGACCGCGCGCGCGTCGCGCTGGTCGCACCTAGCCGAGTCGAGTCAGCAGATGGAGGCGCCAAACCGCAGCGAGCGCCAATTCGATCGCGCGCCTTCTGAAATGACACGGCACACTCTCAAAGCTGCATTAGTCGCCCGTAGCCTCCGGAATGTTCCAGGTCACTATCACCGTGAGAATCGTTGCCAAAACCACCAGCAAACCAATCGCTCTCCGTTGTGTTTTTGGATTCTCCATATTCTTCTCCTGGTACTGGCCGGCCCGGACCTCGCTGAGCCACCGGAAAATGCATGCCGATGCGTGCGCGACAGACCGCCTACATTTGCCTGTCGTCAGGCCCTGTGCGGTCCGCTACGTGTCTGCGCTTTCGACTTTGCCCGAAATAGCATCCTCCGATCGCTAACAGCAACAGCCCGATAACAATCACCGACACAAAAATTATAGTTTGCGGCATACGCGTCACACTTCCACGAGCCTCCGTGGCCTACGCCATCGCGCTCGCCTGCTCGGCGGTAGTCAGCGGCCTGCCTGGCGGAGGGCAGTGGCCTGTGCCGGTAGGCAGGCTTTTTGCTCGCGATTCGTGCAGCCGATCTAAACTAACTCCATTCGAGCTTTCGTCTCCCAACGACGTATCGTGAGCCGCCACTCTGAATAGCCTCAAGTCATCCAGAACAATAAACTACGTCGTGCATCTTCATTGCCATCACGGTTGGGAAGTGCGCCATTGAAATCAGCCATTTAACGGCTGGTGCAGCTTGCTGTGGACTCGCGACGCAAATTCCTACCGAGCAATTTTTCCGGCTCACTCGACCTTTTGTCGTACCCAGCGCCTAGGTACGCGGCTGGCCTGCCCGTCCCACGCCATCGCGAGTTCGGGAAGGTCGCCTCAGCAGATCGAGTGCCGGTTCGGCGGTTGTTGCTCTGATCCAAGGCATTTTGTTAGGTTGGGGTCATGAGCGTTTCGGGCGAGAATCGCCCAACCCTTCCACAAGAAGTGCCCCGCCGACAATTTTCGGGATGCCGAGGAATTCCTTTTGGCTAACGGTTTTCCTTGGCCTTAGGCTCTACCTGTCCTCCGTGACAGATGTGCCCGATGAGGTTCGCTTCTGGTAGGCGTTGTCCGTGTGGATTGCTTTGCTTCTGTCAGCTTTTTTTCTTCTGCGAAATTTAGCGATACGCGCACGACGCGTCACAGTGCTCATATCTGTTCTAGCACCTCTGGTCATGCTTGTTGTTGTTGTTGCCGTTCTCTTGCTGAGACCACAGTGGCGCAAAGCTTATCCCTCTCCCACTGCGGCTCCAGCGGATGTCGGAGACGAAACTAGTCATATTGAACATCTACTCGCGCCACTTCCAGATTCTACGTATCGTCAACTCGTCGCCTCTGTGATTTATGCCTTTGACCCACACGCCACTCTGTCCGTTGGCGCTCTAGTGGACGCCGCCGATGGGACGAGACGAGTCGACATAGAAGTTCGCTCCTCGGGCAAGGACGGTGCGCCGCTTCTAGGCGCGATAGATGTTCTCGACCTCCCCTCTGGACGGAAGGCGGATCTAGCGTTGGTGGACGCAGCTGACTCGAAAAGGACAGATAGCAAAGCCGACGCAATGCTCTTGCGCAGTAACACGGGCTTTGAACCGGATGCGATCAGCAAAGCCAAACGAAAAAAGATGGGGTTGATTTCAGTGCTCCGTCAAGGAAACCAGCGCGTTAAGGCAATCATCGAGGAAGAAATCTATCTGCGCAAAATCACATTGCAAGATTTACACCTGACGTGGAGCGGCAGTGGGCTTCGGAATGACCGGATGCCGGGTTATAACGGCGGCTCGATTAGTGATTGGTTGGAAGTACACGCTGGCCTGATAGCGGCCGCTAATCCCGAGGTCACGTTCGAGATTCTCAAAGATTTTAATTTCAAGGAGCCGATCCAGTTTGAAGCCAACGGTAGGCAAATCACCTTGACATCGATGGCGGTTTCTTTCACACCGCAAGTTCAATGGCTCTCGCAGACCGTTCAACTCGACGCCAAGGCCGGAATTTACGATTATGCGCGAGATCGTGTGCGGCTGGCACCGGGAAGCAATTCCTACACAGTAAGCGGCATCGACTTTGACCACGCAAAGCCGCTCTCGCTACCTCCCGACCGCACTCAGAAGGGATTGGAGCACAGACCCGGCGAGGTCGAATTTGCACTCATTGATGTGACTCCAGCCCCGTTACCAGCAACAATTATCCCGAAAATGGGCGACTCGATCCGCCCGGAAGACTTGCACCTAAAGCTCACCGACGAAGAACTTCGTGCCCTAAAACTGCGAGCAGACCAACGAAAATAATATCGAGCCGGGTGCCCCATCCCTTCCAGCTTTCGACGGGTGCGGGTTTAGACGCGGACAGCCGCCCCACCCGCCCGCACCGAAATCTAGGCGGCCAAAAGATTCTCAACGCGCTCGATCAGCTTGGTTACGCCCTCCGATTTCGAGAACACAGCATCGACTCCAAAGCGGGATGTCAGCTTCTTGTTGAGTTCTTCGGCATACATGGTCACCATCATGATCCGAATCCCCGGCTGTGCCTGGCGTAGTATTCCTGCCGCTTCTAGGCCATTGAGGCGCGGCATTTTCACGTCCAATAGAATCAAATCAGGCGTCAGTTCTTTAGCCTTCGCCACCGCTTCCACGCCATCGTTCGCTTCGCCACAAATCTGGAAGTCTGTTTCGCGCTCAAGCGCCTGACGGATTTTCGCTCGCACCATTCCGCTGTCATCCGCGATAAGGATCGTCCGGGGCTTGTTTAGTCCCGAAAGGCCAGATGCATCGGTTGGGGGCACGTTGCTCACTCCAGTAACTCAAGCTACATTCTAGTCCCTCCGACAATACGGTGAATCGTGTAGAGAGAGGGTGGCGCACCCTTCCACACCGCCCAAACGTACGCTGTTGAATTTCCGGGTGGCGCACTCTTCGGTTTTTGGAAGGTGCAGGTTCAGACGCCGCATCCTCGCGCGGCCACCCGCCTGTTCAGAAGAACGCCGTCATACTCCTCTACTGCGCTTCCTTGGGAGCGGCTGTTCCATCTGACCAAGTGGGCACCGGAATCATGTACTCGGTGATCGGCTCCGGAGCGCCCGCGAATTGTGTATTCAACATCACTGGAGCGCCCGGCAAATCCGCACCCCATGACTTGGGATCTGTAAGCGGAACGTAAAACATCAAATGAGGCACCCAATGCCCGGCTGAATCGTTCAGATACCCCTGCGTTGACATCATGTAGGACATTGCGCCGGGTTCCATCGGCGGCAGACCTTGCGCGTCGAACGCTTTGATGCCCGCAATGATCTGATCTTTGGAAATTCCGGAGAGCGCCAGTTCCGTTCGCTTGATTGTGAGAGGCAGTATCGATCGCACCGCGGGTGGATTAAAGCAGATTGGCCCGCGCATCTTCGGATTCCAGAACTGCGCAAAGTCAAACGGAGACATCCATGACCGCTCCACCAGGCAGACGAAACCATTGGTGCCCTTGACGGCGGTTTCATAGCCATGCCGCCCCAGGACCATCACTTCAGCATCGCCTGAAATAGACGGCGGCGCGGCGCTGCGTGCCATCGCGATCTCCGCACTTCGATCAGTCATTAAGTACTCATCGAGGGGCGCCATTTTTAAATATGGCTTGGCAGTCTCCTGAGACTCTTGCGACCGCGCCGACAGGGAAGCGCTCCCGAGCGCCGTCACCAACAGTGCTGCAAATGAAATCGCCCTCGTTATGTTTCTGGCTGTTTTCATCGTCACTTCTCCTTTGCAATTGCTTGTGGGCCTGTTTTGCGGGTGGACTGCTGCTTAAATCCTCTGATGTGGGAGGCGCGCTTGGGGTTGTGAATCCCGCGTAGCGGGATTCACCCTGAGAACCCTGCCTGCCGCTGGAGGGCCCGTCCGCTGTGGCGGATCTACTCGCCGCGGCACGAGAGCCAAATTTAATCGCTACCCAAATATTTGAGTCCGGTGCAACTCACTGAAAACAATCACCAGCGACCCATTTTAATCGCTACTGTCCCGCGGTTGGTTTTCGAACTGTTTCGCGCCACAGGCAGAGGAGGCCGTGCGAGGTTTCGAACTCAGTTCACATTGGGAGCAACGACTTACCGTTGCAGCTAAGAGTGCGCTTGGCGCCGCCGCAGTGTGGCAAGTCCCACGATTCCCGAAGCCAACAGCAACAGGGTGCCCGGTTCCGGCACATTGTTGGAGCCGCTGGTGACGGTCACACTCGTCGGAAGGAAGGCGGACGCACCTGCAACGGTCGGTCCAGTGGCATCCGCGTAAAACCACCAGGTGGTAACTCCTCCGTTGCCGCTGAAATCCCAGGTAGTAACCGGTCCGTTTGGATTCGAGAGAAAGTCGGCGGAAGACTCCGAGTTGGATATACCAGTGCACGAACTGGAATTGAGAGAGGTGCCGGCCGCATCTACCGCGTCGCCAGGATTCGTATCAGTACCGGTGATCTGAGGATTGCTGCAAGTGAACACGCCGAATTGCCCGTCTGCAGGAAGACTCGCGAAGGTAAAGGACACCGTGGTTCCGGCGTTGATTCCGGTGACCGCGAAGAGGTCG
>Ga0070762_10000964_pt1 | contig 12869 bp, 13 predicted proteins | sample HubBroMetageREF2_FD_66726 | JGI IMG/M metagenome (GOLD analysis project Ga0070762, IMG submission 66726) | Reference soil microbial communities from the Hubbard Brook experimental Forest, New Hampshire, USA - Hubbard Brook CCASE Soil... | ecosystem: Environmental > Terrestrial > Soil >...
TCAAACTCGGCCGAGCGGTGCGACAGCTCCATCACCGACATTCCGGTGCCGCGATAATCCAGCAATTCTTCGCGCATCCTCTCCAGCGCCGGCAACGGCAGCGCCGCCGGTCCCGCATTAAAATTGTGCGCGCGTTTGGCGCGTGTAAGGGCAGATGTGCTCACGGTTCAACAGCCTTTCCCAAGTAAAATTTGCAGAACGTCGCAAGGAGCGTCTCCGGTACGATCCGGAGCATTGCGCGACAGACATATAGGATAGCAGAGGGACGGCTGACAGGTCGTTTGCGGGCGGTGGCCTGCGATGCCAAATTGGAACGATAGACCAGGCAGGGGCCACCCCCCCATCTTCCGGCCTGAAAACCGTCTTCTTAGGGCTAGAGTCGGGAAGCAATCGGATACTTAAGGAATTAAAGAGGGACTTAACAGCTGAAGTCAAGCACGTTCGTGGCCCCACCTGTGAATTGCGAAGGAAAACCCGTGCAAAGGATATCCGCAGGTCGCTACATGCTTGCGACTAAGTACTACAGTGCAACTCCTCAATTGTTCACTCGTTGGCAATCTTCTTGAGGCGCGACCTGCGAGTCTACTGTTTCTGAGCCTCGCCAATATCGTGTTCGAGCTGCTTTACAAATTCCTCCATATCCAACGGCAATCCCTCATAAACCACGCCCGGCTCCATAGCCTTCATCGGGAATCTAGCCGCGAGATTGAAGACGATGTCTCTGATGGCCTCTGGCATCTCCGGAGATAACAAGCCCCGGTGTCCCGCGAGCGCGCCCAAAGACCCGGCGCGATACCAGACGGCGACGACATTTGCTCCTGGGCTGCAGACATCTGGTAAATCTCGGCTGGGATACGGAGATGACCGCGGGTTCTGGAAATTCCAAACGCAGTTCCTGTCCCAGTTTCCAAAGGGCCTTGAGATCGGAGGTCTCGACAGGTGGTAACGAGCCGTCCTCGGAAAATCGACTCTCGCCGCCCAAATTGAATTCGGTCATGAACAGCTCCTTGGGTGGATACATTTTAGAGCTGCGCGTGGAGGACGGAAGTCTATTTGTGGGTGAGTGTCTAAAGGCTTATGCGGGGAGAGCAATCGAAAAGAAAAATAACGCGGAGACGCAGAGGGCGCCGAGGTGGCGCGGAGAAGAAAGGAGGGCAAGGCAAGAGGGATTTTACCGCGCAGATATCGCACGATGGAGCAGAGGTCTCACTTCGCAGACTTCGTTCCCTTCGTATGGCGCAGGGCAAGCGGAATGAGGTGGGTGCGGTGCAGAGCGATTGGAAGAGGTAATCGATTGTGCTGCGATCCCTCCACTGCGTGCGGCTACGGCGGCAGCACTTCGGTCGGGATGACAAGTCTTAGAAATTTGGACTACCGATGCCCGTTGGGGAAGTACAAGCCGCCGGCCAGCAGCGCATCTGCCGCGGTGACCAGCGACTCGGCCAGTTGAAGCTTATTGACGAAGCCCTGCGCGCCAGCCGAGCGGGAAAACTCAACGATGTCTGGATCGGGATTGGTGGTAATCATCAAAACCGGCAAGCGCGGCAGTTGCTCCCGGATCTGGCGCAGCGCCCCAAAACCATCCAGCACCGGCATAGAAATATCCAGGATCACCAGATCGGGCCGCAGCTCCATCGCCTTGCGCACCGCGTCTGCCCCGTCGCAAGCCTCATCGCACGTCCATGTCCGCTTATGCGTGGTTAAAATGCCGCAGACCGCCTGCCGAAGTTCGGCATTGTCGTCAACAATAAGAATTCGCACTTAGGTGCACTCCACAGGAGCCATCCTGCTACTACCTGATTTTTGTCGAAGGCGCCGAACCTTGGGGGCGACTGACGGTCGGCAGCTTTGAGGGAAGTATACGCTTCTTCGCGCGCGAGTGGTCCACTGAAATACCAGCCCTCTGTAAGCTACTTAGTCAGATTCCGCCTTCTATGAATACGTTGTCTCGGGCCTGGGCGCGCAATAATTGGTACGCTAGTGCACCATTACGATTCACCATTACAAATTCCCTACGGCATTCCGTGTACGATGGAGGTGACTGATCGAGAGCCTTGCGACGGAGGATTTGGGCTATGGACATATTTAGAGAAGGACGCGGGGGCAACACCGAGTTTATGCTGCGGCCATCGATACCCGGCGGGATTCGCAACATTATCATTGGCGCGGTCGCGCTGGCGTTTGTGTTGTTTCTGCTGTCGTTTGCGGTGCGGGTGACGCGCATCGAGGCGGGGCACGTGGGCGTGGAAATCAACCTGGCGGGACGGCAGCGCGGCGCCTCGGAAATTCCGGTGCGCACCGGTTGGGTGCTGTATTCGCCGCTGACCACGCAGATCATCGAATTTCCCACGTACGTGCAAACCGTGAAGTGGACTCGCGACACCAACGAAGGCCATCCGATTAATGAGGAGATGGGCTTCAACTCCAAAGAAGGCATGGAGATTTTCGTCGATGTGTCGCTGTCGTATGCGATTGATCCTTCGAAGGCGCCGGACTTTTACGTGAAGTATCGCGTGGACGATCTGGACCGCTTCACGCATGGGATTTTGCGCGACATCGTGCGCAATTCGCTGAACGAAGTGGCGTCGACCTACGTGGTCGAGGATATTTACGGCGAAGGCAAAGCGGAGTTCCTGCATAAAGTGGAGGCGATGATTCAGTCCAAGGTCACGCCGGTGGGCGTGGGCGTGCAGCAATTTGGATTTATTGGGGCGCCGCGTGTGCCGCAGGTGATTGCCGCGGCGATTACCGCGAAGGCGCAGGCGATTCAGCAGGCGGAACGGGCGCGCAACGAATTGGCGACTACGCAGGCCGAAGCGGCCAAGAAAATTGCCGAAGCGGAAGGCGACGCCAAGTCCCTGGTGACGCGCGCGCAAGGCGAAGCCGATGCCAATCGCATCCGGCAAAATTCGCTGACGCCGCAACTGCTTGATCTGCGCCGCATCGAAAATTCCCGCGCCCTGATCGACAAGTGGAACGGCCAACTGCCCACAGTAGAATCCGGCCAAGGCAGCGGCATGATGCTACAACTGCCCAAGCCGTAGAAGCGCCAGGCGGAGCGCAGCACTGTAGCTCACCCCCTTCAAGGGGTGAGGCTTTTCCTAGCCACGCCAAACTCGATTTCGATCAACCTCCCCGTAGATCGAGTGGCCAACATCCAGCGCCGGAGGCGCGACATAAGTTAGCCCAGTGCGTGAGCACTGGGAACTCAACGGACGAAACGGAAGCGCCGTAGGTGCGGCACTTCGGGCGGGCACTGTTCGCGAATGGAACAGCAACCCTCGTCTGTCATCCCGACCGGAGCACGCTGCGTGCGGAGCGGGGGATCGCGGCTTGATCGCTCGACCTCGCGAAGGTCAACTGATTCCTCCCGCTGCCGATAGAAAGGGCATGCGCGGAGCAGCCATGCCCGAGCCCCGGTCGGCCGTCATGATCCTGGTGCAAGCCACCTGGGAAGATCAGCACGGTACGTTGCAAACCACGCGTGCCTGCATGGAGAACCGTTCGCCGTCGGGCGCGTGCATCCGCGTTCCGGCGCGCATCGCGGCCGGCACAAAATTGAAAATCCAGTGGCGCTGGGAAGAGTTCAACGGCGTCGCGAAATATTGCCGCACCGACGGCCACGAATATTTAGTGGGCGTTCAACGGATAACCGGCGCAATCCCGCGAGGCGTCGCAGCGAACGCAAACACGAACGCTTCCCTCTCGCCCAAGGACAAACGCGCTGCAGCGAATGTCGCCACGTCGAGTGAAATTTCACAAGCCGCGCAGCCAACATCGTTCGCGTCTGCGACACACACTCAAATCAAAACTCCTGCTATTGCCACTGAACACAACAAACCGCAAACGCAAATAGCCGCAGAAATTCCCGCGGCACTAAAAAAATCAGAAAACGAAACGCACACTGCTGCGCCCGCAACCCTCGCTGCGACCTCCGCAACGTTAGCCGCTGCCAGCGCACCGCCCACAACCACCTCCGCCAAGCAACACCGCACGCCTCATCGCGATTTCGATGCCCTTCCACGAAGCAACACCGACGCGACACCGCCTCATAGCAAGGGCGCTGGGAAAGAAAGGACATCTATGCGACGCAAATGGCTGGAACTCACACCAGTGACTCGCGGAAGTCAGCCTGGTCGATGCCAGCGCCAAGCCGGTCTGAAAAGTACGCGGCACCGAGCGTCAACTAGGTATATCGCTGGCCGCCGTCGGTAAAGAACGTTTGCCCTTGCAGCACCACATCGACCGCTTTCAGCAGCGTGCCGGCAACATCCGTCTTCGTCACGAATCCTTGCGCTCCCGCCGCTTTGGCCGCACGCACCATCTCCGGGCCAGTATGCATCGAGAGCATAAGAATTGGAACCGCGGGTAAAAGTTGTTTGATTTTCTTCGCGGCGGAGAAGCCATCCAGCACCGGCATGGTTACATCTAAAACCACCAAATCCGGATCAAGCTGTCTGGCAAGTTCGACAGCTTCTTGCCCGTTGGTCGCCTCGCCGCAGACTTTCAAGTCCGCTCGAGACTCCAGCAGTGAGCACACACCTTTTCGAACCACTTCGTGGTCGTCTGCAATTAGGATACGCAAGGGCCCGATTTCCTCTGGACGGGGGCAACCGTCAGCACCGTGGGACAATCGGCGAAGAATGACCGAATTCTATCTTTGCGTTTCAGGGATGTCCACACGAGAGCGATAGTCCAAAAAAGAATTCAACAAACATTAACTTAAGCTTTTAGTGTTGGGAGGCCTACGAGAAGGAGAACTAGTACGGAACACGGTCAAGGCATCTCCCGCCCAGAGTAGACGCCCTGACCGCATTCGCGCATATCGTTTGTACAACCAACCCTAATTTTGGTCCATCAGGACTTCGATGTAATTCGCGGTGTGGGAAAACATCAGAATTAACGCACGCATTAACTAATTCTCGTCGGTTAGTCGGCTTCCCAAAATGGATTCCCAAAACGGTTCACGCCGCCTTCGCCGCCCGCACCGTCATCCGGTTTATCCTGAGCTTCGAACGGACCGAAGGGCTGCGTCTTGTGCGCAGTATTTCAACGCTGTCATCCCGACCGAAGTGACCCGGCCTTTTACGTCGCGCCGCCTTTTGGCGCGCCGGGTCACGCAGCGGAGGGATCGTGGCACAATTTCACGTCATCTAGGACGCCGTAACCAGCGAAAACTCCACGCGTCGCCGCATCGGGTCAATTCGCTCCGCACGCACCCGCACACGGTCGCCCAATTTCCAAGCCAACTCCTTGACGGGCTTCTTCGCGCCCCGTCGCCCGCGCCGCCCAGAATCTCCGCCCAACACCGCCACCATAGCGTGATCGCTTTCGCGAAAGACGACTCGCGCATCTGCCGCTTCTTCCAGCGCGGTAATCGGCAGCAAGCCTTCCACAAACACCTCCAGCAACTCCACAAAGCAGCCGAATTTCTGTACCGAGATGATCAGCGCCTCGTACTCGTCGCCAAGATGATGCTCCATAAATTGCGCGGTCTTCCAATCGATCAATTCGCGTTCCGCAGACGTGGCGCGGCGCTCCGTCTCGGAAGTTTCCTGAGCAATTTCTTCCAGGTGATTCAGCGAATACAGCGCGGCCTCCACGCCTACGGCAGGTTTGATGTGCGTAGGCTCTGGCGCATCCGGATGCGCCAGAGCCCACTTGAGATTGCGATGAACAATCAGATCGGCATACCGCCGAATGGGCGAAGTGAAGTGCGTGTATTCATCGAAGCCCAGCGCGAAGTGGCCCAGCGGCTCCGCGGAATAGCGCGCCTGTTTCAAGGAACGCAGCATCAGGTACGACACGATGCGCTCTTCTGTTTTTCCAGCTAGTTTTGCCAAAAGCCGCTGATAATGCTGCGGCGTAATTTTCAAATCCGTCCCGGGCAGCGACACGCGCTGTTGCCGTTCCCGGCCGTGGCTGTACGAATCGGGACGCCCCGCTTTTGCCGGCGCGGGAGTCCGCCCGTGGCGCACCGCGATTTCCCGTTGATGCAAATCTTCGACGCCCAGCGAGTAACCAAAGGCACGTGCCAGCTCTTCAAACTCCAGAACTTTGCGGGCATCCGGCTTTTCGTGCACGCGATGCAGAGACTTCAACCCTCGACCAAACAGGTAGTGGTCCACGGCGCGATTCGCCGCCAGCATGAATTCTTCAATGATGCGATGTGCTATGTTCCGTTCGCTGCGAGAAATATTGTTGATCTGCTGCTGCTCGTCGAATTCAATGACCGGCGCGGGAAGATCGAAATCAATGGATCCATTTTCCCGCCGCCGCGCATTCAGCAGCAACGCCAATCCCTTCATAGCGCGGAAATGATGATTCAGATGACTGTACCGCGAGGTCATCTCCGGATCGCCTTCCAGCACCTTGTTCACGTTGGTATACGTCATCCGCTCCGCGGAACGAATCACCCCCGCAGTCATCCACGCCGTCAGCGGCCTGCCCGCGGAATCAAACTGCATGATGGCGCTCATCACCAGCCGCTCTTCGCGCGGTTTCAGCGAACACATGCCATTGGAAAGCGATTCCGGAAGCATCGGCACCGCGCGATCGATGAAATACACCGAATTGCCGCGTAGCCGCGCCTCGCGATCCAGTGGCGCTTCCGGCAACACGTAATGCGCCACGTCCGCGATATGCACTTGCAGCAGCCACCCGCCATCACCGCGGCGCTCCACGTAAACCGCATCGTCGAAATCACGCGCCGTTTCGCCATCGATGGTCACAATGGGCAAATCGCGAAAATCTTCCCGCCCCGCGAAATCGTTTGGCGTGACAGGAATCGCCAGCCGCTCCGCCTCTTGCACCACTTCGCGCGCAAACACGTGCGGAAGATGATGCTTGCGGATAATGATTTCCGTGTCGACACCCAGATCGCCGGGCCGCCCAAGAATTTCAATCACCCTTCCGGTCGGAGGTGCCCCTCCGCGCGGATAGCGGACCAGTTCCACGTTGACCACCGCGCCATCCAGCTTGGCAATGTGCGGCAGCCGTTTGCTGCGTGAGCCCTCTTTGCCGCCTGGCAGCAGTTGTTCGCGCAGCGCGGCAGAAAGCTCCTCGCCAGGCAACAACTCGATCTCGTGTTGCACGCGATGATCGTAAGGGATAACCACTGGCCCGCGCGATGTGTAGCGAAACAGCCCAACGATCGCGGGATGCGCGCGCCCAACAATGCGCGCAATGCGTCCTTCCGCGCGCCGCGCTCCAGGCATCCCGCTGAGCCGCGCAATGCGCACGATCACGTGGTCGCCGTGCATCGCGTCTTCCACGTAATCGCGAGGAATGAAAATATCGCCGTCGATGTTGGGAATAGCCACGTCGGGAACCACGAAGCCGTAACCGTCGTGATGCAGCACCAGTCGCCCGCGAATCTCATCGCGCGAAGCCGCTTTGTGCTGCGGAATCGGCTCGACAACGGCGGCCGGCGCCGCGGCGGCGGACTTGGCAGGTGCGGGGGACTTGGCACCTGCAGGCGCATTCTGCGAACGCCGCAGCAGGAAGCGGCCGTGGGTCAGTTCCTCGACCAGCCCCTTTTTCTTCAGCCGCAGCAGCATCTGCAGCAGCGGGCGGCGGTGGTCCTTCTTGATGTGCAGCGAGCGCGAAAGATCCTCAAGTGACACCGGATCATTTCTAAGTTGCAGAAAACGAAGTATGTTATCAGGACTGAGCGGCGACGGGCGAGGCATGTGCCATGGCCTTTCTAGGGAGCGCAGGTACTTCCGGTTTCATGCAGAAAGATTCTGTCACTTTTTTTAAGTTCGCTGTAACTTTTTTCGGCTTTCGACAGTTTCATAGGTAGGCCAACACACGACCGATTAGCCGCCCTCCGTCAGGCTAGTCGGAATTCCCCGAAAGGGGAATAAGGGGAGGCGGGAAGACCTGGCCCGCCTCCTTTCTCTTTTTAGCGAGTCCCTTCCATTTCCATGCGGCTGACGTGAGCGCAGAGAATTCCGCTCCCATGAAAAGCGCGGGTTTCAAGCTACTCTAACGACGAATTCCGAAGTCTCGAGACTGTTTGACGCCACAAGGCGTTGGGGCCCCCACATCACCAATCTTTCAGTTATTTGCTGGTACATCGACAATAGGTTAAGCGAACAGTATGCGTTGGCGCGGCGATGTGGTTTGAACGGAGCGGCGGTTGTTACGCCGGATGGCTGGCGCGCGTCGCCGGGTCCTGCGGGGCGTAGTTTGTTCGTTGAGCGCTTCGGCGGCATGAGCCGCTACATTCGTGAGAACCAGGTCGGCGGCAGCGTTAGCCAAAAATACGCGAGCGGGAATTTTGTCGACGGGTGCCTCACTGACCTGATCGAGTGCTGCCATGAGTTCAGAAACACTACTAAAGTGGCGATTTCGTAAGCCAAGAATTTCTGCCGCGATGCCCATTATTTTTACCTCGAAGGGACCAGCATATCCATCTCTATCGTTTGATGCACCTGTACGGACGGACAGTTGGAATTCCCCGAAAGGGGAATATGGCATACGAGCCCCACTGGGTCCAGATAGTTCCCACGCATTTTTGGGTTCCTTTTGGAAAAAACAAAAGAGTTGCCACGCTCGAAATCCTTTCTGTCAGGAATCCTTGCGCACCAACAGAGTCTGAGATTCCGCGGAGGTCCCGGTCTGGGTTCGCGGTCAGCATGAGGATGGGAAGCTTGGGCAAGTGCTCCCGGATTTTTCTAGCTGCATCGAAGCCATTAAGCGCGGGCATTGAAATGTCAAGGACGGCTAAGCTACGTGTTTACGGGAGCGGATTCGTGTGGCGAGGGTTTCGTGCGAACAAGACTTCTCCGCTGCTCTACTCAGATAGAAAAGGTCGTGGTCTTCATGTGCTGGATCTGTGCCCTACTCGGCTCATTAACGGAAATTATATGTCCAGTTAGAGAACTAAGGATAAGGTATCTACCCGGCTGAGATGCTCCTAGCTCTTGCACCTGTTTACGTGCCTCATCCAAACTTCGCGCAAACGCTATCTTTTGTGGGTTGGAATTCTCTTCAACTTGGAAAATATCAAAGTGGGCGTCCATCGGTTTCTCCAGTCGTAAAGTCTGGAATGAAACCGTTCCGACGTGGATCACACTGCCGGGAACCAAGCGGGGGTTTCTAATTCGATTAACAGACATACGTTGTGGACAGGATTGTCCAGTGAAACAGTGTAAAAAGCGCAGGTATCTGGTAGGACCATATGCCTGTGCGTCGTGGTAGATCCTCGACTGGCGCTGCCAGTTTATTTCCTGGCAAGTAACGTCGGCCGGAAGTATTTACCGACGTGAAGATTCGTGACACTGAGACCGTACATTTTGACAGTATCCAGATGAAACACGCTTCGTTATTTTATGCGAACAAAGCTGAAACCACTCCGGGACGTCCTTCACTCTGTCGGCGGGCGTCCCACCTATCAACTGGAGCCAGCTTCCGTTCTCGGAGTAGCAAGATTCGTCGCGGACCAAAGGTAAGGCTCTTATGACTAAAAAGATTGATGTGCTTGAATTAATGAAAAATGGGAAAGTCCTGTCGTTTGGGAAGGCAGAAAACTTTGAAGAAGCGAAACAAGCAGCAAGGATTTACATGAACGCGACGTTGATAGCGGGGTGAAACAGTTCCGGGTGATTCTCACGAGACACCAACTCGTTGCTTTCTTGGACTCCCGAGAAGCACAAGTCGAATCAGTCGTTATGAAGCTGCGTTACGGAAAAGGCCCGATGTCGGATTCCGGATCCCACTGCTGGTCAAGTTCACTGTGCACGTACCACCAGATGGTCCTACCACAAACCTGCGCTCTTTACTTCTCTTTACACCGTTTTACTCGACAAACCTATTACCAACGTATATCTCTAAATCGGAGTTGAAACCCATCCGCTGCACATGCCGAACGTATTGCGAATGCGGACATAAATTCCTTCAAACTGTGACAGGAAGATTGGTATGGCAACAAGGGAATCAGAGGTTAAACACATGATCAGTGCCGAAGAAAAGCGTCAGGATTGCCTCCTTCTTACCGAGAGCGTCGAGCGCGCACCAAAACCTATCGTTGTCGTTCTGAGTTGGCACAGAGCCTATGGCGAGGCTTTGCTTTATGCCCAGTCAGATAGTGCGGCAACACTCATCTCAAAAGCTGAACAGCGCATCTTCGAACGGTATCTGGAAGTGGCCGCTTCCCCATCCTCACTTCCACCCGAAGAAGGCCGAGACTTGTGGAACGCAGTCACGGCACTATCTGAGTTGAAGAAGACGCTGGCTTTCGCTCTCGCGCCCCATCTCGCCATCCATTAGCATCTAGTGGCGTGACCAGCAGAGAAGAATTGGTTTCCCAAACCGCAGGAAGGCCGTATTTATGAGTCTCTTTCCAAGAAAAAATCAGCCCGCTGTTTGCCGAAGTTGTGGCAGTGCCATTTACAGGTCCAAAAGAAACGGCTTCGTAGAGTCCTTACTCCATCACATTCTATTCATTAGTCCGTATCGCTGCGTGGGGTGTAACGACCGGCAGCTTCGTTTCCGCCCCGCAAACCATTCGATACCCGGCACTAAACACGCCGTCTAGCGTTAAAGACTGTCACTATTGAATAATTTTAGGCAGCACATCGTACGCCATATGCTCCATGAACTACCGCATCGTGAAGATTTTAGTCGTGCACGCGACACAACCGGGACACACGATTCCGCGCCCACCTTGTCCGTACCGAAGATCCCGCCGCGCAAAGACTCACGCGTCTCCAATTCAGCCAAATTCGCGTTCTTGACTTGGACGAATCACTGGCACAGAATCCCCGGCACAGGTTTCCCAGGTTCCTCGTTCGCCATTTGTAGGCCCTTTTCTCGGTCGCCATATGCACCCGACCCGCCCAAGAATTAGGAGTGACACCCATGAGTACCGCACCTCGACCCGCTCTCGACATGAACAAGCTGAATGCTTTCATCGGACAGTTTGTCGGCGACCTCGGTGCCGCCGTCCACGCCGGAATGGTGGTCATCGGAGAAAAGCTGGGGCTCTACAAGGCGCTTGCCGCCACTCCGCAAAGCCCCGCCGAGCTTGCCGCCAAAACCAACACCGACGAACGCTACGTCCGCGAATGGCTCTCCTCGCAAGCCGCCGGAGGCTACGTCACCTACGACGAAAAGTCCGGCAAGTTCAGTTTGACCGAAGAACAGGCCTTCGCGCTGGCCCAGGAAGACAGTCCCGCCTATCTCCCTGGTGCCTTCGAACTGGCTTTAGGCTCGCTGGCGGCCGTGCCGCGCATCGCCGAATCGTTTCGTACCGGCGCGGGCATGGGTTGGCACGAGCACGAAGACGGCGTATTCCACGGATGCGAGAAATTCTTTCGTCCCGGTTACGCCGCGAACCTAGTAAGTTCCTGGATCCCTGCGCTCGAAGATGTGAACGAAAAATTGCAAAAAGGCGCGCGCATGGCCGACGTGGGCTGCGGTAAAGGCGCCTCCACCATCCTGATGGCCAAGGCCTATCCCAAGAGCCATTTCTTTGGCTTCGATTATCACGACAAATCCATCGAAGGCGCGCGCGAAACGGCGAAGCGGGAAAATGTCGCCGATCGCGTCGAATTCGACGTCGCCAAGGCCAAGGAATTTCCCGGCAAAGATTACGACTTGGTTGCGGTTTTCGATTGTCTGCACGACATGGGCGACCCGGTCGGCGCGGCCAAACACGTGCTTCAGTCCCTCAGCAAAGATGGCACCTGGATGATTGTCGAGCCGTTTGCCAACAATGAACTGAAAGACAATTTGAATCCGGTGGGCCGCGTTTATTACTCGTTTTCCACGCTGCTCTGCACGCCATGCTCGCGTTCGCAAGAAGTAGGGCTGTGCCTGGGCGCGCAGGCAGGTGAGGCGCGAATTCGCGACGTGGTGACCGCGGCGGGATTCACACGTTTCCGGCGCGCCACGGAAACGCCGTTTAATATCGTCTACGAAGCGCGGCCTTAGAACGGTTTGCCGCTACTCTCTACCGCAGATACGCTTTAGCGAACGAAGCAATCTTGTTGCCCAAACCTTCCGCGTGTTTCCAGCAATAGGCGTAATCGCGTGGCGCGGTGCCATTACAAAATTGCCCCTTCTTTCCCTGATATTTGCACAGCACCTTCTTGGGTGCCGGAGGTGCGGTTTGCGTCGCTGTTGCACGTTGTGGCGCGGTGGCCGTTGCTGCCATTCTGGCGTCTCCTGATTTAGATTCACCTCTACTTTACGGAAGAGTGTGAGCCTGCCACAACCTGTACAAAGGGATGAATCTCGTACAGGTCGACTGACACGCCGCGATTGTCACTTGGCGGAGATTCAGATATCGTGCAGGTTCGGTTCGTGCAGTCCAGTTGCGGAGACATCAGTGTGAGCCAGATTTTGCGGTGTTTCAGTATTTTAGCGTTCGTGCTGCTGGCGTGCGCCGCTGCCACCCGCGCCCAGATGGGCCCGGAAGAGGCTGGCAGCGAGTGGCAAGTGTGGACCGGCGGCGGCCACGGAATTAATGGCAGCACCTCGGGCACCGGAGTTTGGAATGTGGGGCTGCGCTACGGACTCATCTTGACCGCGCCGCATGGCCCGGGCTTTTTGCAGGGTCAACTGGAATACGCGCTGGATGCGGTTCCGGTGTGGGTGATTACCCAGCGGACGAATACGGCTTACGGCGCTGGCGTGAATCCCTTCGCCTTTAAATGGATTTTGTCCAAGCCGCAAAGGGTAAAACCCTTTTTCGAAATTGAAGGTGGCACGCTCTTCACCAACACCAAAGTGCCGGAACTGACTTCGCAGATAAATTTCACCACCAGCGCGGCGCTGGGTATGCATGTGCTAGGCGTGAAGCACGATTGGACCGCGGAAGTCCGTTTCATGCACATCTCCAATGCCGGCTTGGCCACGCC
>Ga0070762_10000968_pt1 | contig 12850 bp, 13 predicted proteins | sample HubBroMetageREF2_FD_66726 | JGI IMG/M metagenome (GOLD analysis project Ga0070762, IMG submission 66726) | Reference soil microbial communities from the Hubbard Brook experimental Forest, New Hampshire, USA - Hubbard Brook CCASE Soil... | ecosystem: Environmental > Terrestrial > Soil >...
CAACTTCTCGTCCACTTCGGACTGGAATTTAGTTTTGTCGACACCACCGACCCGGCCGTAGTGCTCGGTGCGCTCCGCCCAAACACCAAAATGCTTTACGTCGAGACGCCCACCAATCCCACCATGCGCATCACCGATCTTTCCGCCATGGCCAAGCTGGCCAACGAGCGTCGCGCCATCCTGGTCGTCGACAACACTTTCTTGACCCCGTACCTCCAACGCCCCATCGAACTCGGCGCGCACATCGTTGTCCACTCCATGACCAAATATCTTGGCGGACATAGCGACGCCACCGGGGGCGCCGTCGTCCTCACCCGCCCCGAAGATGCCGAGAAAATTTATTTCATCCAGCGATCCGCGGGCGCGGGCTTGGCCCCCATGGATTGCTTCCTGATGTCGCGCGGCGTCAAAACTCTCGCCGTCCGCATGCTGCAGCACAATGCCAACGGCCTCGCCGTCGCCCGCCACCTCGACGCCCATCCAAAAGTCCGCAAAGTTTTTTATCCGGGCCTGGCTTCTCATCCGCAACACGATCTTGCTCGCCGTCAGCAAAAAGGTCCCGGTGGCATGCTGGCTTTCGATGTTGGCTCGGAAGAAGCCGCTCGCCGTTTCCTCAATCAGGTAAAAGTCTGCTCGCTAGCCGAAAGCCTGGGCGGCGTCGAATCTTTAATCTCACTTCCCGCGATGATGACCCACGCATCCATGCCCAAGGAAGTTCGCGACCAGGTCGGCATTACCGACAGCCTCGTCCGTCTCTCCGTCGGCATCGAAGACGTAGAAGACATAATCGCCGACCTAGACCAAGCCCTTCTCCACATTTAGTTGCTGGCCCGGTTAAGGTATAGATTCAGAAGACGCCCTATATCTTCGTTCCAGGAAGTGGATGTTTATCGTCTTGCTGATTGAAAGCAAGCGGCATAGCATCTCGCCACTTAAATCGTTAAATCCAATTCCAGGTGCATCTCACTCGCCCTATGGCTGCATCAAGCGTCCACATTCCTCCAAGCCGTTCTGTCTCGGCATTTTCGCTACTCGCCGTTCTGATGGTCATCGTCTCGTACATTCTGCTGCTGGTGATTGCGGCAGCGTGCGTATATTTGCCGTACCTGGCGTTAACCAGGCTAAACACCATGAACGCTCAGATGTTCGTGCTTTTATTTGGCGGCGTCTTAGTAGCGGGAGCTCTGCTTTGGTCCATGGCGCCTCGCCGCGACCATTTCAAAGCTCCTGGGTTGCTACTCGATCGTTCTTCCCAGCCCACCCTGTTTAAAGAAATTGACGCGATCGCTGCGGCGCTCAATGAGCAAGTGCCGGCCGAAGTCTATCCTGTTGGTCAGCCCAACGCTTTTGTCGCCGATCGCGGCGGCATTTTAGGATTCGGAAGTCGTCGTGTAATGGGCATCGGCTTACCGTTGCTTTCCGTCCTGAGCGTTACTGAACTCCGTGCCGTGCCGTGCTCGCTCACGAATTTGCGCACTTCTACAGTGGAGACACTTCTCTGGGACCTTGGCTTTATCGCGCTCAGAGTGCCATACTGCGCGTTTTTCGGAACTTGGATGAGCTTGACGTTTTCGCCCGCGTGAACGTCATCCGGTTACTGATGGTGCTTGTCTCGTTTATTTTGCGGCAATATTTCTTAGTCTTTCTTCGCGTCATCAATTTCATCTCTCGAAAGCAGGAGTTTCGTTCCGACGAACTCGCCTGCATCATCGGTGGCAAAAGGTCCGCAATCTCGGGCCTTGAGAAAATTCACGGCGCCGGATTAGCTTGGGTTCCTTATTGGACCTCGGAGGTTGTACCCGTTATTGATCACAATTGCCTTCCCGCAATTGCCGAAGGCTTCGACCTGTTCATGAAGGAACCTGATATAGCGCGGCAAATCGAAACCTTATTAGCCGCGGAAAAAGCCTCACCCAAGACCGACCCTTTCGATTCTCATCCGCCGCTTCAAGAGCGCGTCCAGACTATGGAACGCATACGGGCTGCGGACACCGATGCCGATGAGCAGGTAGCGATGTCACTCATCGCGGAACCGCTTGTCTTGGAACAGCTCTTTATTGGACAAATGAATCCCGGCCTCCCCAAAAACTCCCGTCGCCGCGTTTCCTGGGAAGAAGTAGCTCCGGTGGTCACGATTCCCGCGTGGCGGCTCTCTTTGGAAAAGTATGGCGCCGCGCTCGAGGGCAAATGCATCGATTCCCTTCCACTTCTTTCGAAACAGATTTCCAATATCGGCGCAGCTATGCCAGACTCAAAGGGCATGCTCTTGGACGCTGCACAACGACGCGAGAGAGCGCTCGGACTTCTTGTGGCTGCCATGGGAACCGCACTCATTGAAAACGGCTGGGCCCTTGAAGTGCGACCCGACCGGTTCTACGCCCATCGAGGTGACGACCAACTCGATGTCCCAAATTTCGTGTCCGGGCTTGTCGCCGGGAAAATCCCCTCAGAAGAGTGGCTCAAAAAATGTCAGGACTTGGGAATTTCGAATTTGCCGCTGGTGGGAGTCGCAACTGCTGCAGGTATACAGCCAGCCACTTAGACTCGCGTCGGCTAGCCTTAAGTCTTTTTGTTCTCGATTTCTGCCAACCAATGTAGATAGTCTGTTGAACCGCCAGATATTGTCAGTACCACGAACTCCGGCGTCTGGTAGGAATGCAGCCGTTTCACTTCCCTTTCTAATTCCTTCAGCTGCCTCGCTGTAGTCTTCATGATCAGCAGATACTCTCGCCCACGCTCCATCTTGTCCTTCCATCTGTAGATCGATTCCAACGCCGCGCTGCTGATGTTCACGCAAGCGGCCAACTTCTTTTCCACCACGCACCTCGCAATCTTGCGTCCCTCCGCAAGAGAGCCGCAGGTCACCAGCACCACTCGAAATTGTCCCGCACGTCCCATTTTTTCCGTACCTCTCCAACTTTTATTCCGGAGTAGCACACTTTTTCCGCGTTTCCTCACCGCCACCCCTACACCTCGCCCAACAGAACGGTTAGAATATCCGCACTATGAGCACCACTCCCATTAAATTCGGCACCAGTGGCTGGCGCGGGCTCATCGCCGATGATTTCACCTTCGCCACCGTGCGCCTTGCCGTCCGCGCCATCTCTGAACATCTCAAAAGCAAAAAAGCCGATCCTACCGTCCTGGTCGGCTACGACACCCGCTTCTACTCCGAAGAATTTTCCGCACTGGCCGTCCATGTGCTCCAGGAAAATGGCATCAAAACGCTGCTCTGCGATACTTTCACCCCAACTCCCGCCGTGGCCTTCGAAATTCTTCGCCGCAAACTCGATGGCGGCATTAACTTCACCGCCAGTCACAATCCCGCGCAATACCACGGCCTGAAATATTCCGGCTCCGACGCTGGCCCCGCGCTCCCCGAAGTGACCAAAGACATTGAAGCCCGCGTCGCAAAGATCATGGAGCGCGATGCCGCATCGTCATCGTCCAAATCCGCTGCGCCACATCCCAAGCACACCAACGACGGTCTCGGCGAAAAAGTGAACCTTCGCGCCGACTATCTCAAACGCATCAACGAACTGGTCCGCTTCGACGTCATCAAAAAAGCCAATTTGAAAGTCGTAGCCGACGTCCTCCACGGCGCCGGGGCTGGCTATCTCGACAAAGCTCTCGCCGACCATGGCATCGACGTCACCGCTCGCCGCACCAACCGCGACTGCCTCTTCGACGGTACCGGCCCGGATGTCAGCGAAGAAAATCTCGCGCCTCTCGCTCAAGCCGTGAAGGAATCTGGCGCGAAGGTCGGACTCGCCACCGACGGCGACGCCGATCGCTTCGGCATTATCGACTCAGACGGTACCTGGATTCAGCCCAATCTCATTCTTGCTCTTGTCTACGATTACCTGGTCGAGTCGCGCGGCTGGAAAATGCCCGCGGGCCGCAGCGTGGCCACCACCCAAATGGTCGATGGCGTCGCCAAATTCCACGGCCAAACCGCCTATCAGACTCCGGTCGGCTTCAAATATATCGGCCAGCTCATCCGCGAAGATAAAATCGCCCTGGGCGGGGAAGAAAGCGCCGGGCTCACCATCCGTGGCCACATCCCGGAAAAAGACGGCATTCTCGCCTGCCTGCTGGTCGCCGAAATGACCGCCATCCGTGGCGCCTCGGTCATGGATCAAGTCCGCGCCGTCTACAAGAAACTCGGCCGCGAGTTCCATCCGGTCCGCGAGAATCTCCACCTCTCTGACGAACAGAAGGCAAAGACCATCAAAAAGGTGGCCGTGGACGCTTCGACACTACTCGGAAGAAAAGTTGTATCCGTGGATCGCACCGATGGAGCAAAATTTGTCTTCGAAGATGGCTCCTGGATGTTGCTCCGCCTCAGCGGCACCGAACCTCTTCTCCGCCTTTACGTGGAAGCAGACAGCATGGCGGCCACACAGAAATTAGTGCGCGACGCCTCCGATTGGATTTTGAAAGAAGAATGAGCTTGGAGCTACAAGACAAACTGCAGGGCGCTTTGCTGAAGTACAGCCGCCACATTCTCGCGGCCTTCATCGTGGTGCTGCTGATCCACGACGTTTTTGGTACCCACGGCTTTCTTGCCATGCAGAAAAAGCAGCAGGAAATTCAGCACGTCAAAGCGGAAATAAACCGTCTGAACAAAGAAAACGCCGCGTTAGGTCAAGACGTGAAAGACCTGAAGACCGATCCGCAAACCATCAAGAAAATCGCTCGCGAAGAACTGGGACTGGCCAAGCCCGGCGAAATCATAATCAAGTTGCCGCCTCCGCCACCGGCCGACTCGCCGGCTCCAAAGCTTTAACCGTTCTTTTCCTGGAGCGCGTTCTCCACAACGACAGCGCCAGCATCCCCAGAAAAATACCACACAGTCCCAGCGTCGCCAGTGCTATCCCGCATTTATGTTTCGGCAGTATCGACAGTCGCCCGTACACAAATTCAATGTGCACCCAATACACCAGCAGCGACGTTTCCCCAAACTGCATCGCGGGACTGAATCCCTTCAGCGCCAGTCCCCATCGACACCACGCATACGCAAACGCCGTCAACAACAACAGCACACCACACCTCAGCAGCAGAAATTCCGGACTCGCGTGCCAATAGTCGTACACCGCATACAGTTGCACCGGCGAGCGATCGAGGAGGATAGACAACACAATTGCCGCCACTCCCGAGCAAGCCACCGCCGCGAAAAATCGCGTCTCCTGCTTCCGCGCGAATCGCGAGAATAATAAAAATCCTGCCGCTAGGCCTGCAAACGCAAACGCTGCCCACGGAAAAACGGGAAATAGCCAGTGCTGCGGCTCACTAAACACATGTACGCCATTGACGTACGACTCCACAGGCCACGGCAAAAAGTTGGGCCTCCACGTCGTCCACAAAGGTGGCGTCAACAACCCAATCGCCACCGCAATCGCTACGGAGCATACAATGCTCCTCCGCCTTGCCGCCTCCACTCCGCCCCCAGCCGTGAACCAGCAAAACACGCCCATCAACACCATCGACACTCCCAAAATGTTCAGCACATCCACCCGTAGCAAATCTGTCCAGGTAACAAATTTGTACCCCAGCACGTACTCCTGCACGCGAAACAGCAGTCCCAATCCAAAAATTTCTGCACCGCGCAACATCGTCTGCCTCGCGATCGCCCCGCGCTCAATTCCCTTCGCCCGCAACTTCTCCGTCACCAGTGCAAAAGAAACTCCCGCCAAAAAAATAAATAATGGCGCGGGCAATGTCGCCGCGATTTGCGATATTTTGTACAGGTAGGTTTGGTGCAGTTCAGGCCGCAGCCACGAATCGTAACAGTGCGCCTGAAACATGAGTAGGCACGCCAGCCCGCGCATCCAGTCGATATAGCTCAGTCGTTGCAAGTTCGCTCTCTTTCGACAGTTTACAATCTTCCGGGCAGCCTTTTCCTGCCGCAACAAATCTGTTGTGTAATGTTGCTATGCACTTGCAACCCTTGAGGCTCATCCGCGAATGAAACAGCTCGGCATCTGGCCAGTCTTAGGAATTTGGGCGGCCATCTCTCTTTGCGGCACCCTGTTTGCCGCTTGGCAGAGTTACGGTGGCATCGCTTTCGCCTCCGCCGTCACTATCTTCTCGTTCCTGCTCTTGATCATGCTGCTCTTTGCGGCTCGCGGCGTAGCAGATCGTCTCGCAAAACAATTTGGTCCCCTCGCCGGCATCATTCTCGCCGCAACTTTGTTTCTCGCCTACGTCTTCTACCTCGTAGGCACCCACTCGCTGTCATTAATTCGCGCCGGAGAGATGGCCGCCTTTGTTTTCGTACCTATCGGCATCGCCACGCTCGCCGATCGCGCAGCTCCCGGCTCTTGGCTCGACTTTCTCACGCTCGCCGGCGTCTGGGTCTTCGTTAAATTCGGCCCCTCACATTCCCTCTGGCCTTATCCCGGCGGCCGCCTCGCCTATGTCATGACCGTCCTTATTGCTGTCGACGTCGCTCTCGCCACGTTTGTCCTCGTCCGCCGCATCAACGGCATCGGCTACTCCATCGGCTGGGGCAAAAGCTGGTCATTCTATGTCCCGGTCAGTTTCCTCGTTTTCGCCTGCGTCGCCATTCCCATGGGAATCTCCATGCACTTCATAGCCTTCGCCCCGCAATGGAATCACTGGCGCTCAGTTGCCGGACTCACCGTCGCCATTCTCTTCTTCACCGCATGGCCTGAAGAGTTTCTGTTTCGTGGATTGTTGCAGAACATGCTGGCTCGCGCTTCGAAAAGCGATTTTGCCGCATGGTGGACCGCTTCCATGCTCTTTGGCTTCTCGCACATCACCAACATGGGTTTTCCCAACTGGAAGTACGTCACCTTGGCTTGTGTGGCTGGTCTCTTCTACGGCTGGACGTGGCGCCGCTGCAATTCCATTTTCGCGTCCGCGCTCGTTCACGCAGGCGTCGACGCCATCTGGCACTTCCTATTTCGCACTCTTTAGAAATCAAAACGGGAGGGTAAACCACTTTTCCTGCGACTGCTCATTCAAACCATTCACTGCGATACGCCAGCCACCAGCAGGCCGCCAGGATCGGGAATGTCGCTCCCAGCGCCCACCAGAAGGGCAGAATCAAATCCGCGATCAGTCCGAAGGCCGTAAACGTAAGCCAGAATACTTTGCGTTGCATGTCTTAGTCTAACGTGGTTACCAAATCCGGCGAGCCAATTCCGCCGACAATGCATTTCCACTTCTCAATCAATCGGCCTGCTTCAATTTTTCCAGATACGCCGCGTAGGCAGTCTTCACCTTAGCCGCGTCCGGAGCCGAAGTGGCATGATCGATCAGCAGGTTCACAAACGAATCCATCGCCTTATCTACTTCCTCAAACAAGGCATGGTTCGTCTTCGAAAGCGCGGTGTCTCCTCCATAATCCTCGGCCTTGTCCCACGTCCGCTCCAAGATCTTCGCGAGCATCGCCGCGCCCGGATTGTCGCCCTTTTGCGAAGCGGTATAGGCCAATTGCGCCAGCGCGCGGTAAGGCCCCATCTTGGAGTTGTCCACGCCGACTGTTTGAGGCAGTTTCCGATCTTGAGCTCGGGCTGACCCCGCCGCCAGCAGCGCCATACCCAACGTGACCGAAGCTGCAAATCGCAGCAATTTCGCCGATGTACTGCATGCAATCGAAGCAGACATTTTTCCTCCTTCTTCCACGTCCCCAGGTTAAGGTAGAAATTCTTTGGCCTTCGAGTACCGCGACTGAATGTTTAAACAGAATACATGCCCCGCTTCGCTTCCGGACCGCCGATAGCGCAAGAGTCAATAGAAGAATGGCTACAATTTGCCCGCTTGCGCTTTTCCTGAAGCTCTAACAAGTTTCCAGAATCTGAAGCATCCGTTTTTCGACTGTTCATCCCTCAGCCTGCCCTAGCTTATTCCTGCCATCTAGGTATAGTCTTACCGCACTTGCATCCCGTACTCAGGCCCAAATCAATTTCTTCCAAGGACACCCATGCCCTTAGACACTTCGAACTCCCCAACCGGATTCCGCGTCCACTCTCATGAAACCGACGGCTGGATGGTCGTCGAATGCCATGGCAAACTCACCGGCCAGAATGCTCTGCTCCTGAAAGAAGAAGTGCGCAGCTTGATTCCGCTTCACAAGCAAATCGTATTGGACATGAAAGAAGTCCCCATGATCGACAGCTCCGGCTTGGGCACCGTGGCCACTCTTTACATTTCCGCAAGAACCCGCGGCTGCCAACTCCAGGTAATCAACGCCAACGAACAGATAAAAAATATCTTCCGCATGACCAATTTGCTTTCGCTTTTCGAACTCGCCGGTCGCCACCACGGCAAGACTTTCTAGCAACTCACCAAAATAAAAACGGCGGCACCCATCAGGATGCCGCCGCTAACTCTCATACCTGCGCGCCTCGTGAGCGTTCCACTACTTTTGCAGGTGCGCTTCCAGAAACCACAGATCCTTGTCGAGTTCCCGCGTCAATTGCGTGAACACGTCCGCCGTAATGGCGTCTCCCAAATCATCTGACTCCTGCACCGCTGTACGCAACGCATTCGCGTGATGCGCCACATTGTGCACCAAAAACTTCAGCATGCTCTCGGCGTCCGAAGCCTCCAGATCTGCCTCTTTCAGCCCGGATTTTGCCGCAGCCTCGCGCGCCGTTCCATTCGCCACGCCGCCCAGCGTCGTCACCCGCTCTGCCAGTGTATCCGTCTGCTCTTCCAAATGTCCCGCGATCGAATCAAACAATTCGTGCACCTGAATGAAGTGCATGCCCTTCACGTTCCAGTGCGCCCACTTCACCTGGGTGCGCAGATCGGTGCTATCCGCCAATCGCTGGTTCAGCAAAGCGATAAGCGCCTGCCGATTATTCTCCGGAACTCCCACACTGCTCGGAACTGTCCGTAGCATTGCCGCCGCTGCCGCCGGTTTTGCCATGATTTATGCCTCCTTATGGTAGGAACTCTCCGTAATATGGGATGACGACTAGACGGGGAACGATACAATTAAGTTTGCGAGACGGGCCGCGGCTCGGCCACATCCGCGTACAACTTATCAATCAACTTCCGATATTGCTCTTCCACTACGCGCCGTTTCAACTTCATGGTGAACGTCAAACTGCCGCTATCAAACGTAAAGTCGTCCGCCAGCAGCGCAAACCGTTTGATCCCTTCATATTGCGCCAGGTGCGACGTCAATCGCTGCACTTCACCCTCAATTAACGCATAGGCGCGTGGGTGCGCCGCCAGTTCCGCGGGCGATGAAAATTTTAATCCCTCTTCCGCCAGCTTTGCCGACACCGACACCGGGTTCAACACAATCAGCGCCACAATGAACTTCCGCTGATCCCCCACCACCATCGCGTTCAAAATGTACGAACTGGTCTTCAACGTATTTTCAATCGGTTGCGGCGCCACAAACTTTCCCGCCGCCGTTTTCAGCAAATCCTTCTTCCGGTCCGTGATAAACAAGTACGAATCCTTGTCCAAATACCCTATATCGCCGGTCTTAAACCAGCCGTCTTCGCTCAACACTTCACTCGTCGCGTCCGGCGATTTGAAATACCCCTGCATGATGCACGGGCCTTTTGCCAGAATCTCGCCATCTTCCGCTATCCGGATTTTTACGTTGGTGATCGGTCGCCCCGAACTCCCCGCTCGATTCTTCGGATAATTGGAAGTCAAAACCGGAGAAGTCTCCGTCAATCCGTATCCCTGATAGATCGGAATCCCAATCGCCCAGAAAAATTCCGCCAATTCTTTCGAAAGCGGCGCGCCGCCCGACATCACAATGCGCAGATGCCCGCCAGTTCCCTTGCGCACTTTCGAATACACCAACCGGTCGGCAATCGCCCACTGCAACTGCAATCCCAGTCCCGCTTTCGCTTCTCCACAACGCCAGCGCGCCGATTCCCGCGCCACCTTCATCGCCCACTCAAACAGCTTTCGCTTCGTCCCTTGCTGCTTGCTGCCCTGCTCCATCAATCGCGCATAAATCTTTTCGAAAAATCGGGGCACTGCCGCCAAAATTGTTGGCCGCACTTCCAGCAAAGCCTGCGCCACATTCTCTACCACTTCCACATACGCCACCGGGCACCCGCTAAAGATGTACACGTAGTCCAGCATCCGCCCGTACACGTGCGCCAGCGGCAGAAACGACACCGCCAAATCCATCGCGGGTTCCAGGTTCAGTTCCGGACACGAGTCCGTCACATTCGAACTGAAATTCATGTGCGTCAACATCACACCCTTTGGCTCGCCCGTGGTTCCCGATGTGTAAATCAGTGATGCCAACTGTTCCGGCACCACTTTTGCCACTCGCGTCCGATACGCGGCAATCTCCGCAGCCCCCGAGGTCGCAATCAACGTTTCATAGCGCAGAAAGTCCGTGGGCAGCGTCTCCCCCGCTCCCGATACAATCACCTGCTGCACATCTTTCAGCTTGGCTCGCACCTTCATGAACTTTTCGAGTTGCGCAGCTCCGGCCACGAACAGCACTTGCGCCCCGCAATGATTCAGGATGTATGTCATCCGCTCCGGCGACTCGTTGAAGTACACCGGAACTGTCACCCCGCCTGAGCCATTGATCGCGAAATCCGCGGTATGCCATTCGGGGCAATTCGGCGCGAACACTCCCACTCGGTCGCCAGACTTCACGCCCAATTCCACAAATGCATCCGCCAGTCCGGCCACCCGCCGCAAAAACTCTTGCGACGAAATAGCCTCCCAGCGTTCCGCTCCACGCACCATTTGCGCGCGCGGCGACGGATGCTCGTCCACAGCCTTCAGAAATCGTGCAGGAAGTGTGCGGTAACTCATGCGGATTCCGACTCTACCCTAGGTCCCATTTTCACGCAACGCGACCTCGTGTCTAGCTATCGTCTCAGTTAAGGCGAGATACGCTGCGACTGGCAATACCACCAAGCCTTCATCGCTCGCGCATCGTCCAACGCTTAAACTGCACAAGCGGCGATTCCCGGATTACCCGCCAAGAATCCGCCTGAGTTAAGATGATCCTCAGGAGCCGAACCCATGAGCGCCACCACTTCCGTCATCAATGATCCCGCCACCAGCCGCGGCCCCTTTCGTGCCCCTCGCGGACTCGAACTCTCCTGCAAAGGTTGGCAGCAGGAAGCGGCTCTCCGCATGCTCCTCAACAATCTGGACCCCGACGTCGCCGAAAAGCCGGAAGACCTGGTCGTCTACGGTGGCACCGGCAAAGCCGCTCGCAACTGGGACTGCTTCCACGCCATCGTCAAATCTCTTCGCGCTCTGGAATCCGACGAGACCCTCCTCATCCAATCCGGCAAGCCCGTCGCCGTCTTTCGCACTCACGACTACGCTCCGCGCGTCCTCCTCTGCAACTCCAATCTTGTCGGCCACTGGAACAATTGGGAGAAGTTCAACGAATTCGATCGCGCCGGCCTAATGATGTACGGCCAGATGACTGCCGGCAGTTGGATCTACATCGGCACGCAAGGAATTCTCCAGGGCACCTACGAAACCTTCGCGTCCGCAGCTCAACAACATTTCGGCGGCGATCTAAGCGGCAAACTCGTCGTCACCGGCGGCATGGGCGGGATGGGTGGAGCTCAGCCTCTGGCCGCCACCATGAATGGCGCCGCATTTCTCGGCATCGACGTCGATCCCGAACGCATCAAGCGCCGCGTCAAAACCGGCTACTGCGATGTGATGGTCACCTCACTCGATGAAGCTTTGCGCATTCTCAAAAATGCCGTCCGCACTCGCGAAGCAACTTCCGTCGGTCTCGTCGGAAATTGTGCCGACCTCATCCCCGAACTCGCCAAGCGCGGCATCGTTCCCGACATTCTCACCGACCAGACCAGCGCTCACGATCCCATCGGTGGTTACGTGCCTAACGGCATGACACTTGCCCACGCGATTGAACTCCGCACCGCCAATCCGCAGGAATATCGCAAGCGTTCCATCACTGCCATGGCCCAACATGTCCAGGGCATGCTCGACCTCCAAAAGCTTGGCTCCATCACCTTTGACTACGGCAACAACATTCGTACCTTCGCACATGAGGCCGGAGTCAAGAACGCTTACGACTTTCCCGGATTCGTTCCGGCCTACATTCGCCCGCTTTTCTGCGAGGGCAAAGGTCCATTCCGTTGGGCCGCGCTTTCCGGCGAAGCTTCCGACATCGCCCGCACCGATCAACTGGTGCTCGAAATGTTTCCGGAAAATCAGCATCTCAAGCGCTGGATCCAAATGGCCCAGAAGAAAGTGAAGTTTCAGGGACTTCCATCCCGCATCTGCTGGCTCGGCTACGGCGAACGCGATAAGTTCGGCTTGGCTCTCAACGATCTCGTCGCCAAAGGTGAACTCAAAGCACCCATCGTCATCGGCCGCGATCATCTCGACTGCGGCTCCGTCGCTTCCCCCTATCGCGAAACTGAATCCATGAAAGACGGCTCCGACGCCATCGCCGATTGGGCCCTTCTCAACGCGCTCGTCAACACTGCCAGCGGCGCCTCCTGGGTCTCCATTCACAATGGCGGCGGCGTGGGCATTGGCTATTCGCAGCATGCTGGACAAGTCACCTGCGCCGATGGCACCAAACAAATGGCCGAGCGCATCCAACGAGTGTTAACAAATGATCCTGGCATGGGCGTGGTGCGGCATGTCGACGCTGGTTATCCCGAAGCAATCTCGTTTGCAAAGAAGACTGGCGTCAAAGTCCCTATGCTGTAACAATCCTTCCAACGAACAGGGCGTACTGACGCAAATCATACGCGGTCAACAGCTCAAATTGAGGATTCTAAATCCTGAAGCCCCCACAGGAGTGGAATTATGTATACCGTCTTAGGTGCCAGCGGAAATACCGGTTCAGTCATTGCGCGTAAACTTCTTGCTAAAGGTG
>Ga0070762_10000969_pt1 | contig 12845 bp, 13 predicted proteins | sample HubBroMetageREF2_FD_66726 | JGI IMG/M metagenome (GOLD analysis project Ga0070762, IMG submission 66726) | Reference soil microbial communities from the Hubbard Brook experimental Forest, New Hampshire, USA - Hubbard Brook CCASE Soil... | ecosystem: Environmental > Terrestrial > Soil >...
CCCGGCGTCTCCATCGTCACCTGCAACTCCGACTGGATCCGCGGGCTATGCTTCAGCGAAATCAGCGCACCTTGCAGCGACAAGTCCCGCACCACCGTGTCTTCCTCAAACTTTTGGCCTTCCGCCGTCAGCCCGGTCACGTTCGCGCGAAAGTGCGCTTCTCTTCGAAAGGTCGTACGCGAACCCGGCATATGCGCCTGCACCGGCTCGCCCGCCGCCCCCAGCGTAATCACCATTCCTTCGCTCGCCGCAAACACCGAATCAAATTCTTCCCGCGCTTCGCGCAGCAACTCGTCCACTATCCGGTCCGTCGAATCCGGATCGTGGTGAAACAACACCAGAGTCTTCGCGCCCACTTCCCGCGCCAGCTTCACCCCTTCGTTCCACGAAGAGTGCCCCCAGCCCTTGCGATTCGTCGCCAACTGCTTGGCCGTAAACTGCGCATCATTAATAAGGATGTCCGCGCCATCCGCCAGCTCCCGCAAACTCTTGTCCAGCTTCGCGTCTCCCGGCTCATTATCCGTGGCATACACCACCACGCCCGCCGGCGTCTCAATCCGGTATCCCAGGCAGCCCTGCGGATGATTCAACCACTGCGTCGACACCCGGTTGCTCCCAATCGCGAATTTCTCGCCGCCTTCCACTTCCCGAAACTTTCGTCGCGCGCTCATCGCCGAGAAATCTACTGGGAAGTAAGGCAACGCCATCTGCGTTTCAAATACCTGCCGCAGCGAATCGCGTCCCAGAAATTTTGACCGGAAGCTGTAAAACTGAAATTGGTTTTTCTCATCGTACAGCGGCGAGAAAAACGGCAAGCCCTGTATGTGGTCCCAATGATAATGCGTCACCAGAATGTGCGTTTCTTCCGGATGCCCCGCTTCGCCGCCGCCGTTGCCCCAGCGGCTGCCCAGTGTCCTCAGTCCCGTTCCGCAATCCAGAATGATCTGCGAACCATCCGGCGCCACCAGTTCCAGGCACGGCGTATTCCCGCCATAGCGCCACGTCGCCGGATCAACTGTCGGCGTCGACCCGCGCACTCCCCAGAAGCTCAATTTCGCTATCGGATTCGTCATCTTCGCCGGCGCACTTTCCCCTGCACTGCATGAACAGAGACACTTCGCCCCTGTTCCGCGCCTTTCCCGATACTGGCAGTCAATCCAGGGAGCGTCAACGCATTCGCTCCTCCCTGTTGTCATAGTGCCCAATAACAACCTCTGTTTACGCCGCTGCACGCTCTGTGCAATCCTCGTAGAATATTTCCATGCACGACCATGCGCATGATCACGGCCCCGCTATCAACTGCGCGCCTACCCACGCCCACGCACATGCTCATGACCACGATCACGGCCGTGCTGGACACTCCCACGCCCATCCACCTATGCGCCCTTCTGTTCTCGCCTGGGCCATGGTCGCCACTCTCGGCCTCGTCGTTGCCGAAATCTTCGGCGGCATCCTCGGACACTCCGTCGCCCTTCTCAACGACGCCGTCCACAATCTTTCCGACGTTCCTGCTCTGGGCATTTCCTGGCTCGCCATGCGCTGGGCCCAGCGCCCCGCCGACACCGAACGCACCTACGGCTATCACCGCGCCGGCACTCTCGCGGCTTTCACCAACGCTCTCGTTCTCGTCGTTTTATCGCTCTGGCTGGGTTACGAAGCTATCGAACGCCTGCGCTCCCCCGTCGCCGTCGTCGAAAGCTGGATGATCTGGACGTCTCTCGCCGCTCTCTGCGTCAATGGCGGCATCACGCTTTCCCTCATCAAAGGTCACGCCGATCTTAATCTTCGCAGCATCCTCGTCCACAATTTCGGCGACGCTCTCTCCAACATCGCCATCATCGTCGGCGCCTTCATCATGAAATACACTGGCGCGCACTGGATCGATCCGCTCCTCGGTCTCGCCATCGGCCTGCTCGTTCTCTACTCCTCCATCGGCATCCTTCGCGAGTCCACCCACATTCTCCTTGAAGGCCGCCCTCGTGCGACTCGCGTCGAAGAAGTCGCCCGCGCCATTCTGGCCATCGAACATGTCGCCGAAGTCCACGACATCCACATCTGGTCTCTCGGCGGCAATCACATCGCGCTAAGCTGCCACGCCCGCATCCCCGACATGCACATGGACCAGTGTGAAAAAATCCTCTCCGCCATCAAGCACCAACTCTCCGCCCAATTCTCCATCGAACATGTCACCGTCCAACTAGAACGCGCCGGCCTCCCCGCCACCTCCGGCTACGTAATGCCCGAACCCCTCCCCAAATCCTGACCCCTCCCACTCGGCACAATTGTCATCCTGAGCGAAGCGAAGGATCTCAACTCACAACAATTCCGCGAACCAAGCCGGGTGGCGGATGGCCCACACACTGTCCTTGCGAAGGCTCGTCATCCTGAGCGGAGTGACCCGGCCTTTTTCCTTCACGCCGCCTTTCGGCGCGGCCGGGGAACGCAGTCGAATGGATCCCTCTTCGCTCACAGCATCTTGGCAATCCCCTCAACTAATTGTCATCCCGACCGGAGAGCCGCGCTTTTTTCGGCTCGCAGTGGAGGGATCGTGGCAACACTTCAACAACTGGCGCCACCGATGGAACCGTCTCGTCTTCCAACCTCGATTCCCCCTTCCAATCCCGCTTCATGCCACAATTCCTCCGGAGGCGCCATGCGCACCCTCATCGTCGTCGCCGTCGGCTTACTCCTTTCCGCCAGCTTCGTCTTCGCCTCCTCCCACTTGGGTAAAACCAAAATCGCCGGTGCGCTCCTCTTCATCGCTCTCTGGTTCATCTTCTGCGCTATCGATTACTTCAACGGAGTAAAAGCTGGCTACTCCTCCACCGATGAACTCGGCATCCACATCCTCCTCTTCACTCTGCCCGCCCTCGGCGCATGGTTGGCCGCCCGTTTCCTGCCTTGAATCTCAACCAATCCCGCTCCCAAGCTGACATTTCCAGCAATCTCCCGTACTGTACCCTCACCATGGTCCTCAAGTTCGTTGCCCATAGCCGCCGCGTCCTAACCATCGCTCGCCGCTTCGGTTGGCTCCCCGGCGCGCGTTACACCAACCTCCGTGACATTCGCCGCTGCGAACGTGTCGGCTTCATCGACATCGAATGGAAGAACTATTCCTTCCACCGCCACCTCGCCGCCGTAAAAGCCACCCGCCCCATCCTCACCGTCGCCATGGACATCCTCGACACTCGTTCTCTCCCCCGCATCCTCGATCAAGCCTTCGAACTCGGCCAATACTGCCAGCACGTGGTTGTCGTCCCCAAACATCTCTCTCTCAAGGACCAGCTCGATCACGTCATCCCCAAACAATTTCTTCTCGGCTTCAGTGTTCCCACCAAATACGGCGGCACCGCCATTCCTCCGCGTTATTTCCGCCGCCCGGTCCATCTCCTCGGCGGACGCCCCGACGTCCAGCGCAAATTAGCCGACACCATGCCCGTCGTCAGTATTGACTGCAATCGTTTTACGTTGGATGCTGCGTTCGGCGACTATTTCGACGGCGACATTTTTCGTCCGCATCCACGTGGCGGATACGAAAGCTGCCTTCGCGACTCGCTGCGCAATATCAATTTACTTTGGAAGAATTACACCGGGAACCACAACGGCCATGCTCGACGATAGAAAAGAATTTCTGATCAAAATGTACGATCAGATGTTCAACGACATCAACACCCACATTCTCGTGGTGTGGCAATCCGTCGGTGTCGTGGTCGGCGCCTTCGCCGTCTTTTCCCTCGTCGAGAAAAATATTATTCCCACCGACTTCGCCTGCTCCCTCATGATTCTGCTCTGCGCCTGGCTTATCGCTCATCTCTACGACGCGTCTTACTGGTACAACCGCAATCTCGTCATCATCGCCAACATCGAGCGCCAGTTCCTGAAAAAATCCGACCTGTCCGAAGTCCAATATTATTTTGGCAAGCATCGCAGCAAATCCGCCATGCTCACTCATCTGCGCATTCAATACGGTTTAGGCGTCGCCATCGCCGGCATGTTCCTCACCTACCATTTCTCCCTGCGCGTTTGGCCCGGCATCATCGCTCCCGCCTCCCACTTCGAATTCACCCGCGCCCTCCCCTACCTCTTCGCCATCGCCGCCATCTTCGGACTCTGGATTCTCCGCCGCAATCGCATCGCCAGCTATCAGGAATTCCTCCGCAACTCTCCCGGCCTAGACATCAACACCAAAGGCATCGACTACGGCATAGGCCACCCCACCGACCCCCGCATCCACCACCCAGACAAATCCTAAAATGTAGCGGCCGCCTCCAGCTGGCCATCTCCTGCATAGTTCTCCCGCGGAGCTCGCCAAACAATCTTCGGACCACCTCCCGACGCAACAGATCAACGCGCCTCTTTGACCGCGCCCTAACATCGCTGTCTCCACCGCTACAAAGCCATACCAACCACTCTCCACCGAAGACTTGCCCGAAAATTAGGTTGAGACCCACTGACAAAACGCCTGGCTAACGCGTCTCTACGAATGACAAAATAGCGCCCGGAGAACAGGGAAATTTCCCAATATGCCCACCGCGCCAGCAAGAACCGACTTGGCCCCGCATTGGCAACGCACCTTCGCGTGGACCGCCTTCCTCCTTGCGCTAATCATTTATCCACTGCTCCTCCTGCACTACGCCCGCGCCAATTCCCCCACATTCGATGAAGGCATGCACATCGCTGCCGGCCATCGTTACTGGGAATGCGCCGATTACGCCATCAACCCCGAGCATCCTCCGCTCTTAAAGCTGATCGCCGCCGCACCTGTACGTCACTGGCCCCTCGATGTCTACGCTTCTTCGTGTGGCACTGCCATTACCGATAACATGCATTTGATTGCCGCCGGCTATCGCCTGATGAACGGCCCATCCGCCGAGCAAGTCCTCGCCAAAGCCCGCACCGCCGCGATGCTTTTCCCCTTGCTCCTGCTCGTCACCGTTTTCTTTGCCACCCGCGCATGGTTCGGGCCTGTCGCCGCCGGCTGCGCGGTGATCTTCACCGTGTTCGAACCGAATTTCACCGCACACGGTCCCTTGGTCGCCACCGATATGGCCCTGGCCGCCACTACCTTCGCCACTGTATTCGCCGCAGATCGCTATCTGCTCAAACCCTCCATGCCGCGACTCCTCTTGCTCGGCTTCACGCTCGGCCTCGCCCTCGCTTCCAAACACACTGCCGTTTTTGTGCCGCTCATTCTCCTGCTCCAGTTCTTGGCTCACTTTTGGCTCACGCGAAACTCTTTGCCTCGGCCATCGCTTCTTCGCCTCTTGTCTTCCTGGCTCGCAGCCATCGCGCTGGCGATCTTCCTCCTCTGGGGCACCTACCAATTTCGCTATTCCGCTTTGCCCTCACAGCCGCAAGCCTTCGAGATCCCCAAAGCACTCGACAACAGCGGAAAATCACAAACGCTGCTTGGCCACGCCATCCTCGGCATTACTCGTTTTCATCTCTTGCCCGAATCTTATGTGGAGGGACTTCTTTACGTCTTGCAGAACAGCACCCGCGCCTCGTACATTTTCGGCAAGCGCTACGAGACCGGCGTGTGGTTCTACTTTCCAGTCACCGTACTCGTCAAAACCACGCTGACCACTCTTCTCCTCGTTCTTCTTGCCGTCGCTTCTCCCCGCACTGTGGCGCAAACACCGACGAGAAATGTTGATCGCGCTCATCCCCATCGCTGTGTTTTTATTTTCCGCGATGAGCAGCAAAATTAATCTCGGCGTGCGCCACATTTTGCCCATCTACCCGTTCTTGATTGTTCTTGCCGCCTCGGCCATCGTTTACTATGCAATTCGCTCCAGAGTCGCGGCTCTCGTCTGTGCGGCACTTCTCATCTTCCAGATGGTTTCCTACGCACGCGCTTATCCCAACGAAATTGCCTACGCCAACGAGGCTTGGGGCGGACCGAAACATATCTATAAGATTTTGGGTGACTCCAGCGTGGATTGGGGCCAAGCGCTATATCGCGTAAAAGACTACATCTCTGCCCACGGCACTACCGATTGCTGGATCGCCTGGTTTGGCGCTCGCAAACCTTCCGTCGAGGGCCTGTCCTGCCGCGCACTTGCGGGTCCCAGTTACGTGGAAGCAGGCGATACGGAACTCCCGCCCATTCTTCCCGACAATTTCTCCGGCACGGTTTTCGTCAGCAATACGCTGATCGACTACGACCTATACCCCTACAATTGCTTTTGGCAGCACGCCCCCGACGATGTTGTCGATGGCAGCATCCTCGTCTATCACGGCGACTTCAACCTGCCAGAAATTGCCGCCGAACGAAGAGCGTCACGTGGTTGGTGGTACTTGAATCACGGACAAGCCGCTCTCGCCGTCGAAGAATTCGCCGCCGCCGAGCCACACTTGGCAGCCCGGGGAAATATGCGTTCGCTCTACGCCTGGGCTCTCGAAGCCGCGGGTCGCCCCCAAGAAGCCCGCCTCAAATACGAACAAGCCGCCGCCGATTTCCTAGGCAAGCCCTCCGACGCCCAGTGGCGCAAAGCCTCCCTAGATGCCGCCGCCCGCCTAGCCCAGCAAAATCCGCCCAACTCACGGTCGAAATAAGCTGCGCAACTTCGCCGTTTATCGCCCGATACCTCTTTGGGTGCCTTCGATAAGAGCGAAGACCACACCGTTTCACCTTCTAGCACGCTCCATCCTCTCTCTTCAGTGATATCGTCCCGACCTTCCGCTGGCGAATCGCTCAAAAGAAAGTTTTGATTCGTCTTGACACAAGCCCTACCGAGGGACAGGATCATTTCAAGGTTTCGTTGGCGACAGCGAAACTCCCGCTTCTCAGTCCATTCGTACTTTCTATAAAGGACAAGCTCCGTATCGAGCGCCATCAGGGCAGAACCTGTTAGGTTCTTTTTTATTCGCGCGGGGCCCTACCTCCTGTTCGACGTGCAGGTATTCAAACCCAAGACGCCAGCGGTTTAAATCCACGTAATTACGCACGACTCGCCATATGCGACGAGGGAACATCGCGTCTTTCAAAAGAGGAGAATCAAATGTCTGAACAAAACAAAACTAATGTCCGTCGTTTATTCGAAGAAGTTTGGAACAAGGGCTATGTGCCTGTAGCAGACGAGCTTTTCGCACCTACTTACATTCACCACGACAATTCCACGCCCGATATGGGGCGAGGTCCCGAGAGTGAGAAGAAGAGAGCGACTCTCTACCGCAATGCGTTCCCAGACGTTCGAATCACGATTGAGGACATCACCGCCGAAGGCGAAACAGTAGTGGCTCGTTGGTCTTGCCGCGGTACCCACAAGGGCGAACTCAACGGGATTGCGCCCACGGGGAAGCAAGTCAACATCACCGGTATCAGCATTGCCCGCTTCACGAACGGCAAAATGACAGAAGGTTTTGTCAACTGGGACGCTTTGGGTCTCATGCAGCAGCTCGGCGTTGTTCCTGAGCTGGGCAAAGTCAAGGCAGTCGCCACGTCCGCAAGGTAGCTGTTCCGCTTCGTAGAAAAATCAGAGGGCCGGACCATCCATCCAGTCCTCTGCTCCATTTTCGCATCCCTTCGCTCAGACTTCCGCCATGCCTTGGTTAATCGCGATCTGGGTGGCTGTGCCGGTAATTCCAGTAGTTGTGTTGATATTTATGTTTTTGCCGCTCGTACGAGAGATAAGACTCGTGGCGTTCGTGCTGGTATGCCCGGTAAGCGCGGTCCTCGCGATCATTCCAGTCGTGGTAATCATGGTGCCAGGAGTCGTAGACACGGACCTGTACATGCTCATCGTTTGGCGTTGCAGCTGCAACAGCGGAGCCGCTTACCGCGAAGGCCGCCGTTAAGAAAAGTGCTGGTACATATAGATGTGCTCGGTGCATATATTTGTCTCCAGACCGCAATTCTGGGACTCTTCATTTTGAAATCACGGTAACCTCATTGTGCACATTGCACGACTGCAAAGCTGCCCTTTAAAACACACTCTCAATCAAGCCTTCACGTAGCTATCTTGGCGGGTGGCACACCTTGACGCGAGCCCCTCTTCGGGTGGCCTACCCTTTGTCGTTTTGTCTCATACAAAGGGTGGGTCGCTCTTCAGCGACGCGTCCATTTGGTTCCTGTTTCGCATAGTTATGAGTACCGAAGCATACTGTCACTTTTGTCGATTACACCCCTCACCCTCGACCTGACAGAATCGCGCGCCAGTGAAATCCGAGAGGACTTCAATCTGTGAACTCGACGATCGCGGTTGTTGATATTGAGCGGAAAAAGAAGAGGGAGGATTTATGAAGTGGTCCGTGAGAATGAGCCTCGCGTTGGGGACTATTGCCGCACTTTACAGAGTGGCTGGAGCGCCGATGGTGAAGGCGCAAGAGAAGAAACCAAACATCGTCGTCATCATGTCGGACGACGTCGGCATCTGGAACATCAGCGCTTACCACCGTGGCATGATGGGCGGACGCACGCCCAACATCGACCGGATTGCGAACGAAGGCGCACTGTTCACCGATTATTACGCGCAACAATCTTGCACTGCCGGACGTGCTGCCTTCATTCTAGGGCAGACACCCTTTCGCACCGGACTCTTGAAAGTAGGCCTGCCTGCCGCCAAGCAGGGCTTGCAGAACACGGACCCGACGATTGCCGAACTACTGAAGCCACTTGGGTATGCCACAGCGCAGATCGGTAAGAACCGTCTCGGCGACCGCAATGAATATCTCCATCTCCCGACCCTTCACGGATTCGATGAATTCTACGGAATCCTTTATCACCTCAACGCTATGGAAGAGCCTTACGAGGGGGATTATCCGAAGAGAGCAGGCTTCCGTGAGCAATTCGGTCCGCGCAATATTGTTGACTGTCAAGCCACAGCCGTTGATGACGCGACCACGGACCCGCGATGGGGCAGAGTCGGCAAGCAGACAATCGCTGACGGTGGCCCGTTGCCGCCGCACCCGAACATGGACCCGACCGCAAAGGTCAATATGGAGGAGATCGAACCGGAACTCGTCCGTCGTTCCACCGACTTTATGGACCGTTCAGTAAAGGCTGGCAAGCCATTTTTCCCTCTGGCACAATTCCACACGCGCCCATGTGTGGACACATCTTTCTCCGAAATGGGAGAACAAGAGCGGCTTCGGCCTTTATGCCGATGCCGTGATGGAACTGGACTGGGAGGTCGGCGAGATTCTTAAGAAGATTGATGACCTCGGCATCGCCAACAACACTATCGTGCTGTTTACCAGCGATAATGGTGCTGAGATCTTCACTTGGCCCGATGGCGGGAACCATCCACAAGTCACCAACCACCAGTCACTCACTCGCTCCCAATGTCGGCACTCCGACCACAGGCGCGCCCGGCATGATGGCACTACGCATAATCAATCAGCGTCATGAACCCGAAGTCCATATGCAGTTGCTGGTGGCAATGAAACAGCGTCAGCCCCGGATTATCCGCCACAAAATCCACTTCCGCTTCCTGATATCCGCCCAGCATCACTACATCCTTGAAAATCCCCGCCGTCGTTTTCCCCGCAATCTTCGTCAACTCAAAGCTGTGCCGGTGCAAATGAATCGGATGAATATCGTCGCTGCCGTTCCGCATCCGAAACCGGTAACGCTTCCCCTGCTTCACCTGGAACGCCGCTGGAATCACTCCCTGCATCATCGGATACGCGTCGCCATTGATCGTCCACCGGTTAAACCCCTCCTCCGCCGCGTTGTCTTTCGCGAATGTCATTTCAAACGTCTGGTCGGGAGCCGCTGCAGCGCCTGCATCCTCTTTCGCGAACCGCGTGTAGTCCCACTTGAACGCCGGCGGCGCAACCCACGCCGGTTTTCCGGTTCGTCCCGCGTACTCCACCACAATTCCCATGCCATGCCGCCGGTCGTCATCATCCAGATCGCCCAGAATCCACACGCCCGGATGATTCATCTCCACAATCGCCGAAATCCGCTCCGCCGTTCCCAGCCACAACACCGGCACTTTCGCCGCTCGCGGCACCGGATTTCCGTCCAGCGCCACGACCTCAAACGAATGTCCTGGCACAGCCAGGCTGCGTATTTCCGTCGCGCTGCCATTCAACACGTGCAGCAGCAACCGCTCTCCGTGCTTCACGCGAATCGGCTCGCCATGCCCCAGCATTCGTCCATTGATCGTGAACGAGCGATAGCCCACCTCGAATCCGTGTTTCTTGCCCTTCGCCAACGATGCCTTCATCGCCGCTTCACCGGAATCTTCCAACTCTTTCACTTTCGCCCCAGCCAGAAAATCCTGAGCCATGTCTCCGCCCTGGCTCAGCGTCGGCTCGAATTCCTTCAACGTCAGAAATATCTCCCGATCGTATCGCCCGGGATTTTCTTTCGGCTCGATGTACACCGGCCCAACTTCGCCGCAGTACTGCCCAGCCGCCAGATTTTCTCCGGCGCGATTGTGCGTATGATAAAAACGCATCCCTGCCGGATTTGGTGTGAAGCTGATGATGCGCTGGCCATGCGCGGGAATAAACGGCGTGCCTTCTTCCGCCGCGCCATCCACTTCCGTGCCAACCTTCTGTCCGTGCCAGTGCAATTGTTCCGGCGTTTCCGTATCGTTGAAAATCGCCACCGTCACCGACTCGCCCTCTTTGAACCGCAGCAACGGCCCGGGAAATTGCCCGTTGTACGTAACCGTGGAAATAAAACGCTTCGGCGCAATCTCCACCACCGAATCGCGAATATGAATTTTGTATCCGGGAGCAGCCGTCTCCACCTGCGCCAGTCCAGCCGCCCGCAGCAGCCCCTTTTCCGGCGCCAGTATCAGTCCACCGGCCGAAATTGCTGCACTCTTCAAGAAATCTCGTCGGGAAGTCTCAATCTTCGTCATCGCCGCCCCGTCATCGCAGTTCTCCCGGCTCACGTTTTCGCTGCCCTTGCCAATGCAGGGACCATCTTCCCCCGCCGGCCAAAATCAGAAACAACAGCGAGCACAGCATCGCGAAATCCGTACGCGCATCGCTCACCATGTACCAGAATCCCTGGTTGGCGCGAAACAATTCCGGAATCTTCGTGCTCACCATCGCCGTGCAGATCACAATCAGCAGCGGGACCGCCGCCAGCCGCGTCAAAAGTCCCAAAAGCACCAGCAATCCGCACACAATTTCAAAGGAGCCCACAAAATGCGCCATAAATGCCGGATGCGCAAACCACTCTTCGTAAAACGATCTACGCCCATCTTCGGATCGGTATATTTCAGGATTCCCTGGGTGAAGAAAATCAGCCCCACCGCCAGCCGGATAAACACCACTCCGCGCGGACAGTCCGGCGAACTACGCAGCGAGTCGAGCAGCGAACTCATCGTTGTCTCAGCAGCTTTAGATGCTTTCCAGTTGGGGTTGGCCTCAGCCTCAGGAGAAAGACCGAAAACGTTATCACTCTACAGCGGCCAGTGGTCGCCATGAAACAATTTTCACGGGAAACTGCGGCTATGCGGGAAGACGAAACGAAATGCCGCGCTGGTCGTTGAACTGTTGCGTGGCGTCCAGGTCCAGCGTATTGCGCGGAACGCTGCGGCGAAAGCCTTCTTTGGTAATGTATTGCAACTTATCGTTGGACCACGAAAACGCCACGGCAAAAAAAACCGTTCCATCGCGCCGTACGAACACGTATTCCGGCTGCGCCTGCAACGCTAGCATGGACGAACTGCCGCGAGCCCAAGAAGAAGATTGTGGCGGCGGTGCCGGCGCCGACGAAGAATTGTTATCAGCCGATTCCGCGGGAGCATCTTGCGCGTCGTTGGGCTGATAGTCCGCGGCTTGTTCCTCTTCGGTCGGCAGGTCCGCGTAGTACGGATACGGAACGTAGATCCCGCCGCCAAAGAACGGCAAGATGAATCCATTCGTATGGTGGAAGCGCCCAAAGTTAGGATGCGTAGCAAAAAAATGCGTGTAGTCGAATCCCAATCCCGGCGCAGGCAAACCATCGCCGCCGAAGCGCCCATTATTGAATCCGGTGTTGTTGGTGAAAGTGGACGAGCGATGCGTGGTGCTTACCGGTGAACCAGGATGCCAGCTTCGCCGCGGCACCGTGGGACGCGCGTTCGGAGAGCCCGTGTGGGCTACTGGATGCCCCGCAACTGCGGAATGGGTTGCTACAGGATGTGCGCCAATCGCAGCATGAGCAGCCGGTGCACCGTGAAAACCGCCTGCAGGTGCGGCCATCGGAGCGGCGCGCATCGAGGAACCAACCGTTGCGCCCATGTGCTGAGCTGCCGCGAAAAGGGGTAAACCGAAGAAAACAAAGCCGGAAATCAGGATCCTGCGCATACCGCGAACCCTCGGAAACCGCGTTGCTGCCCTACATTTATATAGACGCGATAGCACCGGCGAAGGTTACTCGCCCATGACAACGCAGCGCTATTCTGCGACGCTGTCAGTTGAAACGGAAGCACTTTCTGAGCACGCCACGCCGTCTAAACCGGCTAATAGTTCCAGGACATGTCCGCATCCGCTGGCGCGGTGGCCTTCATGTGCCGCGCAATTTGCGGCAAAATCCGCTGAAACACTGTGCCATAGCTTTCATGCGTGGAAATCTCACCGCCGCCCTCATAGCAGTGCGGTTTCCCCGGACTGTATTCAAAGTCGGCGATGCGAAACGGATTCTTCGGCGAGTCGTGAAATGCCTGCATCAAGTGAACCGCATTGTTCAGGTACCAGGTGTCCGCATCACCTACGGCGAAGTGCACTTTCCCGGCAAGCTTGGGCCCCAGTTTCGCCACGTCGCGCTCCAGGATGTATCGCAGGTCGTAGTGCTCCTTCCAATATGCTGCAACTTCCGGATCAATCACTCCGGTCGAAGGATTCCAGATGGGCTTAGGATATCCATCCGCGCCAACCGGGCTGAAAACCGCCTG
>Ga0070762_10000970_pt1 | contig 12841 bp, 12 predicted proteins | sample HubBroMetageREF2_FD_66726 | JGI IMG/M metagenome (GOLD analysis project Ga0070762, IMG submission 66726) | Reference soil microbial communities from the Hubbard Brook experimental Forest, New Hampshire, USA - Hubbard Brook CCASE Soil... | ecosystem: Environmental > Terrestrial > Soil >...
AGATTTAAAGACCAGTTTCCTTTGGTGACCTGATCCTGAATGTACAGCGCAAGCTCCTTCACGTCGGTGTGACCGTTAAACGTGTAGTCGCCTCCGCCGCGCGTCAGATCGTACGGAGCGAGGACGGGATTGAAGTAAGGGTAAAAAGCCGTCCCAGGCGCATTGGGATTTGTGGCGATGTTCGGTTGGTAGGCACCGGCGCATTGCGAGGGATTCGTGAAGCCCGGAGCAGCAACGAAGGGAAATGGGTTCAGCGCAGTTACCGGCGATCCCGTTATGCAAGGCGCATTGAAAGCTGGATCAATGATACCGAGAGCATCGTTTTCATTCAGAAAAGTTTGGGTATAAGTTACTCCTGCCTTGACGTTGTTTATACCCTTGACGTAGGAGACATCGGAGCGAAGTCCTGCGTTGGTCAGAGTGCGGTTCTGGCCTACGGATTGTCGCTGCAAACTGGGCGGCCCCAGGTCGGCGAACGGGTCGCTGCTGGGGTAGTAGTTGTAATTGTCGCGCCGCACGAACGCGCCCAAAGTTAATACCGCATAGGTATTCAACACATGGGTCCACGAGGGGGCGATGTTGAAGGTTCCAATCTTGGAACGTTGGTCGGTGGGTCCGACGACATCACCGTTGGGAGCAACGCCGCCGTAATTTTCTGCTGCGGGGAGGACGCCGTTTAGTCCGCTCCAAGGCGTGGCGTTTTCAGCGTCGAGCGAATTTGGGGTTTGAAACCAACTTCGGCTGTAGCCGAAGTTCAAGTGAACGGAATCAGAGCCGGAGAGCTGATAATCGACGCGGTCGAAAACGTTCTGCTCGTTGCCCTTGTCGTGGAAGACGGCAAACTCGGGGGGATCCAGAAATCGACCGCTGTTCATACCGTTGACCGAGATAAAGTTTCCCCAGTTCTTGCCTCCATAGGCAACCTCGGCCGCCAGGTTCGAGCTGCCAAAGGAGCCGTAAGAAGCGGTCACGCTGCCATGGGGCGTGGTAACTCCCTGGCCCGACCGTGTGGTGGCGACAATCACAACGCTGGTCTTGCCTCCGAATTCGGCGGGCGGTGCGCCCGATATGACTTCCATGGATTGAATCGAATCCAGTGGAACCTGGTTGGAGAAAACTTTGCTTTGCTGGTCGGTAATGGGCTGTCCGTCGACAGAGAACGAATTCTCCGCATGGTCGCCGAGTCCGTGAAAGAGACCATTGGAATCGGCCGCGATCCCCGGTGTAGACAGAGTGACGAGAGAACTGAGCGACGACGACTGACTTTCGAGAGGAAGCTTGTCAAACAGACTCCGGTCAATGTCGGAGTGGAAAGTCGGATCGTTCTCCAGCAGATCTTCTCCAGCCTCGCTCTGTACGGTTACGGTTTCCGAAGAGACGGCGACCTGAAGGTTGATCTTGACATCCAACGGCACGGAAGACCGGACTTCAATATCTTGTGCGTAAGCCGCAAAGCCGTTCGCCGCTACGCTCAAATGGTAGGGATTAAACGGGACGTTGCCAAAGCTGAACTTTCCTGCACCGTCCGTGGTGGCCGATCGATCGAAATGGCTGACCGGGTTGTGAATTTCAATCGTAGCGTTCGGAACGACGGCGCCAGAGGAATCCAGAACAGTGCCGCTGAGAGATGCGGAGTTGGACTGCGCGTTGGCCTGAAGGCCTATTGCCAAATAGCAAACCAGTATGAAAGCCGCATGAAGCGGCTTCCTGTAAGAAGCCAGCATGAAATCCTCCGAGAAGGGAACCAGGGTTAGCTAATGGGGCTGACGAGCCCCAGGTCAATGCTTGTGCCTAGACCTTAGACCGCTGGAGGAGGACGAATGCGAAGACAGGAGACGAAGCCAAAGGACTTACTGACTGCATCAGGAGATGTTGACAGGACGGTGCGAACGAAAATCGTGGCTGGCCGATATATGGCAGTGCTGAGAACTCCGGAATGGGCCACGGAGCAGATCGAGCACTCATGGCTTGGGAGCTTGGTATTTTCCGCGTGTACGTGGACTGCCTGGACAAAGCCGGTGAACGTGACCAGCAGGATACATAGCAAAGACAGAACTGCGCAGGATGCACCTTTGCGTAATTTGTATCCAGACGAAATCAAAACCAGCGCCCCGTTTTCAATGCTAAATGTCGGTATACCACAAGTTAACCGTACGATGCACGCAATAACGTTGAAGTTGCCAGCAGCGAATGGTCACAGCCCAAAGAGCTCTCGCAGGCGTTTGGTTTGCGCGCGGCTGACTGGGATCTCGGTTTGCTTCTTGTCGTCCAACCGCAGTTGGTAAGAGCTTTTGAACCAGGGAACAACTTCCTTGATCCGGTTGATATTCACCAAAAACGATCGATGGGCGCGCCAGAAAAGATTCGGGTCAAGGCTGTCCAGTAATTCCTCAAGGGTGCGGCAGTTGGATTGCCCCTCCATGCCGTTCGGACCGCTCGTGACAACCGTGATAATGCCGTCTTCGATGGAGGCGAAACAGATGTCTCGTTGATTCACCAGGAACAATCGCCCCGCAGCTTTCAGCAAAACCTTAGCGGTTTGCGGCTTCTGCGATTCGAGCATGCGCATGAGCGTGTCCAACTTATCGGACGATGCGCCGCTGCCTTCGACTTTGGCTCGCGCTTTTTGTACCGACTGAGCAACACGTTTTTTGTCGAAAGGTTTCAGCAGGTAGTCGACGGCGTTGACTTCAAATGCCTTCACCGCGTACTGGTCGAAGGCAGTTGAGAACACGATTTTCGGCAACAGAACTTTTCGGTCCAGAAGCCTTTTGATTACGCCGAAGCCGTCGAGCCCAGGCATCTGTACGTCTAGGAAAACCAGGTCGGGATTGTGTTCGCGGATGAGATTAACGGCTTCGACGCCGTTCTTGCCTTGGGCGACGACGTCAATTTCGCCGATACTCTTTAGAAGAAAAGCAAGCTCGTCACGAGCAAGTTGCTCGTCGTCCACGATTACAGCGGATAGCGACATTCAGACTCCATTACGCTATCTAGAAGTATAGGAGTGCGGGCAGCTTGGCGCAACCGAGACGTCCCTACAGTCTAGGTCTGTGCCGCGATCTGCGGAGTGGATAGTTGGGCTGCGGGAGTCGCGACCGCTCCTCCGCAGTATGGACAGTAGACTTCGTTTCCCTGAACTGGGTGCTGGCAATGCGGGCAGGTGGGATGCAATTGATGATTGCATTTGGGACAGTAGTTGAATCCACCCTGCACCGCCGCGTCACATTGTGGGCAACGACTTACCAGGGGCTGCCGCAAAACTAAGTACAGAATGATGCCGAGGCCGTGAGTAATAAAAACCGCGACCACCGTCCACAGCACCCGGTTCATGCCGCGGCGGGCGGCATCGCGATTGACGTAGACGATCAGCAAGAAATAGCAGGCGAGTATGGTTCCCGTAAAAAAACCAAGGAGACTTCGCACCGGTTGCGACGGAGCGTCTTTCTGAATGGCCACTAAGTGGGCGAAGAGGATTTGCATGCCCACAAAGATCAGGACGGCCACTCCATAGGCCCACTTGGGAATGAGACGTAGTTCCTCGGTAAATTGGGTTCGTATGTCGCTTCTTAACTGCATAGGAATTCTCCGATTCTCATCGTTAGCCCTGCGACGTTCCATTCGTGTCAGTCAGGTGGATCCCGCGGGCGAGAAAAATAAGGCTCGCGGCCAGTGCCGGCGAAATCCAGAAAACCATGAAGCCGACCTGCCAAACCGGACTGGAGACACGCGCCCACTCTCCCAGCCACTGGAAACCGCGCCACAAGAGTGGCGTAGTGATCGCGGCCGAAAGGCCGACCAGAATGCAAGACATCCACACCAGCCAGAGACGTTCTTGCTCTTGCTGCAGTTGCGTGGCGTGCCTACGCACGCGCATCTGGGTCGTGCGAACCAGAGTGCGATCAGCAGCGAGCGGTACTGATCGCAGCGAGCGGACAAGCTGTTCCGCAGCTTGGGCATAGTCGCGGCAGGCTGCACATTCGTCGAGGTGCGCGCTCAACTGTGCCCGCTGAGAATCGGTGAGGCCTTGTGAACCAAAAGCAATCAACTCGCGCGCTTGTTGGTGGGGATCGCGGTTCACGCTTGTGCCCCTTTCAACCGCGGCAACAATGCATTCAGGCCACGATACAATCGTGATTTGACCGTCCCCAAGGGCGCGCCGGTGACGGCTGCAATTTCCTCAAGTGCCAAGCCCTCCTGAAAGCGCAAGACGATGGCTTCGCGGTATTCGGCCGCGATTCCGACCAGCGCGGCGCTGATCTGTTCCGCCTGCTCATGTCGAGCGACCAACTCCAAAGCCGAGGGCCGAAGGTCTGGTGGATCCAGCGAAACTCCTTCTTCTTCGTCCAGCAATCCGTCGAGGCTGGCTGGTTTCTTCTTGCGCAGATAATCGACAGTGAGATTGCGGGCGATGGAAAACAACCACGTGCTGAACTCGTACTCGGGCTTGTATTGGTGGCCGCGCTCCAGGACGCGAATCCAAGTTTCCTGAAACATATCTTCGGCAAGTTCGCGGTTGCTGGTGAGATAAATCAAGTAACGCAGCAGACGGTGCTGATACTGCTCGATTAAACGATCGAGCAGGTCGGGATCACGGCGGCGAAGACCACGGGCGATCGCGCTGGTCTCGGATTCCATCCCATTCACGAAATAGCAGGCTGCGGCGTTCATGCTACCGGATATACGGTCGAAGGGAGGAAAAAGATGCAGTCCGAAGATCGAGGCCCGTCGGGTGCTGTTAAGCGCCCTATTTATAGATGTTTGCACGCAGATGTTTAAGTCTTATGCGACATTTTCGATGGCCAGCGCCATACCCATCCCGCCGCTCACACACAAAGTTGCGACCCCGCGTTTGGCTTTGCGCTTCCGCATTTCGTGTAGCAGCGTGACCGTGATTCGCGTTCCGGTCGAGCCGATGGGATGGCCGAGCGCAATGGCGCCACCGTTGACGTTGAGTTTGGAGCGATCGAAGTGCAACTCCCGGTCGCAGGCCAGAACCTGCGCGGCGAAGGCCTCGTTAAGCTCGATCAGATCGAAATCGGAGATGCGGAGCTGATGCTTCTGCTCCATCTTGCGCAGCGCCGGAACCGGACCGATGCCCATAATGCGCGGATCTACACCCACCGAAGTCGCGGCGAGAACGCGGGCGAGGGGTTTGAGATTGTTTTTCCTGGCGAAATCTTCACTCGCGAGAACCACCGCGGCAGCGCCATCGGTGATGCCGGAAGAATTGGCCGCCGTGATCGTCCCAGTTTTCGAGAAGACGGGCGAAAGCTTAGCCATCTTTTCCATCGTCGCTCCGAGAAAAACGTGCTCGTCGCGGTTGAAAGTTTGGGGGCCTTTCTTGCTCTCGAGCGTGACCGGGACTAATTCATCCTCAAATCGGTTGGCGTCGATGGCTGCCGCGGCGCGGGTCTGCGAGCACAGAGCATATTCATCTTGCTGTTCGCGCGTGATCTTGTACTGCTCGGCGAGCACTTCTGCAGTTTCACCCATCAACATTTTTGCCAGTGGACAGAAAAAGCCATCGCGATACATGCCGTCGACGAGTTCCTGATTGCCCAGGCGATATCCCCAGCGCGCGCCGTCGAGGTAAAAGGGCAAGCGGGACATCGATTCAGTGCCGCCGGCCAACACACAATCGAAATTGCCAATTGCGATCTCCTGGTATCCCAGCGCAATGGACTTGAGGCCGGAAGCGCAGGCTTTGTTTACGGTGTACGCCGGGGCTTCTTGCGGAACGCCGCTGCGGATGGAAATCTGACGAGCGGGATTCGGTCCTCCGCCAGCCTGACGTGCATTGCCGAAGATTGTTTCTTCGATCTGATCAGGAAGCACACCAGCACGTTCGATGGCGGCCTTGGCCGCAACCACTCCCATATCGGCCGCGGTCATCGAGGCCAAGGAGCCTCCAAATTTGCCGATCGGCGTACGCACAGCAGAAAGAATATAAACGTCGGGCAACAGTGCCTCCGGATTTCAGTCTAGCATTTGATGGATACGTGATTTAGATGCGATGACCGGCTTCGCGGCTTCGGAGTGCGGGGCTTACGAATCGAAAAACCGTTTGATCTGGGGCCAATATTTTCGCACTACGTATTCAGTGCTGAGATGGCCGCCTCGCGATAGTAGCTTGAGTTTAATGCCCGCCCACTTGGCAAAGTCATCGACGATTTTCCAGGGGATGTAGGGATCGTCTTTGGCGTGGAACATTAATATGTTCGAGGACGTGAGCTCTTTTAGATAATGCGCCGGGTTGTAAAACACGCCGCTGTGCAGCTTGTTCCAGTTCTTGTCGGAGAGGCGATACCCATTACCGAATGCGGCGCGGATGTACGCTGGATAACTTGGGTTCGAGGTTTCCTGCTTTTGTTCTTTCTGCAAGATGGCCCAATCTACGACCGGACAATTGGCAATCACTTTTGTTATGCGCTGATCCATCGAGGAAAGAATGGCGGCAGCACCACCAAAACTTCCGCCGATGACGAAAATCTTATCGGCAGAGCAAATAAACTCTTGACCAAAGGCAAGTTCTCGAATTCCTTTGGGCAACTCGCTCACGATGTCGAGAATATCTTCGTGCGGCGAGCGTTTAAGAAATTGCCCTCCACTCTCCCATGCTCCGCGCCATCGCGGATAAAAGACCCAATATCCTTTTGAAGATAGATATTCGACGAGGGGCTGTTTTCTGGGCATCGAAGGCATGCCGTCGCAGAGAATAATCACACGCTGTTGCTTGCGTGGGCGAGCGGGAGGCAGGAATTCAGCGACGATTTCTTTCTTGAATCTGGTTCGAAACATGGCCTCAGTCCAGCGAGTCGACAAGTTTTTCCGGCGAGTCCAATGTCCGCTGCGCGACGCTGGTTCGCTCACTGCATTAAACTACCAGAACATGAATTACATCTACGGTATTAACGCCGTGGCCGAAGCGTTGAAGGCCCGGGGACGCACTTTTGCATGGGTGGGAGTCGCGAAAGAACGCCACGACCTGCGCCTGAAGCATGTGGTCGATGAATGCCGGCGGCAGGGAGTCGCGGTGCGCTTTGTGCCGCGCGAGGAACTCGATCAGATGGCCGGCAACAACGCACACCAGGGCGTGGTCGCTGTCACTTCGGCGAAGCAGTACAACGACCTGGAGGATGTCGTCGCCGCCAAGCGCGGGCAGTATTCGCTCATCGTCGTGCTGGACGGAGTCGAGGATCCACACAATCTGGGTGCGATTCTTCGCACCTCGGACGCTGCCGGGGCCGATGGAGTGGTGATTCCCGATCGTCGTGCAGCAGGTGTGACGGCGATCGTGACCAAAACGTCAGCGGGTGCGAGTGAGCACTTGCCCATCGCAAAGGTAACCAACATCGCCCGCACGCTGGAGGAATTGAAGGCGCAGAATTTGTGGATGGTTGGACTCGACGAACGTGGTGAACAATCTTACGACTCGCTCGACTACAAAATGGACTGCGCGATCGTGCTGGGTGCAGAAGGGAAGGGCTTACACGATTTGGTAGCGCGCAAGTGCGACTTCTTGGTTTCTATTCCTATGCTGGGCAAAGTGCCGTCGCTGAATGTTTCAGTCGCCGCCGGAGTGATGCTCTATGAGATCGTGCGGCAGCGAGGAAAGAAGTCGGCATGAAGTGGCTGCGAATCTCGTGCGCGATCTGCTGCTTGATTGTTCCCAGTTTTGCGCTGGATCGTGAGGCTTTCACTTTTACAAATTACGATTTGAATCTACGCATCGAGCCGGAGCAGCAACGTTTCGCCGTGCGCGGGAAAATTACGTTGCGCAATGACTCAAACGCTCCTCAGAAAAATGTCGCGTTGCAAATCTCTTCCACGCTGGATTGGAGGTCGATCCGGATCGGTGCGGAAGTCGCGGAGTTTGTCAGTCACGAATACACCTCTGATATCGACCACACCGGCGCGCTCTCTGAAGCGATCGTGACTTTGCCCCACGAGATTTCACCCGGGGGAACGGTCGAACTAGAGGTCGGATATGAGGGCGTGATTCCACTCGACGTAACGCGGTTGACCCGGATCGGCCTGCCCGAAGACAAAGCTCGGCACACGGATTGGGACCACATCAGCAAATCGTTCACCGCCGTTCGCGGAATTGGATACGTGGTGTGGTATCCAGTGGCGACGGAGGCAGCAAATCTGTCGGAGGGAAACGCTGTTGCGGAAACATTAGGCCGATGGAATGCACGATTTGCTCAAACAACGATGTCACTAATTTTCGAATCAACTTTCGATGCGCCAATATTTTTTACCGGCACGCCCGATCCGGCTTTGGCGGGCAAGCAGTCCGGCATGTTGAAAATTGCTGTTTTTAATGCGGCGAATCTGGGGGTAAGCATCCCCACATTTGTGATTGCCAATTACCAGAAGCTCGCGCCTAACGATCAGACCGCTGTTGAGTATTTGCCGGGCCAGGAAGATGCCGCGAAAGAGTACGCCGAAGCGGCGACAAACATCGATCCCTTACCCGCGATAGGGCGCGGTTCGGGCAGCCTGCAGATTTTGGCTCTGCCCGATCCCGAGGCAGCCTCATTTGTTAGCCGAGGAATGTTGCTGTGCCCGCTCAAATCGCCCATAAACAATGAAGCCGTGTTGGATATCGTATACGCGAAGACTCGCCTTGCGGTGTTATCTCCAAGACCCTGGATCCAGGAAGGTCTTGCGCATTACGCGCAAGCATCATTCGTCGAGGATCAAGCGGGCCGTCAGGCAGCGCTCAGTTATCTGAATGCGCACAGGGCGCCGCTGGTTGAGGCCGAGAAAGTCAAGCCCGGAACGGCTGACGGGGACGTCTCCCACTCATTGATTAATGAGCCGGATGACTTATACCTTCAGACCAAAGCCATCTACGCCTGGTGGATGTTGCGGGATATGCTGGGGAATCCGTCACTCGGATTCCTGCTCAATTACCATGCGTCCGACGATAAGGACGGTGGCTATATGCAGCGCGTGATTGAAAAAGAAACCCATCGCGATCTGCAGTGGTTTTTCGACGATTGGGTTTATCGGGACCGGGGCCTGCCGGACTTCCGAGTCGATTCTGTATACCCGCGCGCCGCGGTTGCAGGGGGCTACGTCGTCACGGTTACAATTGAGAATCTCGGGGAAGCCGGGGCCGAAGTGCCCGTGATTCTGCGATTGCCAGAAGGTGAAATCATCAAGCGGCTCGAAGTGCGGGCAAAATCAAAGGCTTCGGTTCGGATCGAGACCGCAGCCGTGCCGCTGGAAGTCGTAGTCAACGACGGCAGCGTCCCGGAAAGCGATATGACAAACAACAGTTTAAAGGTTCCGTCAAATGCGGCGAAGCCGCGAATTGAGTAATTAAGTAATTTGGTTATTGCAATGTGAATCCCAGCAGCGATCAGGAATTACTCAATTACTAAATTGCCCCCTCACAAACTTATCCAATTACTAACGAGGTTTCGCCCATGACCGACGCTGAATTGAAGAAACATCTCGACGACGCGGAGAAGAGTCCCAAGCAGATTGCGGTGGCCGTGTCGGGGCTTCCCGACAAAACGCTACGCTTCAAACCCTCGCCCGACAAATGGTGCATCCTTGAGGTTCTCGGCCATCTGGTGGACGTCGAGATCGTGTATGCATATCGTTTCCGGCAGATGCTCGCCGACAAGAATCCGGTGATTGCGCCTATGGATCAAGATGCCTGGGCGCAAAGTCTCGGATACATGGAAACGCCCGCTCCGGAGTTGATCGCGCTCTACGGATTGAACCGGCACTACAACATTCAGTTGCTGCGCAGATTGAAAGCGGGCGACCTGCAAAAGTCTGCGTTCCATCCCGAACTTAAACATGATGTTACCGTGGCAGAGTATGTGGAGAGGTTAGGCACTCACGGGGCCAATCACCTGGCACAAATTGAACGGCTGAAAAAGCAAACGGCGATGTAGATTATCGATGAACACTTGTAAACCGCACCAGAGCTTGCAGTTTCTCCGCGGCAGCACCAGAGTCAATCGCCTTAGACACCAGTGGAAGAGCGTCCGACAGATGGTCGACTCTGCCCGCGGCCACCAAGGCTGCGGTCGCATTCAGCATTACCACATCCCGTCGCGCTGATTTCTTGCCTTCGAGAATGTCACGAATGATGCCGGCGTTGCCCGCCGCGTCTCCTCCAGAAATGTCTTCGAGGCTGCTGCGGTTCATGCCAACCTCTTCCGGTGTGACTTCGTAGGACCGAACCGCCCCATCGCGCACTTCGGCAATCCGTGTCGGACCCGATATCGTGATCTCGTCCAGTCCATCCATTCCGTGAACCACCAATGCCCGACGCACTCCCAACATGCTGAGGGCCTCCGCCAACGTCTCCACCAGGCTCGCGGAATATACTCCGACGACTTGAGCAGAGGCGCGTGCCGGATTGGTCAAGGGCCCAAGCAAGTTAAAAACTGTCCGCATGCGCAGTTCTCGCCGAGCCGATTGAACGTACTTCATCGCCGAATGCACAGCGGGAGCAAAAAGAAACGCGATGCCAACTTCTTCCAGGCAAGCGGCTATCCGGGCGAGAGGCAAATTGATGTTCACCCCCAGAGCTTCCATCACATCCGCCGAACCGCATTTTGAAGTCACGCTGCGGTTGCCGTGCTTGGCCACGCGCACGCCTGCGCCCGCAACTACAAGTGCGGTGGCGGTTGAAATATTGAAAGTGCCGCTAGCATCGCCGCCGGTGCCGCAGGTATCCACCAGGGCATCGCGTCCCGTGCCGCTGACGTCGACGATGTGATTGGGGCGAAGGTCCAGCGGAGCTGCAGCCTCTCGAATCGCCTCCGCGAAGCCCACGATCTCCTCGACCGTCTCCCCCTTCATGTGCAGCGCGACCAGTAGCGCTGCGATCTGCGCATCCGTGCATTGTCCGGTCAAGATATGAGACATGACGGCCCGCGCCTCTTCGCGCGAAAGCGATTGGCGTTCATTCGCGATGCGATGCAGCGCCTCAGTGATCATCGATGGCATACCCAGATTAGCATTTGCCAGGGGTAAATCGCGGCGAACGTCGCGCTCCGAAATGAAACTCTGAAGATACAATCGTGGTGAGTGCGGCATGATGCGTTTGCCCAATGCGCGACCCTTCTATAGAATCAAATGTTTGCCGCGCGAAGTTCGAAGCTGCAAGCAAGTCCTGCCCAAAGTCGTAATGAATCTGGAATTGTTATGAAAATTCATGAGTATCAGGCTAAGGCGATCCTAAAAAAATATGGCGTCGCCGTGCCGCGCGGTGAAATGGCGGAGACCCGCCAGCAAGCAGAAGAGGCTGCAAAGAAGTTGTTTGATGCGGGTGCGACCGGGGTGGTGGTCAAAGCCCAGATTCATGCTGGCGGCCGTGGCAAAGGCGGCGGCGTGAAGATCGCGAAGTCTGTTGAGGAAGCCGCCGATCTAGCCTCGAAGATTCTTGGCATGACCTTGGTGACGCATCAGACAGGCCCCGAAGGGCGCGTCGTTCGCCGCCTGCTGATCGAGGAAACTTTGCCGATCGAGAAGGAACTCTACCTGGGTATCGTGATCGATCGCGTGGAAGCGAAGCCGGTATTCATGGCGTCCGCCGCTGGCGGCATGGAAATCGAGCAGGTCGCGGAGGAAAATCCCGAGGCCATCCTCAAAGAGTACATCGAGCCGGGCACGGGCTTCGAGCCGTTTCAGGCGCGCAAACTGGCTTTTAAGCTAGGCCTCAAGCCCACTCAGATCAGCGAAGCTGTGCGCTTGATGACGGGATTGTTTCGCGCCTTCGAGGAAACAGATTCGTCCCTGATGGAAATCAATCCCTTCGTCAGTTGCAGCGATGGCCGCTTGTTTGCGCTGGACGCCAAAATCAATTTCGACGACAACGCTATGTTCCGGCATCCCGATCTAAAGGAACTGCGGGACGTTACGGAAGAAGACCCGCTTGAGGTCGAGGCTTCAAAGTACAGCCTGAACTACATCAAGCTCGACGGGAACGTGGGTTGCATGGTGAACGGCGCCGGATTGGCGATGGCGACCATGGACATCATTAAGTATGCCGGCGGAATGCCGGCAAATTTTCTTGATGTCGGTGGCGGAGCCAACTCCGAACAGGTCACGCATGCCTTTGAGATCCTGCTCAGCGACAAGAACGTGAAGGCGGTTCTGATCAATATTTTCGGTGGGATTCTCCGCGTGGACACGTTGGCCAAGGGCGTGGTTGAGGCCGCGCAGAAGACCAAAATTCAATTGCCCATCGTGCTGCGTCTGGAAGGCACCAACGTCGAAGCCGGGCGGGAGATTCTCAAGCAATCGGGTTTGAACTTCATTGTCGCGGAAACCATGAAGGATGCGGCCGAAAAGGTGGTTGCTGCGGCAGCAGCCTAGGCTGAAATGCAGAAGACGTAGCAAGCTACGTCTCTACGAAGAGATAATTATGAGTGTGCTGGTAGATAAATCGACGCGGGTTATCGTGCAGGGGTTGACCGGACGGGAGGGTACTTTCCACGCCAAGGCCTGCGCAGAGTACGGGACGAAAATTGTCGGCGGCGTGACTCCCGGCAAAGGCGGAACCACTCACGAGGGGTGGCCCATCTTTAACACCGTGCAGGAAGCCGCAGACAAGACCGGAGCCGACGCGTCCGTGATTTTTGTGCCGCCGCCATTTGCGGCTGACGCGATTATGGAAGCCGCGGATGCCGAGATTGAGCTGATCGTATGCATCACCGAAGGTATTCCGACGCTCGATATGGTGCGCGCGTGGGAATATTTGCAGAATCGGCGCTCCCGGCTCATTGGGCCGAACTGTCCCGGCATTATCTCACCGGGTAAATGCAAGATTGGCATTATGCCGGCGCGAATCCATCTCGAAGGC
>Ga0070762_10000972_pt1 | contig 12827 bp, 13 predicted proteins | sample HubBroMetageREF2_FD_66726 | JGI IMG/M metagenome (GOLD analysis project Ga0070762, IMG submission 66726) | Reference soil microbial communities from the Hubbard Brook experimental Forest, New Hampshire, USA - Hubbard Brook CCASE Soil... | ecosystem: Environmental > Terrestrial > Soil >...
TGCCGTGCAGGAAACATTTTTGAAGGTGCAGCGAAACATCGCCAGCTTTCGCGGCCAATCCGCATTTGTCACCTGGACCTTCCGCATATTGGTGAACACCTGCTACGATTTGCGGCGCAGCCGGGTGCGTCGTAAAGAGCATTCCCACGAAGAGCCAGAGGACGCCGCAAAGCGTCCTGAACCGCGCGCTCCGGTCCCGCATCCTTCGCTGCGCATGGCGTTGGAACGCGCGTTGGCCACGTTGACGCGTCATCAGCGCGACGTCTTTTTGTTGTACGAAGTGGAAGGGTTCCGCCACGCGGAAATTGCCACGATGCTGGAAATCACCGAAACCGCTTCGAAGAACACATTGTTCCAAGCCAAGAAAAATCTGCGCGCCATGCTGGAGCCGCCACGCAGTATTCAGGCCGGAGGCGCGCTATGAACATCGATTGTAAGGATCGCGAACGCATTTTCCTTGATGGCTCAGCCGAGGAATGGGCTGCGCTGGAGCAGCACGCGGCAACCTGCCAAGTCTGCGCAGAAGAACTCAGTGCGTGGCGAGCATTGAGCATTGCAGCACAGGAACTTCGCGAGTACGACGAAAGTCCGGCGCTGTGGTCTCGAATTGAATCTTCGCTGGTGGCGCAGGCATCTGCTCCTCGAGCTAGGGGCTCATGGCGCGATTGGTTTTCCTTGTGGCGTCCCACGGCAGTGTTTTGGCAAACGGCGTTGGCAGCCGTATTGATCGTCGCGCTTAGTGTTTCGGGCGGATATCTGTACATCCATCGCCTGGCGCAAATCCGCACAGCATCAAGCCCGCTGTTGAAAGGCTCGGCACTTGGCCAGGTGGAACGTGCAGAACAGGCTTACGCCAGCGCCATCGAAAAGCTGGAATCTGAAACGAAAGCGCAGCTCGACAGTTCCAATTCACCGCTGATGGCCAGCTATCGTGAAAAATTGGTTGTGCTGGGCTCGGCCATCGACGAGTTGCGGCTGGAGACCGGACAGAATCCATCGAACGCGCACCTGCGGCGGCAGCTTCTAGCCATGTATCAGGAAAAGCAGGACACTCTCGAGGAGATACTGGAGAGCAAGCGATGAGCTGCGGCCGCCCGGTCCGTGCGAAGAGAATTTCGATTGCGTTTTTGTTGATAGCGGCTCTCACCGTTTTCCCTGTGGCGCTGCAGGCCAGAAATTCTCAGCAGAACGTCACCCGCGATTTTCAAAAAACGCTGACGCTTGGTCCCAAGCAAACGGTGAGCATCGAACACAAGTTTGGAGACATACATCTTCATGGGGAAAACGGCCGCGAAGTCCGCATCGCCGCTGCCATTCACACCCAGGCCAACACCGACGATGAAGCACAGAAATTTGCTGAGCAGATTCGCATTGAAGTGGAGCAGGACAGCACGGGAATAAAAATACGCACCGTGTACCCCTCAGAGCACAACTGGTATGTCCGCATCGGGAAAAAGCCTTCGTATTCGGTGGACTACGATATTTCGGTGCCCAACGATGCCAAGTTGTGGGTTAAGAATGGTTTTGGCGACGTAGAAGTCCGCGGAGTCAGCGGCGGGGGAGAAATCGAGAATGGCCATGGAAAATTGACGCTGCACGACAATGGATCCATGAAGCTCACGAATTCTTTTGGCTCGATTGACGCCCAGGGCGCGGAGGGAAGTCTGACGATTGTGAATAACAACGCAGCCGTTACCGTTTCCGCCGTTAAAGGCGCGGTCGATATCAAGGATCGGTTCGCATCCATCACCGTCAACAACGTGGAAGGCCCGGTAACAATTTCTGGAGGCAATGGATCGGTGGAGCTCACCGACGCGGGTGAGTCTATCGTGAACAATTCTTTTGGCTCCGTGAACGCGCGAAACATTCATGGCTCCTTGACGGTGAATAACAGCAACGGAGCGATTGACGTTAATACAGTGAGCGGTTCAGCACATTTAACCGGAAGTTTTGGATCCATTAGTTTTACCAATGTAACTGGCTATGTGAAATGTACGGCCAGCAATGGACGCGTAAAGGGCGGGCCTACTGGCGACGAAGTTTACGTGCAGACCACGTTTGGTGAGGTGGAGCTCGAACAGATTAACGGTGCTGTGGACGTCCAGGATTCCAATGGGAACATCAAGGTGCGTCAGGCGAAAGGCAAAACCAACCTGAACACTTCCTTTGGCTCCATCGAAGCCAGTGACTTGCGCAAGGGAGTAAGAGCGACCACCGGTAACGGGCGTATTGTGCTCAACGACGTGGGAGGAGACGCTTACGCCAAGACCAGTTTTGGATCGGTGAGCGTGCAACGCGTGAACGGCCATCTGACTGTCGAGAATTCCAACGACTCGGTGACCGCTTCCTCGATCACTGGCGATGCAACTGCAAAAACGAGTTTTGGTTCTGTCACCCTGAACGACATTGCCGGCTCTATCTCAGTGGACAATCAGAATGGAACCGTTAGTGTCTCTACCGCGCGTGTTTCGGCCCCCTGTAGAAACATCACCATAAAGACCTCCTTTGCGCCGATACAGGTGCGTATTCCGGAAGGCACCGGCTTCAATCTCATCGCTCGTACTTCGTTCGGGCGCATCAACAGTGAATTGCCGGTGACGACGTCGGGTCAAATTGGCGGGGACTCACTGAACGGCAAAATTGGCAACGGGGGCTGTACGTTGTCGCTCACCAATTCCAACGGCGCAATCGAACTTCTTAAGCTCCCTAAGTAGCTAGAAAAATCCTGCAAACAGCTCGCTCAGCGTACGGCGCGTCGTTCTCGATCCATGGCAAAGGCGCGCTGCAAAACGCGCGTCGCGGTGGCGGTCAGCCGAAACTTTTCCAACTCATCCTCCCGCGCATAGACCACATCCGTAACGTCGCTGGCTGCGATCGCCTCGCCGCTAATGCGTTCACACAGATAATCGACGATTACATAGTGATACTTGGGACGTTCTGTCGTGCCGCCACCTCCGAGCGCGGGCTCCACGAAAATGCGATCGAACACCTCGATCAGGTCGAGTACCCGCACCTCAAGACCCGTCTCCTCGAGCAACTCGCGCGCTACGCCTTCTTGTAACGATTCCCCGAGTTCCAGCGTTCCTCCGGGTATCGACCACTGCCCGCGCAAAGGTTCGCTGCCGCGACGAATCAGCAACGCTCGACCATCTTCGATGACCACTCCGCCAACTCCCACCACCGGTCGCTCTGGGTATTCTTTGGCCACTGGGATACCATTCTATCGCCCGACCGGTTGGGTTACACTGGATGCGGCGAGCGAGTGTCCACGTGCTGTAGGGCTGCGGTATATAATACGCCGCAGGTGGCATTCGCAAGGCCGACGCCACACCTGTATCAAGATCAACACGGAGGATCGAGACGTGCTCCGCTGCCCTGAGTGTTCCGCGGAAATTGATGTGGATGAAGACGAAGTCGAGGAGGGGGAAATCCTTTCCTGCCCCGAATGCGAGACCGAACTGGAGGTGTCGCAGACTCATCCTGTCGCTCTGAACCCCATTTCTGATGAAGTGGAAGAAGATGACGACGAGGATGAGGTCGAGGAAGAAGACGATGAGGATTTTGACGAGGATGGCGATCTTCCCGACGATGATGACGACGATGATGATGATGACGATGACGACGACGAAGAAGAATAAGCGGTGCCGTTTTTAGCAGTCCTGGGCATCCTCGCCAATCTTCGAGGCCATCTAACGGAAGGATCCATTCAGCCGACATACGCTCACGGATGACCACCGCTGTCCTATTCATTTTTGCGATACTGTCGTTCGCAGGGAACCCTGCGTTTGCGCAGCAACCTGCTCAGCCCGTCGCGCCGGTCCCACCAACGCAGCCGTCCGTGCCTCCCGCAACTGCTCCTAGTGTCACAACGCCCGCGAAGGGCATACCCACCAAGCCAATTCCGGGTTACTTGATAATCGGCACGGTCTTCAATGAGAACGCGCTATCTTTTCCCGGCGTCGAAGTTCGCGTGAGGCGCAAAGACGAAAAGAAATACCGTTGGCAGACGGCGACGAATTCCCGCGGCGAGTTCGCTCTCCGCGTTCCTGAGGATCACGAATACGAAGTGCTGGTACACGTGAAAAAATATCAAGATCAGACCAGGGCGGTCACCACTGCAAACGGGGACACCCAGCAACGCCTATCCATCAAGCTGGAACCCGTAAACTCGGCCAAGACTGGAGCTAAACCATGATGTTAGCCCGCCGGATCGCTTTGATTTGCCTCGCCCTGTCGCTGCTCGCCGTAGTTGCATCGGCCCAGAAAGATAAAGAACCGCAACTTCGAACTCTGCATGGGGTTGTTACCGATAAATCAGAGAACCCGATCGCCGGTGCCGTGGTCTTTCTGAAGAATTTGCGAACTAATGCGGTGACCAGTCGCTTTACCGATAGCGACGGAACCTATCGTTTTAGCGGATTGGATCCTAACGCGGATTATGAAGTACATGCGGAATTCGAAGGGTCAAAGTCTAATACACGTACCTTGTCTTCTTTTGACAATCGCAAAGACATGATCCTGAGCCTGAAGATCGATCGGAAGAAGTCTTAGTTTTCACGCGACTATTGAATGCGACGGCCTGTTCGAACCGCAAATATACGTGATGGCGGTGCGCCAAAAGCTCCCACTGGCGGCATCAAACAATCCTGCCCAGAATCGAATTGAGGACAGCAGGAAAGATGGCAAGGCCCTTTCGAGTTTTTATAGCATCGCTGGTGTTTGTGGCGCTGTTCCCGGCGAGCCTTCTTGCTTTCGAAGCGGAAAAGCCAGATAGCCCTACGCCTAAAATTGCCCCTGATCCGCAAAGTACGCAGGAGCCAATGCCGTTGCCTGCTCCTCCCAAGGAGAACATCGGCCCTGCGGATCACAGCAAAGATGAAGTGCCCAAGCGAATTTTCTACATCATTCCGAATTTCATGACCGCCAACGACCAGCCGGAAAATCAAGGTCCGCTTACTCCAAAGGGAAAATTCACCATTGCGTGGCATCAATTTTTCGACGAAAGCGCGCATTTCGGAAATGTGTTGCAAGCGGCCATTTCGCAAGCCGCGAATGGTATTCCGCACTACGGTCAGGGTTGGGGACCTTTCGGAGAGCGGTTTTTGGCGCAAGAGGGCGACCAGTTTACGGGTAGCTTTTTAATTTACGGAATTCTTCCCACGGCATTGCACCAGGATCCTCGGTACTTTCGGCGCGGCAAAGGATCGGCCTGGAAACGAATCGGCTATGCAGCGTCTCGGGTGCTGATCTGTCGCACCGACAGTGGCAAGTCGACGGTTAACGTTTCGCAGTTAGCGGGGCAAATGGGGCAGGCGGGGATTTCGCTTCTCTACTATCCGCAACAGGACCGCGATGAAAAAGGGCTGTTCCTCGGCTGGGCCATCAATCAGACCTACAACATTGGATGGAATCAGTTAAAAGAGTTCACGCCGGACCTGGGCGCATTCCTCGCTCGACACTCCAAGAAGAAAAAGAAAGCCGCGACGACCGTTGTCATCGACACCCGCTCTCCACTCGTGGCTTCGAACGAATAACTCAGCGCTGTTTTTGACGCGGGCACAGCACCCGCAGCGCACCTGGAACAATTTCTACTTCCACCGGTGTTGCTCCCACGATTTCGCCATCCGCATGGAATGCACATGGGCGATCTGTTTCGATCCGCACTCGCTTTACTGTTCGCCGCTGTAATCGCTTGCTGTGAACATCTCCTCGAAGCAGCAGCGCTGGCAGCATCGCGAGCACGTCGAAAAGTCCCAAGTTGTCCAGTAACACCAGATCAAGTTTTCCGTCGTCCATGATGGCGCCGGGAGCCAGTCGCACGCCAGCACCGTAGCTTGGCGTGTTCAACACAGCTACCAGCAACGCGTGTCCCTTGATATCCGTAATATCCGTTTCATCTCGAGCGTCGGTTTGCACCCGCACTTGCATGGAATGAAAACCGGTGAGCGCGCGTATCGCGGACAATACGTACCGCAGCCGCCCGCGGACATTGCGATAAATTCCGCCTGCATAGCGTGATGCTTCGGCATCCAGGCCGACTCCTCCTCCTCCGGTATACAGTCGCACCGCGCCGTCTGCGGTTTTAACTCGCACCGCATCTAGCGAACAGTCACTCCCTTCGAGAAGCATTCGTGCTGCGGCTACGGTGTCCAGCGGGATGCCGAGCGAAGTTGCAAAATCGTTGCCTCCGCCTGCAGGGATTACGCCAAGAACAGTGTTGGAATGTGGCCCGATGCCGTTGATGAGAACTTGAAACGTTCCATCTCCTCCAACCACAAAAATACGGCCATGTCCGTTTTTCGCTCCCTTGCACGCACGCTGGCGTAAGTCATCCACGCTGGTGGTAAGTTGGAAATCCGCGCGCCAACCATTTTCTTGCGCGAATCGCTGCAGCGCTGGCAGGGCTTTTCTGGCTCGCCCAGCGCCGGCGACAGGATTTACGAGCACCAGATCCGGCCGTTCACTCGGATGAGTTGTAGGGATCAAGTTGGCCTATGCTGAAGTACATCGAGGCGGGCTGTCAATTGAACCGCTGGAAACGCTTTATAAGCTTAAGAATGAGTGAGGAAGCGGGATGGGTTGACGGAAGACCATTGGTGCCGGCGGGGGGAATCGAACCCACGGCCTAGGGATTATGAGACCCTCGCTCTACCACTGAGCTACGCCGGCCAGAAGCCAATTCTTGATGCTACGAAGTATGAATAGCACTGTCAAGCAAAGTGGACCCTTGGAAGAGCCTTCTTACATCGTATCCCCCTTGCGAGGTTGCAGTGTTTGAGCGATAAGCGGCGGAATCCGTCCGGCTGGGGAGAATCGGCCAGCGCCGCGGTGCTTACAGAGGTGGCGGATAGTACTTAAGTACCAATCCGCTAGGACTGGCGTACCGTTGTTGCTACATCTCCTGGCCGAGTATCGTTTCGACATCAGGAAGTGCCGATTCTTCTCGCCAAGCGAAGCTGTGGCGAAAGAGGCGGATACCTTCCTGTTAATGCATTGGCACGCCTTTGTGGTGTGCCCTACTTGACACTACCCTGATTCAGGGTAGAGTGTACTCCGATTCGTGTAGTTACCTCGGAGGCACAATGTCACGTAGATTAAGTGCGATTACTTTGGCGATGGGCATTCTAGTTGGCGCGATGGGTCTAAAGACAGTGGTTATGTCCCACGCAAAGGGCTCGGTCCTGGTTGCAAACGGCCCTGCACCAACGCCAACTCGTCCAAAGCCGTCAACTGGCCGGTTCTAATCGCGTAATTCTTCCGCGCGATTGCTGAACCGGGCGAAAAGGTCGAATGCTGGGTTCAGCAACACTTGCAATTTGGTATCTGGGCACGGCTCTTGAGCTATCCGTGGTGGTGTGTTCAGTTGCTCGAAAGTCGTTCCTTCGCTATTTTTTCCTGAACCTCTATATGCTGTTGTCCGTGCTGACCAGCGTTGGCCGCTGGTATCTGATTCTGAGCGGCTTCGGAGTCAACACCGACCAGTACCGCTATCTCTATTTTTATACTGATGCACTGCTGACGTTGGCTCTATATGTCGCGGTGATCAGCCTGTTCGCTGATGTGCTCGGCGAACTGCATTTCGCGAAGCATCTGCGTCTTGCTGCTGTAGTCCTTCTACTCGGCACTGCCGCGTTTTCCTATTCGGTTGTCGCGCAATCCGCCGATCGGCTCTCGACCGACTTTGCCTACCAGCTTTCCCAGAATCTTTATTTCGTCGGCTTGGTGCTTACCTACCTGTTATGGGGAGCGGTGTTGAAAGTGCGCGAAACCCGCACCCGCCTGGTGCAGTTCATTCTTTCCCTGGGTCTTTATTTCAGCGCCTGCGCGGCAAGTTATGCGCTGAAGAATTTCACTGATCGCTACGATGATATTTTGAAGTATGTCGATCCGCTGCTGGGCTGCTTGCTGCCTCTAGCCTGGTCGCTGACGATTCTCCGACATACCGAAGAAACCCGCTTGGCACCGGCGAGTCTTGTGGTCGTGCCTCGATGATGGCCGTCTTCATTTTCGTTTTCTCGGTCACCACCTTGCTGATGTTCTTCGTATCGTATTGCCGCTCGCTGATGGCTTCGTCGTCTCGGCATGTGCTTTCCGAAGAGGTCCGCGACGTCACGGGAATTCATTCCGGCGCCTCGCCACGCGATTACGCGCGGGTGATGCAGTTGCTTCAACTCTGCCCCGAGCGCCCGCAGGACACCACCGGGCTGCATGCGGTAGGCGCCTATTACTGGATCTTGAACTTTGCTCAAGCCACGTTGCTTCGCATGGTGCCCGCTCTGCAGCCTTGGGCAGAACAGGAACGGGCCGGCTGCGCCTATTTTGCGGCCGTGGCCCTGGATCGCCGCATCGCCTTCAGTCGCGAGATGCTGGCACAGCAAGTCGACCTCTAATCTCTTTCCTTGATATCTCTTACGCAACTTCCTTCTCTCTCTTTCTCTGCAGATTTCTTCTTCTGTGATATTCTAGGCAGGTCTACTCCTCACCGGAGTGAGCGTCCGCAGCGCAAAACAAACCGGTGAATACAATATGCTCTCAGTGTGGCTCGGTGCTTGCCTCTGGCGTGCACCAATGTACGTTCTGTAACACTCCAGACCTCGCAAACTCGCAGGGATCCCTTCGCGTGGAAGGAATTCTTGCGTTGGATGAGGGGACTGCTCCCGAATGGCGTGGTGAACTCGACCAGCGCCTTCAGGCCTATCGCGCCAAGCGGCGCAAATCTCCGGCTGCCGCCAATGCGGCGCAGACCCGTCTGCCCTTTGAGGAGCAGCGTTCCGCGCCTCCATCTCACGCAGCCGTGCAGGTAGCCGAAGAGGAGCGATCGGCACCCGCGCGTCCCGACGACTTCGCGTTTACGATCGCCATCGGCCGTCCTCCCAAGCGCCAGGAACCCGAAGAGCCTCGCTTGCTGATCGACGTTACCGTGCCTCCTCAATCTGACGAGGAAGCGCCTCAAGTTTCCGCTGCACCCTTGAACACCTCGGAATGTAGCCTGTACCCTTCCGCATCGCTACACGAGCGGCGTAAAGCCGCGCTGATTGATGGAGCCTGCCTGGGGTTCGCGTATGGCGGTTTTCTGGCTCTGTTCGGCTCGCTCGGCGGACAATTCACCTTCAGCAAGCTCAGCGCGACGATCTGCTTTTTCACTTTTGCCTTTGTGTATCTGCAATACTTCGGCCTGTTCACGATTTTCGGGGGCACTACTCCGGGCATGATGATTCGCGGCCTGCAAGTAGCCAGCTTCTCGGGGGACGTTCCCACACCACGGCAGTTTGCCTTGCGCGCCGCAGGCTATCTGCTTTCCGCAGGCACGCTGTTTTTGGGATTTCTATGGGCGCTCTGGGATGAAGACGGGCTTACTTGGCACGACCGCCTGTCCCGCACTTATCTTGCGGCTCCAGACCCGCTGCTCGAAGCTGACCCTTCGCATGCCGCCGCTACTACACGATAAGAACTTGCTAAAGACGGGCACACGAGTGGCGCAAAATTGCGCTGCCATTTCGTTTAGCTGATTAGGATTATGACGAGTGGACCGCGGGGACTCCCAGCTTCTTCACCACTTTTTCGTCGGAAGCAATCTGACCGTCGCGAATGAAGATAACGCGGTGCGCGTGTTGCGCGATGTCCATTTCGTGAGTCACCAGAATGATGGTGTTACCCTGCTGGTGGAGGTTCGCAAACAAATTCATAATTTCTTCGCCGGTCTTGGAGTCCAGGTTTCCCGTGGGCTCGTCGGCAAGTACGATAGAAGGATCATTCACCAGGGCGCGTGCAATTGCTACGCGTTGGCGCTGACCGCCGGAAAGCTCATTGGGCTTATGGTTCATGCGCGGGGTCAGGTCGACGCGCTGTAAAGCCAGTTTGGCCTTCTCCACTCTCGCTTCAGCGGGCGTGCCGTTATAAATCAACGGCAGCTCGACGTTATGCAGTGCTGTGGCGCGTGGCAGCAAATTAAACGTCTGAAACACGAAGCCAATCTCTTTGTTTCGAATGTACGCCAGTTCGTCGTCATCCAATTCGCTAACGAGACGCCCCGCCAGCCAATACCGGCCAGAACTGGGGGAATCCAGGCATCCGATCAGGTTCATCAGCGTGGATTTCCCGGAGCCCGATGGGCCCATAATGGCCACGTATTCGCCTTTGTGAATTTCCAGATCGACGCCGCGCAAGGCATGCACTTGCTCTGAGCCCATTTCGTAAACCTTGGCGAGCCCTTCCGTGCGGATCACTACCCCGGTGTCTACAAGGTCTTGCCGGTACGATTCCGAAGACGTGATCTCCACGGCCATGTTCTTCTCCCTGTTTAAATCTCCGACTGGATAACTGCGTTGCTGCTTACTTCGGCTCTTCTTCCGTTTTCTTCGGCGCGGTGTTGTCCACCTTTACCTGCGCCTCGGGCTTCAGGGTGCGCAGCGCCTTGTAGCTTCCGGTGACAATTTCGTCGCCTTCCTGCAAGCCTTTGGTTACTTCAATGTCTGTCACGCCAGAGATGCCGGTTTCCACGGGGCGGAAAAACGCCTTTTTCCCGTTGACCACAAACACGCCCTGGACTTCGTCTTTCTTCGGATCCGCTCCCGAGGCCGCGGGCGGAGGAGCTGCCAAGGTCACGTTGCCGCTATCCTTCTTGCCATTCTTCGCAGCTTCGTCCAGATCTTTCCGCGAGCGAACGGCGAGAGCCTGGATCGGAATCGCCACCACATTTTTCTTTTCTGCAGTCTTGATCTTCGCAGTAGTCGAAAGCCCGGGCCGCAGATTCTCCGGCGGGATGTCCAGCGTCACTACAACTTTAAAGTCTTTCGCTTCCTGATTACTGGTCGTCGTTTGCGTCGTGGCCAAGCCGGAGGTGCGCAGCACGGCTTGAGACCCGATGTCTGTGACCTTGCCTTTGAACGTCTTACCGGGCACGGCGTCAATCGTTACGTCCGCGTCCTGCCCGATTCGCACGTTCACGATATCCGTCTCGTCCACCTTCACTTCGGAAGTGATTGTCGACATGTCCGAGATGGTCATCAAGAAGCTGCCAGTAGCGTTCTGCATGCCCAGCACTTCGTATTCGCCTACCTTCACCGGCAAATAACTGACAATTCCGTTGATGGGCGAGACATAGGTGGTCTTCGACAAAACGTCCTTGGTACGCACCAGCACGGCCTTACTCTGGTCCAAGTTTGCGCGACCCTGCTCCATCTGCGCCTTTTGCGCCATCACCCGCGCGCGAGATGCCTCGACGGCAGCCACCGCCGCATCGAAAGCCGTCTTGCGCTGATCAAAGTCCTGCTTAGGGATCAGCCCATCCTTCAGAAGTCCCTGCCCGCGGTCGAAGTCCAGCTTGGCCTTTTCGAGGTTGGCTTGCTGTTGCGTCAGATCGGCTTGTGCCGCTCTGTAACTGGCGTCCGCCGCCTGCACTCCCGACTGATTGGAGTTGATCATTGCCGACTGCGCTTGCACATCGGCGTTAGCCTGAATATTTTCCTGCAACAGCAGGCGATCGCCCTTCTTCACGTGGTCGCCCTCATGCACCAGGATTTCTGTGATTCTTCCGTATCCCTGCGCGGTAATGTTGGTGTAGGTCCTCGGCTTCACTTCGCCTGAGGCCGTAACCACCGAAACCAGTGCATCCTGCTTGGCTACCTTCGAGGTCTGCACCGTCACGACGCCCTTATTTGCCTGGTTAATACTGAACACCACGATGCCCGCGGCAACGGCCAATCCGCCGAGACCTATCCCGACCTTTTGCCAAGTCTTCATACTTTCCCTCTCGATGAGCCGCTACGGACCACCCGCGCGGGGTACTTCTGCTATGGAGTTTTCGCTCGATGCCTAACGTTAATACGCCTTTGCCAGGCTAAATGTTTCGTGGGAGTGCCCGGCTGGCTGGCCAACGATGTCTCTGCAGGCTTGCGGCTGGACATGAGTCCCCCCGCAGGACTCTGTCAGCCATCGACACCGCTATTGTAGGTCCAAATCACGGGAATTAAAAGATTTGTACAGGCTAGCCAAGCCCTCCTGCCAGTGGCAGGAGTCCACAGGCACGTTAGACGCTACTTACCCCCATTTTGTCTTCTCATTGGGCGGAACTTGTTAGAGTGCTAATAGGGCGTGCCTGGCCCCGCGCGACCCGTGAGGACCTTCGGCCCGCCGGCGTCCCTGAGCAGAAAAAACGCTATTTTTTGCTGCTGGGCGGTTTCTGTGGCCCGAATTGCTGCGATTGGACGATCCCTTGCCCTTCTTTGACGTAAATGAGCTGGTTCGGCTTGATGTCCCTCAGCGTCTCGATCAGACCACTGGGCCAGCGGATCTCGAGCAGGTCGAGCTTTTCCGCTTTGCCCAACCCGAAGTGGACCCGCATGTCGCTGACTGAGAAGTAGCCACTGCAACTGCGCACCTCATCGATCTGAGAGTGCGGAGCCTTTTCGTCAGCCGGATGGGTGACGCATTTCAAGCGCGCGCCAATACCGCTGCGATTGGATTTGGTGCCGATGAGTTTTACTTTCAGCCAGTTGTTTCCAGTACGCGAATCGCAGCGCAGCAGTTGCGGATAGTCGTTTACCGTGTTCACCACCACATCGATGTCGCCATCATTGTCGAAGTCGCCGAAGGCGCAGCCACGCGACGGACTGGGCGTAGAGATGCCAGGGCCCGCGTCGAACGAAACATCGTCGAAGCGCCCGTCGCGCAGATTCTTGTACAGCAGCTTGCGTTGCGCGTAGCCCGCTTCGGTCTTGAGCTGCTCGACCTCCGGATACACGTGGCCATTGCAGATCAGAATGTCGGGCCAGCCGTCGTTGTCCATATCGAAGAAGCCGCAGCCCCAGCCCAGAAATTGCGTGTGC
>Ga0070762_10000973_pt1 | contig 12824 bp, 15 predicted proteins | sample HubBroMetageREF2_FD_66726 | JGI IMG/M metagenome (GOLD analysis project Ga0070762, IMG submission 66726) | Reference soil microbial communities from the Hubbard Brook experimental Forest, New Hampshire, USA - Hubbard Brook CCASE Soil... | ecosystem: Environmental > Terrestrial > Soil >...
ATCATCTCACTCGAACAAGGCAAACCGTACTTCGCCGAAGCTTTGCCGGAAGTTGAAGAAACCGCCGAGAATTTTCGCATCGCGGCCGAAGATGTGAAGCGCCTGGAAACTCCGATCATTCCCGCACGCGATCCGAACAAGCGCCTCTTCACGTTCAAAGTCGCCATTGGCACGTGGGGAATTATCACGCCATGGAATTTTCCGACGGTCATCCCTGCGGAATATTTTGGTCCGGGCATCGCCGCGGGCAATACGATTGTATTCAAGCCGGCCGAGCAGACCCCGCTCTCAGGTTTATTCCTTGCGCAGTGCATGACGGAAGCAGATTTGCCGCCGGGCGTCTTCAATCTGATCACTGGGCTGGGACCGACCACCGGCGATGCGCTCGTCAGTCATCCCGGGATTGACGGCATTGGGCTGACCGGTGAAACGCATACAGGAGATACCATTCAGCGGCGGGCCGGCGTAAAAAAACTGCTCATGGAGCTGGGCGGCAACGGCCCCCAAATCGTCCTGGAGGACGCGGACCTCACCCGTGCGGCGAAGGCGGCTGCCTTCGGTGCGTATTTCAATGCCGGGCAGGTATGCTGCGCGACGGAACGGGTGCTGGTGGATCGCCGCGTGCACAAAGACTTTCTCGACCTCGTGGTGCAGCAGGCAAAACTGGTTCGAGTCGGCGATCCGTTTCACGAAGGCGTCCACATGGGCCCGATGAACAATCTTCCGGTGATCGAAAAAACCGAACGTCATCTGGCGGATGCGCTGCAGAAAGGCGCGCGGGTGATTGTCGGCGGGAAGCGCCTCGCGAAACAAGCCACGGATTTCTTCTTCGAACCGACGGTGATCGACGGCGTGAGTCCCGAGATGTTGCTAAATAATGAAGAGACCTTTGGCCCCGTCGTTCCGGTCATCACAGTGGACGGATATGAAAAGGCCATCGAATTAGCCAACGCGACGGGCTACGGCCTGCAGATGGCGATCTTCACGCAAGACATTGACAAGGCATTCTATTTTGCCGACCGGCTGCGCAGCGGCAACGTGGTTATCAACGACACCACGGACTACTGGGAAGCGCATGAACCGTTTGGAGGTGGAGGCGGCACCAAGAGCGGCTACGGACGGCTCGGCGGCCGCTTTACTTTCGACGACATGACGCATCTCAAGACAGTCGCGCTGCACATCAACAACCTGAGTCCGAAACGATAAGAGGGAAACCGCGAGCAATCCAGAATGAGAGCAGGCCTCTAGCTCGCGAGCAACACGCTGGCAATTAACGCAAAGACGATTCCGGTGCCCTGACGCGCCGTCAGTTTTTCGTGGAGAAAGGCGATGCTAAGCAGAATCGTCACGAGCGGATATAGCGCTGACAGCGTAACCACGGTTGATGCTTTGCCCTGCTCCAACGCTGCGAAGAATGTCAAGAACCCGACGAAGGCGAAAAAGCCGCCCAACGCGGCCCAACTGAACCCCGGCAGTGACCATTCAAAATGAAATTTTTCCATGAATAGCACCACGACGGCGAATGCCAATACTCCTGCCGTCTGAAACAGCAGCGCCTGCTTGGGTTTCGAATAGTTCGAAGCGAGCTTGCTGAAGACGCCCCACAAGCCCCATGTGACTACGGTTAACACGGAATACACATACCAGGTTTTCAAAATCGCCTCCGGAATCAGAAAGTAAGCTCGACGAACGAGCACCTGGAACATATCCCAATTAAGATTTGCGTTGAAGTTCAAACAACGCTCGCGGATCGTTACCGACAACTCTGTTCGCGAAGTGAATGCGCAGTCCGGGATCATCACCCTCATCGCAGGAAGTGGCGTCGCAGGCTACAGTGGCGATGGCGGCGGCGCGACCATCGCGCAGTTGAATACTCCATCCAGTGTATTTCTGGACCAACAGGGAAGTCTTTATATCGCGGACTCTGCAAACAACGTAATTCGCCGCGTGGATGCGCAAACCAACTTGATCACCACCGTCGCAGGGACCGGCACCGCCGGTTTTGCAGGCGACGGCGGACCGGCCGCCAGCGTCCAGCTGAACTATCCAACCGATGTGACCGTAGACGCGGCGGGCGACATTTTCATCGCCGATTACCAGAATCAATGCGTCCGCGAGGTAAACGCGCAGTCAGGAATCGTCGCGACAGTAGCGGGAGATGGCGTTGCTGGGTACAGCGGAGATGGAGGCAGCGCCACCAGTGCGGAGTTGAATTATCCCTCTGATATCGCTCTCAGCCTTACGGTATATATTTTCATTGCCGACCACACCAACAATCGAATTCGCTGGGTGGATGCGCGATCGGGACAGATCACGACCGTCGCCGGCAACGGCATGGGCGGTTACGCTGGAGATGCCGCCTCTCGCGCAGAACTGAACTTGCCGTCAGGCGTTTTCATCGATCAAGCCGGGACGTGCGTTTTCGGCTGGACAAACCGCACACCATTCCGCGAGGAACGACTGTGACGTTGTTCGTAAGTTTGCCGCCAGAGTTCACAACGGAAAATCAAGTTATGATCCGCGTGCGCGGACGGGTATTGAATGTGGAGCATACTTCATGGCTGGGCGCCCCGTGCTCGGCCTTCACTGCTGCCATGGAATCCTATGATTTCCTGGGGCAGGGCGTACTGAGGGACCATGCGGTTCCTGATCTATGAAATACCCTTTCGCAGAACGCGTGGGCGACGGGAGACGCTCGGAGCGGCTCCGAGCGTCCTCTCGCATCTGCGTGACCGCGCCTCGCCGGAATGCGGTGCGGCTTTCCACCTACTATCGTCTGGCAGCCGCTCGCCCAGGCGTGATTCTCGGTCGTGGCGATAGACCGGAACAAAGGAAGGCGGTTCTCATTGGACCGAGCAGACCCAAGTTACGGATCTTGCGCGATGACCGAACTCGTAACTGATTAACTGGCGCGTAGAGAGTTGCAAGATGCGACCGGGTCGTGTCGCGTTGCACGGCTTTACGGGGTGTCTGGGGCTTATCCTTCCCATTTTGTTCCAAAATTTTGCCCGCGAGGCGACAACGCACGACCCAAACTTGGTCGTAACGTGCGACGTGGGGCAGATCGTTTGCACATCACGAGACAAGGTGAACAGCGAGCTGACGCAATATTTAAGTGGATCCATTGAAGATGCGACGATGAACAAGCCGATTCTGGATATTCTGGAAGGCGTTCCAAGGTTCCAACCAGAGCGGGGTTCAAAAACCAACCTCCGTAAGAAATTTTCTGCAAGGTGAAACGAAGCCCCAAGAACGATGGTTGGACCTATGTCGTGTGGCCTCAGCTACAATTACGTAGAGTTCATTCGGGATCGGTCACCCGGTCCGGCCGGAATGCGCGGCTCGGCTATCCTTATAATACTGGGAGGCTCTCATACCATTGTTCACGGTGACGACACCGACGCCGACAGGAAGAGGCGCCTGCTGGCGGCATTAGTCGAAGCGCGCGACGGTGCGGGCACTGATCCGAACGATCTCATGGTGTTCTTCGCAGAGATCGATCGCGCCAGTAGCTCCTTCGGCGGCGGCCGGCTCGCGCCACCGGTCGCAAGCGTCTAACCATGCGACAGGCGTGGTCGCAGAGTTACGCACCACGGTTATGCGGCCCTGAAGATGAAGCGGCAAGCCACGAATTTCTTGCACCACGACAGGAGTCAACTTGTGACCCATCCTAAGTACGCGGCCTTCACGGCGCTCGATCCATTCTTCGAAATATCACTGCAGGGTTTGGCCGGTCTCATCGACGGCGAGCACTATTTTGATACGATCGCCGACGATGCGGTGTTCGAGTTTCGATATATTTTTCCTGGTTGGCCCCAAAGATTGAACGGTCGTGAGGCGCTCATGGCGCTCTACGCAGGCTACGGCAACAGCATCGTCCTGCATGGCGCGGACGCGCTCGTCATTCACCGATCCGAGGACCCGCGCGTGGTGATCATCGAATACGAGGTACACGGCAAGATAGTCGCGAGCGGCGCCCCTTACGACAACCGGTTCATCTCTGTGGTTACGATTGAAGACCGCAAGATCGTGCATTGGCGGGATTACATGGACTCCCTGGCGGCGATGACTGCGCTTAGCCAGGGAGCCACCGGCGCGGGAAAGAAGTAAATAGTCCTGGAGACGCGGAATTCCCGCGCGAATTTGTGCGACACTGGACGTCGGGTAATGCAAGGATGCGCTCTTCCCTGACACCGAACCACTCATTGAACTCTGCGGACTCGCCAACCCCAAGATCGGAAACGCAACGCGAAAGCGACCGACTGAAGCTATTGCTGGATATGACGAACACCTTGGTCTCGAATTTGGAGCCCCGCGATCTGCTGCGCGCAATCTCGGTGAGCGTTCGGCAAGACATGCACTGCGACTTCGTCGGTATGTGGTTGCCAGATCCGGAACGCCGCCATTTGCGCCAGCTGGTCATGGACTTCCCGGAAGGCAAGGGAGTGGTGAAAGAGGGTTTGCAGCGCCCTGTCGAGGGATCCTTCGTGGGCAGTGCATTCAAGACCGGCAAGGCCATGATAGCTACGCTTGAGGATTTCACGAAGGACCCGGAAAGCGGTGACGCGGCTCGTGGAGAAGGCATTCAGTCTGGCCTCGCATTGCCGCTGATCAGCCGAAACAAAACGCTCGGAGTCATGACACTTGCCAGCCGGGCCGAAAAATCATTCAGCCAGAATGACGTTGATTTCCTGGTGCGAGCTGCCGGGCAAGTAGCAATCGCCATCGAGAACGCGCTGGCCTATCGTGAGATCGCTGAATTAAGAGACAAGCTCGCACAGGAAAAGCTCTATTTGGAAGAGGAGATTCGCAGCACGTCGGATTTTGAAGGCATCATTGGGCAGAGTTCGGCGCTACGACAAGCGCTGCAACTGGCCGAAACGGTTGCCACGAGTGATTCGACCGTGCTTCTGTTGGGAGAAACGGGCACCGGTAAGGAACTAGTGGCGCGCGCCATTCATGAGCGCAGCCGCCGCAACGCGCGAACATTTGTGGAACTAAACTGTGCAGCGATTCCCACTGGCTTGCTCGAAAGTGAGCTCTTTGGCCACGAGCGAGGCGCCTTCACGGGAGCGGTCTCACAGAAGATTGGCCGGCTGGAATTGGCTGACCAAGGTACGTTGTTTCTGGATGAAGTCGGTGATATTCCGCTGGAACTTCAACCAAAACTCCTGCGCGTATTACAAGACCGGCAATTCGAGCGTCTGGGAAGCACACGCACGACGACAGTCGACATTCGGCTGATCGCTGCGACCAATCGCGACCTGGATCGGATGATTGAAGAAAAGCAATTTCGAAGCGATCTCTACTACCGCCTCAATGTTTTTCCCATCCGCCTTCCTCCTCTGCGCGAGCGCCCGGAAGATATTCCCTTGCTGGTGCGATACTTCAGTCAGAAGTACGCGCGCCGCATGCAAAAGCGAATCGAAAACATCCCCGTCGCAGCTCTGCGGAAACTGGCACGTTGGCATTGGCCCGGAAACGTTCGTGAGCTTCAGAACCTTGTGGAACGTGCAGTGATTCTGACCCGCAGCAGTACGCTCGCGATTTCCGTACCCGAATTGGCAAACAGCGGCGCGAACTTGGCTCCAGCGAGAGCCAGAAACTTCGATGAACAAGACAGGATCGTACGAATTCTGAAGGAGACCAAGGGACGCGTCGGGGGGCCGAAGGGCGCCGCGGCCCGCTTGGGGCTTAAGCGGACTACATTGCTCACGCGGATGAAGAAGTTGGGGATCGATCCGCGAAAGATTTCGTGAGCCGCTCTTCAGCGCACTTCGACGAGCACGAGTGACACGTCGTCGACGGGCGGGCCGTCGCGCCACTCAGCGACGCGATCGAGAATACCCTGCTTCATTTCGCCGAATGGGAGAAGCGCTGTGTCACGGACGAAGCTCTGGAGTCCTTCTACTTTGAGCATTTCGCCGCGCGAATCGAACACATCGGTGAGGCCATCCGTGTACATCACGATGCGGTCACGATACTCGAGTTCTGTGTGAAGCGTGGCATCGGCATCCACGGCATCCGGCAGCGTACCGAGAATTACGCTTTGGGACCGGAGGAGGCGAGGCTCATGTCCCGGCTGAACAATCATGGCTGGTGGGTGCCCGGCTCCGGCGAACTCCATGGTTCGGGCGCCGCGATCAATTCGGGCCGCCGCCAGTGTGAAGAAAAATCCTGGCGCGCCAATATTCTGAATCACCAAAGAGTTCAATCGGCGAAGTACATCCGCGAGCGGCGCGCGATTACCTAGCAGCGTAACCGTCTCCGAGTATATTCGGTTGGCGACGAGCGCGGAACTGATGCCGTGTCCCGAGACATCGCAGACCAGCAGATTCAGATGCTTTTCTTCCGACGGCCGCACAAAACCGAAATCGCCGCCGATTGTATGCACCGGTTGGTAGAAAGTGTCGACACACAAAGCTCCCCAGAGGAAGGGCTCGGGTGCCAAACTCTGCTGCACCCGGGCCGCCAGCCGCAGATCTTGTTCAATGTCTCGCTGATACTTTTCGAGCCCCGCGATTGCAGCGCGGAGCTTTTCTTCCGTGCGTTTTTGTTCCGAAATGTCGGTCAACGTTACGATCGAGAAACGTCCGCCATCGGGAAGATGCAGCGCGCGCAGACTGACCACCACAGGCAGTCGCCCGCCGTCTTTCGTGGGCAGGAAGAACTCTTCCCGGAGCCGCCCCATCTCCTGAGCTTTCTGGTTGAGCGCCTTGGCGAAAGCAAACTCTTCGGCTCGGTGATACAACTGACGGGCGTTCCAGCCGAGGATCTGGCTGCGAGAGAATCCTGTCATTTCCTCGAAGACCGTGTTGACAAAGAGAATCTGGTCAGACTCGTCTGCGACCACAACGCCATCATTCAGTGTTTCAAGAATGGGCTCCATTTCTTGCAGCGATTGCGGCGTTTTGCTTTGCACGAAATCACTCATTTGGCTGATCCCTGGACGCATGATCGCCGCCTACTCATTCGTTTTTCTCCGAAGGCGATCAAGCACCTGCTTGACGTACACATCACTGGCGACAAGTTGCGCGCCCTGATTGAACATGCACCGCAACATTCGTTCCCCGCTCTGGTCGATGAATGTGACGTCATGGAGATTCACGATGCATCTTCGGCACTGAGTTGTGCGGTGTGCCCTCTTCCAGTTCGCCTTCAGTTCCTTGACCCAGGGTGCGACGAGGCGGCCTTGCAGGGTCCACAGTTCGTGCTTCGACGTGTTGGTGATTGTAATCTTCAGCATCGGTTCCTTTTCCGCAGTCCTAGCAGAATGCAAATCTAGCGCCAGTAGAGTGCGTCTGCGCCATGGTGCGCGACGGCCCGGCCTACACAAGCGCCGACCTTTATCTATCTGCGCAGCTTCTGCGTCAGTTCTTTCTCCGCTTCCAGCCAGTCATCCAGGTCGTATCCGCGAATCCCGCCCCGTTGAACGTGAATCTCGAAGGCTCTTCGTCGGACCTCTTCATCACTAGGGTGCCGCACATGTGAAACAGCGCGCAGCTTGGTCTCAGACTCGAGTTCCCGTCCAATGATTCGTTCCTTTACTGCTTTGTTTGAGCGCATTTTCGTGTCTCCTGTATTTCTGTCGATTGGCGATCCAACCGAGGTCTCCTGAGCCATGATCTTCAACATTCCTTCCTCTCCGTCCTTGGAGAGTGCAAATGCAGGGCCAGAAGACTGGATTTGCCCCAAACGCGATAAAACCCTAAGCAACAGAAACGACATGTGGTTTTGAGGGAAGGGCCAAGGCGGAGTACCGGTGATGAGCGGATCCAAGTGTCGTAGCCGCTCGACACTTGTCGGAAAAAGTGTCGGAGGCGCCGACAGTTTGCCCTCGAGCTGCCTGGTCGCCGCGCAAAGCCCCTCTGTCTTCAATCATTTGGCGCGAGTTCGGTTCGAAGGTGCTGTTGGCGGGCGCATTGCAATGTTTCTGTGCAGGTAGAGAGCGCGAGACGTTTGACCTGGGGAGTGCTGACGGTGAGCAATCCAGCGAAGTCGCGAAACGAGTTTTTGGCAACACGCGGCACAAGTGGGTGCCTGGAAATCCAGGCCCGGATGCCAAGTGAAGTCAAAGCCATCTCGCCGCTGGTGGATCGATTGATTCGCTTAATCGCGGAATCGCACTGCGTTTCCGACAAGGAGTTTTCCGTGGAACTCGCCCTTCGGGAGGCCCTCAATAACGCTGTGCTTCACGGCAATCGACTGGATCCGGGCAAGCTGGTCCAGGTTTATTGCCGATGCGAATTGGGCAAAGGCGTGTTCGTGGTCGTCAAGGACCAGGGGGAAGGGTTTGATCCGAACGCGATCCCCGATCCTTTGGCCGCCGAAAATCTCAAGGCAGAGAATGGGCGAGGCATCTTGCTGATGAAATCGCAGATGGACGAGGTCGCTTTTGAATGCGAAGGCACCGAAGTCCATATGCGCAAGAGCTGCGGCCAATGAGCCGCCCAGGAATGCTCGACGGAGAATCGAGTCCGACCGCGACCGTCCTGCTAATACCACTGGTTTCCTACGCCGGATATCGGCAAGTCGTTGCGTCCGACGCGGCCGCGCAAGAAGGAAGAGTTCTAAGGATCATCATCACCGAAACCCCGACGGAAATACGATGGGTTTTGCAAGGCCGCCTGTTCGGACCCCAGGTTGCCGAGGTGAAAGCAAATTGGAGTACGGCAAACCGGATTCGCAAGGGACGCACCTGCATCGTGGATCTCGAAGAACTCACATTCCTGGACAAGCGCGGGAGGAGGCTGTTGGGCGCCATGTCAAGAGACGGCGCCCAATTTATCGCCAACGGCCTCAACAACACGCACCTGATTGAGGAACTGAAAATCGGCAGCAAGCGCGGGCTATCTCGAATGCTCGCCTCATTTTTGCGGCTCTCACGCCAATGATTTCTAAAACCGGAAGATCCGCGCGAAACACCGCGGCACGTTCGTCGAGTCCGGCGATTCCGCCGTTCCAGGGGAAAGAGGAGCAAGGCGATGCCATCTGATTTGCTGGACAGGATTGGTAACGACGAACACGCACCCGGTCCATTCGGTCACCTGGAGGGCACAAAAGAATTGACGCTGGTTAACGCCGCGAGGAGACGTGACCCGGATGCCTTCGCAGAGCTCGTGACAACATACGGCCCGCGGATTTTCCGGCTCGCGCAAAAGATTACGCGGAACCACGAGGACGCCGAGGAGGTTTTTCAGGATTCCTTCGTAAGGTCTTTCCTGCACATGGACACATTTCGTGGAGACTCCCGCTTCTATACCTGGCTCGCGCGCATCGCAGTCAACCAAGCGCTGATGAAACTGCGCAGGCGTCGATTGAGCGACTTCCACTTCGACGATCCTGTTCACGGCGGAGATTCCCCTTTCTACGCTGAAATCGCGGACGACACCCCGAATCCCGAGCAACGCCACTCTCAAGAAGAGCTGCGGCAGATCCTCGCGTCAGCGATGGGTGAACTTCCAATGACGTTCAGAGAGGTTCTGCGTCTCCGCGAGCTAGAGGAGTATTCGACGGAGGAAACGGCAAGGATGTTAAAGCTGTCGATTACCACCGTGAAGTCACGAGCGCATCGGGGGCGGCAAAGGCTGCGCCGGGCATTAACGAAATACTTTCGGCCGAGCGAGCTCGCCCGGTTCTCAGGAAAGAATTCAGTCTAGGGGAAAGATTGTGATTGCGTGGGTACTGATTGCCGCATTAGCGATCCTTGGTTTTCTAAGCCTTTCCGGTTGCTTTAGCGAGTTTGGTGGCGGCCGTCGCCGTTAATTTGATGGAGATAAATGATGCCCGTTAACAACGGAGATTCAAGTGGAAAGCACACTGCCGTGATGACAGGGGAAAGCAGTCCGACTGGAGAGAGAGCTGAGACGCCTGTCTTGGAGTTTCAAAAAGGGGGCACTCAGGTCAGCCACGTTCGCCGCGCGTTACAGGACCATCCGCGGAAGGCCTTAGCCGGATTCATCATTCTTCTTGTCGTTATTGCAGGAGGTGCTTATTTCATCCGCAACGCATTTCTGTTTGAAAGCACCGATGACGCACAGGTCGATGGCCACATCATGCCCTTAAGTGCCCGGATCAGTGGATACGTGCTCAAAGTCCCGGTGATGGAGGGACAGCTTGTCCAGGCTGGTGAAGTGCTGGTGACCATCGATCCTCAGGACTATGAGATCTCTGTGAATCAGGCCCAGGCGGCATTGGCGGACGCGCTGGCCGGCGCCGCAAGTTCTCGCTACAACGTACCGATCACTTCCGTTACCACGCACAGCAACCTGCAATCAGCTGGAACCGCGGTTATGAACGCGGAGGCGGGATTTAAAGCTGCCGAGCAGAATCTCGAGTCCGCTAAAGCGGCGTTGGAACAAGCTGAAGCCAATTCGACGAAGAGCAACGCGGACCTCACGCGCTATGAAAAACTTGTCGCAAAGGAGGAAATTTCCCGCCAGCAGTATGACGCGGCGGTAGCCGGAGCAGCGGCGAACAAAGCGGCCGTAGCATCGGCCACGGCCCTGGCGCACTCGGCTGAACAAGCCGTTCGGCAGGCGCAGGGGAAACTCCTGCAAGCTAGCGACGATTTGCGGAGCGCTCAGACCGCGCCGCAGCAAGTTTCGCTAATCCGTGCAAGGGCGGATTCGGCCGATGCGCAGGTGCTGCAACGCAAAGCGCAGCTCGCTCAAACCGAGCTTAACCTCGGCTACACAGTCATTCGGTCTCCGGTCACAGGAATTGTCGGCAAGAAGTCGGTCGAAGTAGGTCAGAACGTTGGCATCGGACAGGAATTGGTAGAAGTAGTGCCGCTTGACGACGTCTGGGTCACAGCGAACTTCAAGGAGACGCAACTTGCCCACATGCGGCCAGGGCAAGCGGTCGAGATCAAGCTGGACGCCTACGGCCGCGCCTGGAAGGCGCACATTACCAACATCGGCGGTGGTACGGGATCGGTCTTCAGCCTTTTGCCTCCGGAGAACGCCACTGGTAACTACGTGAAAGTAGTACAGCGGGTGCCAGTGCGCATTGATTTTGAACGCGCCACAGGACAGGAGTTCAACGCGGACGGATTGTTAAAACCAGGTTTGTCCGTGGAGCCTGACGTGAGGGTCCGATAATGGAGGGACCACCTGGTCCCTCCGGAGACGAAGTCTGGAAACCCAAAGGAAACCCATGGATCATCGCGGTCGCGGTTTCGCTGGCGGCATTCATGGAAGTGCTCGACACCAGCATTGCCAATGTGGCGTTGCCCCACATTGCGGGTAATCTTGGTGCGAGTAATGACGAAAGTACCTGGGTGTTAACCAGCTATTTGGTCTCCAATGCAATCGTTCTGCCGATAAGTGGATGGCTCGTTGGATGGCTCGGGCGGAAGCGATTCTTTTTGACGTGCATTGTATTTTTCACAGTCAGTTCCTTTCTGTGTGGAATCGCACCGAGCCTCGGGTTGCTTCTGCTGTTCCGAGTCTTGCAGGGCGCATTCGGCGGAGGCTTGCAACCGATGGCGCAGGCCATTTTGGGAGATACGTTTCCTCCCGAAAAGCGAGGACTGGCCTTTGCTTTGTATGGAATCACGGCCATTTGTGCTCCTGCCATTGGTCCGACGCTGGGAGGCTGGATCACCGATAGCTACTCTTGGCGCTGGGTTTTCTACATCAACGTTCCTGTGGGCGCACTGGCGCTGCTGCTGGTCTATCAGCTTGTCGAAGATCCACCTTACTTAGCCCGCGCGAAGAAGAAGCTTTCCGGATTCGACTTCATCGGATTTTCCCTCCTGACTCTCGGCGTAGGCGCTTTGCAGATTGTGCTCGACAAGGGACAGGAAGACGACTGGTTCGGATCTCACTTCGTTACGACGCTCGTCATAATCGCCGTTGTCGGCCTCGTTTCTTTGATCGTCTGGGAATGGTTTCACAAAGAGCCCATCGTTGATGTCCGCTTGTTTAAGAACTTCAATTTCGCGACGAGCAGTCTGATGTTTCTGATGTTGGGAATGGCGTTATTCAGTTCCACAGTACTTATGCCGCAACTCCTCCAGACTCTCATGGGATATACCGCACAAAAGGCGGGGATGGTTCTTTCCGCCGGCGCGCTTGTGGTACTGGTGGTGCTACCGATGGTTGGCAAACTTACCACCAGATTCCAGGCGCGCTATCTCATCGCTTTCGGTTGGATAACTCTTGCCATCAGCATGTATGCATCGTCCCAGCAGATTGACCTGCTTATGAGTTTCCGATCAGCCACCTTATTACGTATATGGCAGTACATTCCCGTAGCATTTCTATTCGTCCCTCTAACGCTTGCCGGATACGTCGGCCTTTCAGCGAAAGAAACTAACGCTGCCGCTGGACTCATGAATTTTATGCGCAACATCGGCCAAAGCGTTGGGACATCCGCCGTCACTACGCTCATCGCTCGGCGCAGCCAGTATCATCAATCCGTCTTGGCGGGCTATACGGGTTCCGGCCGATTTCACAACGCTCTCACGGCCCTCACGATGAGCTTGACTCGTGTCGGCTTGAGCGCGCATACCGCTCAACAACAGGCATTGGGCCGCCTGTACGCTTTGCTTCAGTCCCAAGCCGCAGTTCTCTCTTATGTGGACGCGTATTGGCTGCTTTCGCTGTGCTCGGCGCTCATGTTTGTCAGCTCGTTCCTTCTGAAAAAAAATGAACCAGGCAAGGGTAGCAAGGTCTCAGTTCACTAGGATTATTGGAAAAATCTACGTCACTTACAGCCGACATTGACTCTCGAATCTGGCGCAGCCGCCGTGCTGAGCTTGGCTTTCGATTTAACACGGCGGGAATCGCCGCGCCGGACAATCACGTAGCGGGGAATTC
>Ga0070762_10000975_pt1 | contig 12812 bp, 8 predicted proteins | sample HubBroMetageREF2_FD_66726 | JGI IMG/M metagenome (GOLD analysis project Ga0070762, IMG submission 66726) | Reference soil microbial communities from the Hubbard Brook experimental Forest, New Hampshire, USA - Hubbard Brook CCASE Soil... | ecosystem: Environmental > Terrestrial > Soil > Temperate...
AAAAAATAATTGCGATGCCAGTTCCGCATGGCAATTACATGCAATTGGCAGTTGATGTGATTTTCCGTGTTATAAAATTGCGCCAGCTCTCCGATCGTCAATCCATAACGAACCGGAATCGGAAAATACGCCACGAAGCTGGTCTTCTCCGCATCCAGCATCGGCCCCTCCACAATTTCCCCATTCAAAGGGTTGGGCCTGTCCAGTACGTAAAACGCGATGCCGCGCTTTGCGGCTTCTTCCATGCAATAGCCCATCGTCGTCGTATACGTGTAAAACCGCACGCCCGCATCCTGTACATCGAACACCAGCGCATCAATACCCTGCAGCATCTCGTCCGTTGGCCGCAAGTGTTCGCCATAGAGGCTATAGATCGGCAGGCCGGTCGACGCATCCCGTGACTTCGGAAGTTTTTCGTCAGCGTGCCCTGCAATTCCGTGCTCCGGACTGAACAGCGCCACCAGTTGCAGCCCGGGCGCATGGGCCAGTAGGTTCACCGTCGATCGTTCCTGGAAATCCATTCCCGTATGATTGGTAATTAGTCCCACATGCTTGCCGCGCAGCGCCGCAAACTTCTCCGCCTCCAGCACATCGATTCCCGTTTGCACCCGGCCCACACGGCTGTGTGGTGGTCGCCCGTGCCGCTGCGCACCCGCAACGGGCCACGCTGCCCCGCCTGGACTGCACAGCAACGCAACGGCCATAGCAAAACAAAGAATCCACAAAACTCCCGGACGCAGCAAAGGTTTCATAGTTTCCAATGATATTCTGGAACGCGTCGTCTGCGCCTTGATTGTGAGCAAGAAGTGCGCGTGCTATATACAGTTGAGGCACAGGCGCAGCGGCCGGGGGAAATTTCCAAATATGACGAGGCGTAGCGCCGGAATTTTGCTTCTACCTTTTTTGCTTTTGTCCCTTATGACGCCACGAACCCTTAGCCGCAATCGTCCCAGCAAATTCGCGAAGAAATCTTCCACCGCCGAGCAAGCACAAAAGTCCGCGGATGCCGCGGCCAGCCTGACTGCGGACCAGAAAAAATGGGTTGACGCCACTTTGCGTCAGATGACCGTGGAAGAAAAAGTCGGCCAACTCCTTTTCGCCACTTATCACGGCAGCTTCACCTCCACAGATTCCCCCGCTTACGCGCAAATGATGCACGACGTAAATGATCTGCACGTCGGCGGGTTTATCACCATCACCCACGGCTCGCCGCTCGGCATCGTCAAGAGTCAAGCCTATCCCACTGCCGTTCTCACGAATCAGCTTCAAGCGAAGTCCAAACTTCCTTTGTTAATTGGCGCCGATTTCGAACGCGGTACCGCCATGCGTCTCGACGAAGGCACATCGTTTCCCACCGCCATGGCTGTTGCCGCTGCGGGCGAATCCAAAGATGCCTACACCATGGGCAAGGTTACTGCCCTCGAAGCGCGTGCTGTCGGCGTGCACTGGATTTACGCCCCAGACGCCGACGTAAACAACAATCCCGCGAATCCGATTATCAACACCCGTTCCTTCGGCGAAAATCCCGAACGCGTTTCCGCCTACGTCACCGAATTTATTCGCGGCGTTCAGGAAAATGGCGGACTGGCCACCGCTAAACATTTCCCGGGCCATGGTGACACCGCCGCCGACTCTCACATCGACTTGCCGGTTATCCAAGTCGATCGCGACCGCCTCGAACATCTCGAACTGGTTCCCTTTCGCGCCGCCATCGCCACGGGTGTTGGCAGTATCATGACCGCACACCTGAATGTTCCCGCACTCGAACCGGACCCGAACACCCCAGCCACTCTTTCCTCTAACGTGCTCACCGGTTTGCTGCGTCAGCAACTGGGTTTCGAAGGCTTGGTCGTCACCGACGCCATGGATATGGGCGGAATCACCGTTCGCTTCGCCCCGGGCGATGCCGCCGTTCGCGCCTTCCTGGCTGGCGCCGATGCCCTGCTGATGCCGCCAGTTCCCGACGCCGCCTACGACGCGCTTCTCGATGCCGCCAACTCCGGCCAAATTTCGCCAGCCCGCCTCGATGCCTCGGTCCGCAGGATTCTCCTGGCCAAAGCCAAGCTTGGCCTCAACAAAGAACGCCTCGTCGACCTGAATGCTCTGAATGAAAAGTTTGGGCGCGCCAGTTGGCAAGACGAAGCTCAAGAAATTTCCGATCGTGGCATCACTCTTTTGCGCGACACTCCGAAGCGACTGCCACTCGATGGCACCAAACCAACTCGTGCGCTGCTAGTCTCCCTCTACGCCGACCCCGAGCCTTATCCCGGTCAGGATCTCGAGCGCGAACTCAGATCGCGTTTTGATTCCCTCGTCACGCTGCGTGCCGACACAAAATTCGCGAGGGCCGACACGTTGAAGTTGCCTCCGCCCGATTCCTACGACATCGCGATCCTCGCCTTATTCGTTCGCGTCAGCGATCGCAAAGGTGACGTCGATATTCCCGCCGACCAACTTCCTCTGATCGAGCAAATCTATAAAGCAGGCAAACCCGTCGTCACCGTCGGATTTGGAAGCCCTTATTTGATTGAACGCCTACCGCAAGCGGAAACCTGGCTCTCGGCCTTCGGCATTAGCGATGTCGCGCAAATCTCCATCGCCCGCGCGCTATTCGGCCAAATTCCCATTCGTGGACATCTGCCCGTAACGATTCCCGGCGTGGATTTAAAAGCTGGCTTTGGCATGGAAGTTCCCGTAAATCCCATGACTTTGCAGCCCCTGGATGTGCGCAGTGAAGCGCAATTGCAGCCGGCCTTCGACGTAATCGAAAAAGCTATCTCAGAGAAAGCGTTTCCCGGCGCAACGCTGGCCGTCGGCTATCGCGGTAGAGTTTCGCTCCATTCCTTTGGCAAGCTCAGCTACGACGCCAAATCCTCCGCCACCAAAATTTCGACCATGTACGATATCGCCTCACTCACCAAGGTTGTCGTCACTACCACGCTGGTCGAAAAACTTGTCGAAGGCGATTTCCCTTCGCCTCTCGATCTCGACGCTCCTATCTCGCGCTATGTCCCCGAATGGCCCCGCGGCCCGCAGCCCGAATGGCGCCAGAAGGTCACCGTCCGCAACTTGATGACCCACACTTCCGGCCTCCCGCCCTTCAAGGAATACTGGCGGACCTCCACCGGGAAAGCCGATACGTTGCAAAGAATTTTTGCCGAGCCGCTCGAATACGAGCCCGGCACCAAGGTGGTCTACTCGGATCTGGGAATTATTCTGATGGCGGAAATTATCCAACGCCTCACCGGCAAGTCCCTCGAGGAACTCGCCAATGCGTATATCTTCCATCCGCTGAGCATGAAAGACTCGATGTACCTTCCACCGAAATCTTTGTGGCCGCAAATTGGCCCTACGGAAATTGACAATCAACTTCGCCATCGCCTGGTACAAGGTGAAGTGCACGACGAAAATGCGTTCGCCATCGGCGGCGTTTCCGGACATGCGGGAGTGTTCAGCACGTCTCCCGATCTCGCCGCATTCTGCCAAATGCTGCTAAACGGCGGAGTTTATGCGCACAAACGCATCTTGAAGCGCTCCACAATTGCCGAATTCACCGTGCCGCAGCCGCTAGCCAAAAACACCCGCACGCTCGGGTGGGTTGTTCCCACTGAAGGCAGTTCCAGCGGCCATTATTTTTCCTCGCATAGTTACGGCCACACCGGCTTTACCGGCACAACGATTTGGATCGATCCTGATCGTCAGGTATTTGTTGTGTTGCTGACGAATCGCGTGAACCCGACTCGCGAAAATCATAAAATCGCGGAAGTAAGGCCGGCCGTTCACGATGCAATTATGAAAGCCTTGGGATTTGCTACAGAACCGGCGCACTAACTCGACTGCCTGAACGCGCCCTACGAAACAAGTCCTTGCTTGAAGTCATCCGTCGCTTGTTCCAGATCATTCAGCTTTCCCAAATCCCGCCAGTAATATTCATCGGCACGGAATCCCTGAATCCGTTCACCTTCTCTAGCTAGTCGCAAATAAGAGGCTATGATCGAGAAAATTCCGTCTTCGCTGATCTTGTCTAGAAGCCGCGGTGAGATTACATGAATCCCAGAAAACGCCAGCGGCTGCAACTCCCCCGACGAACGAACAATCTCGGCTTCCTTGTCGCGGCCGGCTTTGCGGCCACACAACTCTAACTCCTCATTGAACAGCAAATATCGCGAAGTCTCCCGCTTTTGAGTAGCCAGCGTCGCCAGCGCACGCTTCTCCAGATGAACCTTCACCATCCGGCTCAAATCGATCGTGCTGATCACATCCACGTTGTGCAACAAAAATGGTTCGTCTCGCCCCGCGTCATCCCGCAGAAAACACCCAGCCTTCTTCAATCCCCCGCCGGTATCCAGCAATTCCTCTTCACGAGAAATCTCAATATGCATCCCAAAATTGTTGTGCGCCTTCAGGTAGGAAACCACCAGGTCCGCAAAGTGATGCACGTTCACAATCACATCGCGAATGCCAAACGCACTTAGCCGCGTCAGCGTTATCTCCAGCAGCGTCCGGCCTGCCATTTCCACCAACGCCTTCGGCCGGTCGTTCGTCAGCGGTCTCAGTCGCGTCCCCAATCCCGCCGCCAGGATCATCGCCTTCATTTACCCATCTTTTCCAGTTCAAGATGGCGCACCGAAACTTCCAAACCATTCCTCGCCCGCAACCGTTTCGCCAACTGCTCCGCCAGAAATACCGACCGGTGTTGCCCGCCGGTACATCCAAACGAAATCATTAGATTCTTAAAGCCGCGCTGCTGGTAACTGCTCACACTGGCGTCCACCAACGACAGCACCGCTGCAATAAACTGGTGCACGCTTTCCTGTTGATTCAAATACTCAATCACCGGCGCATCCTTACCCGTCAGCGCCTTGAACCGTTCTTCGCGCCCAGGATTCGGCAAGCTCCGCGCGTCGAACACAAAGCCTCCACCATTTCCGCTTTCGTCCTGCGGCATTCCCTTGTGAAACGAAAAACTGAAAACCCGCACCTTCAGATTTTCCGAATCCGCCGCCAGGTTATTCAGCTTTTCCGAAGCCAGCATGCTCTGAAACGCCTGCATTAACATCGGCAATTCAACCGGCAGCGTCACGTTGTGCAGCAGCCAGCGCAGATTCTTCAGCGCAAACGGCACGCTCTGCAGGAAATGTGTCTTGCGCTCGTAAAATCCTCGAAATCCATACGCGCCCAGTGCCTGCATCAAACGTACGTACACATACGCGTAGTAATGCCGAAGAAATTCGTCGCGATTGAAGTTCAGGACTTTACCCAGAGCACGGAGATATTCGTCCAGGAGTTCCTGTCGAACTTCCGGCGGTAAATCCGCCTTGGCATCAAATAACAGCGACGCAATGTCGTACTGTAACGCCCCTTTCCGTCCGCCCTGGTAATCCACAAAAAATGGCTCGCCATTTCGCAACATGATGTTTCTTGACTGAAAATCGCGATAAAGAAAGAAGTCCTGCGGCGCGCTCAACACAAAATCTGTCAGCCTGCTGAAATCTCGCTCCAGAGCCTGCTCATTAAACGGAACAGCCGCCAACCGCAAAAAATAATATTTAAAGTAGTTCAAGTCCCAAGTAATCGATTGCCGGTCAAAACTCGCACAGGGATATGAAACCGCATAATTCACATCGCGCCCTGCGTCCACCTGGAATCGCGGCAAAATCCCCACTACTTTCCGGTAAACATCAATCACCGGTCGCGCGATGTTCGCTCCATCTCGACTCTTCGTCAGAAACTCGAATAGCGTTGTGTCGCCCAGGTCTTCTTCCAGGTACGCGCCCTGGTTCAGGTCGTCGCCATAAATCTCCGGCACCGGCAATCCGTGTTTGCGGAAATGCCGCGAAAATTCCAGGAACGCCACATTCTCTTCACGCACTCCGTACAAAACGCCGATCGCACTGACCGTGTCATTCGCTAGACGAATGATCTTCCGTCCCGATCCGCCAAGCTCTCCCTGCACCGCCTGGATGCGCGTCGGCGCGGAATGGAAGCGCTGTTCAAACAGCTTTCTCAAAACGTCCATGAAGGAATTGTCCTGTAATTTCGTGGTGAAGACTGTACTTTCCTATCATAGATGATTATCCAGCCCACTTCCGGCGCTCGCCCGAAATGATGTCGTTCGCGTCAATTCGCCTTACGTCAATTCGGCGCGGTGCACGCTAAGTTCGACCGCACCTCTCCACCAGGGGTAACGATCTTGCCGCATGAGCCGCGCGGTGAGAGCGTCAAACTCCAAATGGCAGCCACTCCGCAGATATAATTCCCCTATGTCCACCAAGGGACGAAAATCCACGAATCTCAGCCGGCGCACGACAGAACAGCGCAACGCCGCGTCCCGTAATCTCGACCAGATGGACACGCTCAAGATTCTCGACTTGATGAATCGCGAAGACCGCAAAGTAGCCGCACACGTCGCCCGCGAAATTCCATCCATTGCTCGCGCCGTTGACGCTATCGTCGCCAGACTGCAACGCGGCGGCCGCCTGATCTACGTTGGCGCCGGCACCAGCGGACGTCTCGCCGTTCTCGACGCCGCGGAATGCCCTCCAACTTTCGGTGTGCCCAGGACACAGGTTCGCGCCCTCATCGCCGGCGGCTCCAAAGCCCTCACCAACGCCGTCGAAGGCGCCGAAGACTCCGCAACCGATGCCGTTCGCGATCTCCGCAGGATAAACCTGTCCCCCAATGACGCCGTAGTCGGTGTAGCGGCCAGCGGCTCCACTCCCTACGTCATGGCCGCCATCAAATTCGCCAGAAAACGCCGCGCCCTCACCATCGGCGTAGCCTCCAACAGGAATTGTCCCCTGCGCCGCGCCGCAGCCATCGCCATCACTCCCGAAGTCGGCCCCGAAATAATCGCAGGCTCAACGCGCCTGAAGGCCGGCACCGCCGAAAAGCTGGTCCTCAACATGCTCTCTACTACCGTCATGGTGCGACTCGGTCACGTCTATGACAACCTGATGATCGACATGGCGCTCACAAATCAAAAGCTTAGCGAGCGCAGCACCAGAATCCTGATGGAGGCCGGCGGCAAGCCACTGTCTGCCGTCCAACACGCTTTGCGGCTCAGCGGACACGACCTGCGCATTGCTCTGGTAATGTTGAAGCACTCGCTTAGCGCTCCCGCCGCGCGCCAACGCCTCGTCCAGTCCAAAGGAAATCTGCGACAGGCTCTCGGAGAATAGAGATCGCATGGACAAATTTCGAATTCGCGGCGGCAAACCTCTCCATGGCACAGTGGCCATAAGCGGCGCAAAAAATTCCGCGCTCCCGGCCATGGCCGCCGCTTTGCTCACCGCCGAGCCGGTCACCCTGCATCGCCTTCCAATAGTCCGAGACATCATCACCATGGCCAAGCTCCTGGCCTTCATGTCCGCCACCGTTTCCACATCGGAAATTCCCGCAGCCAACTACACCATCCAAGCCACTTCTTTGAACGACGCCATCGCTCCTTACGAACTCGTCAAGACGATGCGCGCATCTATCCTGGCTCTCGGCCCCGCAATCGCCCGCTCCGGTGTCGCTCATGTCTCTTTGCCCGGCGGCTGTGCCATCGGTGCTCGTCCTGTTGACCTCCATTTGTCCGCACTCGAAAAAATGGGCGCCCAGATCACCACCGAGCACGGCTACATCCAGGCCAAAGTTTCGAACGGCGGACGTCTCCACGGCGCGCACATCGTCTTCGACAAAATTACCGTCACCGGCACAGAAAATATTCTGATGGCCGCCACGCTCGCAAACGGTGAAACCATCCTTGAAAATTGTGCCCGCGAACCAGAGATCACCGACCTCATCCATCTGCTCCGCAAAATGGGCGCCGACATTCAAGGCGACGAAACCTCTACGCTTCGCGTCCGCGGCGTACCCAACCTTCACGGCGCCACTCACGCCGTGATCCCCGATCGCATTGAAGCCGGCACGTTCCTCCTCGCAGGCGCCATCACCAACGGCGATCTCACCATCACCGACTGCGCTCCTGCCCACCTCGGCGCAATCATCGACAAACTAGAAAAGGCCGGAGTCCCCATCCGAGCAATCGATTCCACCACGCTTCACGTCTGTGGTGCCAAAAAACTGCTAGCCTCCGACGTGACCACCGAGGAGTATCCCGGCTTCGCCACCGATATGCAGGCCCAATACATGGCCCTCGCCACTCAAGCCGAAGGCACCTCCATCGTCACCGAAAGTATCTTCGAAAATCGTTTCCTTCACGCCAGCGAAATGATCCGCATGGGCGCCAATATTTCCATCGACGCTCGCCGCGCCGTCGTCCGCGGACCTGCCAAGCTCTCTGGCACCACCGTCCAAGCCTCCGATCTGCGTGCCAGCGCCGGACTGGTCCTCGCCGGACTGGTCGCGTCGGGTGAAACAATCATCGAACGCGTTTATCACATCGACCGCGGCTATGAGGGTATCGTCGAGAAACTACATGCTTTAGGCGCCGATATCGAACGCCTCCACACTCCGGCAGTCTAAAGAATCGTCACAAGCAACCGCTCACAAATCCTCTCAACTCTGTTACAATCCCAAAACTGCAATTGCATCACGACGGCGATTACGTCACGACACTTGCAGTGATTCCAATATCTGGGATTAGGGGGACCGATCATGCGGAACAGTAAATTGCTAGCCGACATTGACTGCGCCATCGCCGAGAAGAACCTTCTCAAGCACCCTTTTTATCAGGATTGGCAGATGGGCAAGCTCAGCCGCGAATCGCTGCAGCTCTACGCCGCTCAGTATTATCGCCACGTCGAAGCGTTTCCGAAGCATTTGCGGGTACTGGCCGCGCGCACCGAAGGTCCCATCCGCGAAATCGTTCTCGAAAATCTCGCTGAGGAAGAAAATCCCGCGCACCCGCACCCGAAACTGTGGCGCGATTTCGCAGCGACTTTAGGTGTGAGCGAAGATGACATTACCTGCTGCCCCTCCCTTCCCGGCACCCAAGCTGTAGTAGCGACCTTCCGCGAAATTGTCGGCGACCGTTCTGTGGCCGAGGCAGTTGCGGCACTCTACGCCTACGAAGCACAGGTTCCGGAAATTGCCACCACCAAGATTGATGGTCTGAAGAAGTTCTACGGCGTCACCGAACCCAAGGGACTAGCCTATTTCGCGGTCCACGAAGAAGCCGATAAGACCCACCGCGAAGCGTGGCGCGGCTGGCTCGAAAATCACTCCGACGGCAGCGAAGAAGAAATCCTGGCCACCACCAACGACGCCCTGGACGCCCTCTGGGGCGCCCTGGACGCCGTCCACATGGCTCACGTCTAACAGATACGTTGTAGCGGCCACCTTCAGGTGGCCCCCTTGCAATCCAAAAAATCCTGCACAAAAAAAGGCCCCCAAAATTTGGGGGCCTTTTCCTTTATTCCGATCTGCCTTATTTATTCCGCGTTCGGCGCGCCGGTGGGTACCCCACCCGCAACTTCCTTCTTCGCCTGCTTCTCCCGCGCTTCCTTAATCAGCGCTTTGCGCGACAACCGAATCTTGTTGCCTTCGATTGCCAGCACCTTTACCAGCACCTGATCGCCCAGCTTCAACTCGTCGCGCACGTCGCGAATTCGATGCTCGGAAATTTCGCTGATGTGCAGCAAGCCATCCGTCCCCGGGAAGAGTTCCACGAAGGCGCCAAATTCCGCCAAGCGTACTACCTTGCCCAGATACGTCTTACCGATTTCCGCGCTCGCCGTAACGTCGCGCACCATCTGCAGTGCTTGATCGCCGCCCGCGCCGCTCGTCGAGAAGATATGCACCGTGCCGTCTTCCAGCACGTCAATCTTCACGCCAGTTTGCTCGATGATCGACTTGATCTTCTTGCCGCCCGGACCGATCAAATCGCGAATCTTGTCCGTCGGGATGCTTAACTTGTACAAGCGCGGTGCATACGCCGAAATCGTTTCGCGATGCGCGCTCAGAGTGCCTTCCATGATGTCCAGAATGTGGAAACGTGCTTTCTTGGCCTGCGCCAGTGCTTCGCGCATCATCGGAATGCTGATGCTGGTCACCTTGATGTCCATTTGCAGCGCGGTGATTCCTTCGCGCGTGCCGGCCACCTTGAAGTCCATATCGCCGTAGTGGTCTTCCGCGCCAGCGATATCCGTCAGAATCGAGTACGTGCCATCATCGCCCACCACCAACCCCATGGCGATACCCGCGCACGGTGCCTTCATCGGTACGCCCGCATCCATCAGCGCCAATGAAGCGCCGCAGACCGTCGCCATTGAAGACGAACCGTTCGATTCCAGAATGTCGCTGACCACGCGCATCGCGTAAGGGAATTCAACTTCGGGCGGCAGCAAATTTGCCAGCGCGCGTTCTGCCAGTGCGCCGTGTCCGATTTCGCGGCGGCCTGCGCCACGCAACGGCTTCACTTCGCCTACGCTGAACGGCGGAAAATTGTAGTGCAACATGAAGCGCTTGAACGTGTCCTGCTCGAACAGCAGGTCCAGCCGCTGCATATCTTCCTTGGTGCCCAAGGTCAATGTCGCCAACGCTTGCGTTTCGCCGCGGGTAAACAGCGCCGAACCGTGCACACGTGGCAGCAACGTCACTTCGCAGCTGATCTTGCGAACCTGGTCAAATGCGCGTCCATCTGGACGGCGCTTGGCCTTCAATACCTCGGCACGGAAAATGTCTTCGCGCAAACGCTCAAACGCACGCTTGGTCAGCGCGTGCTTCTCTTCATCGTCCTCCGGAACCTTGCCGAGGATTTCTTCCTGCAATGCATCTACCAGGTGATAGCTTTCCTTCTTCGGATGCTTTTCGGTGTTCACCGCATCCTGCAGCTTCGCTCCGTAGGTCTTCTTCATGCTGTCGTAAATGGCCTGATCGAACGCCAGCGGTGCCACCACCACCTTGGTCGGCTTGATCTGCGCATGCAATTCCTTGATGCCTGCCACAATCTTCTTGATCTGTTCGTGGCCGAATTCCAGCGCTTCCACCACTTTCTCTTCGGGCACTTCGAACGCGCCGGATTCCACCATCACGATGCCGTTCGCTGTGGCTGCCACCACAATGTTGAACTTGCTGACCTTCTGCTCCGCAACAGTCGGATTTGCGACCAATTTTCCATCAAGCAATCCCACGCGAACCGCCGCGATTGGATCCGTAAATGGCAGGTCCGAGCAATACGCCGCTGCCGAGGCCGCCGTTACCGCGATTACGTCGGGATCGTTGTCGCTATCCGCAGATAGCACCATGGCAATAATTTGTGTCTCATTCCGCCATGAATCCGGGAACAAGGGGCGCATCGGCCGATCGATCAGCCGCGATACCAGAATTTCTTTTTCCGTGGGACGGCCCTCACGCTTAAAGAACCCGCCCGGAATCTTACCCGCCGAGTAGGTGTTTTCCCGATAGTCCACAGTCAGTGGCAAAAAGTCGCGATCGTTTGGCTTGTTGTTCATGCAAGCCGACACCAAAACGACGGTGTCTCCGTAGCGCGCGGTCACCGCGCCATTGGCTTGGCGGGCAATCTTGCCCATTTCCAGAATGAGCGGGCGTCCGCCTACATCGATTGACACCTGATGCGGTGCCGGTATGTGATTATTTTCAGACATATGTGTCTTCCTTTGGCTCCTCGTGCGAGGAGCTCCTACGCAGGTTCATCCTGCGCTAAGCTGGAAGAAAAGGTTGGTTATCCCTGGGAAGGAAAGCTTCTTACCGAATCTAAGTACGCCAAAATGAGATCTTTACCTGCAAATACACCACGACGCTCACGCGCAGCCGATTACTTGGCTCGCGGACGCTACTCTCTTAAAGTTTGTACGTTCGTGAATTTGCAAGTATTGCCGGTTTTGACCCGGCACTCCGTTACTTGCGCAGGCTAAGACGTTCCACAATCTGGTGATACCGATCCGGATCCCGGCGATTCAGATAGTCCAGCAGACGCCGCCGTTTATTCACCATCATGATGAGCCCCCGGCGCGATGCATGGTCCTTCACGTGCGACTTGAGATGCGACGTCAAATAGTTGATCCGTTCGCTCAGCAGTGCAATTTGCACTTCAGGCGATCCCGTATCCTTTACATGCGTCCGGAATTGTTCGATCAACATTACTTTGGTGTCGCTCAAGTGCCCCTCACCGTCATCCCTTGAATTTTCCTCTTTTCTTCGACCTTTCTAAACTAACACATGTGTGTTCTACGTGTAAAGCTCCTGAAATCTTTGCGCTCCGCCGATTTTCGCTATCACTTGCAACCATTTCCCATTTCCTGTTCAATGCATACGTAAGGTAGCTTCCGCTTTTCCTTACATTTTGTTCATCGAGAAAATAGTTATCTGAGGAGACTACGATGCGTTTTGCACCTAAGAGTTTTGCAGGTCTGTGTATGGCTCTGACACTCACCATGCTCGCCGTTGCCTGTCACGCCCAGCAACAGGATAAGTCCAAGCGCCCCAGTCCACCCGCTACGACCACCTTCGATCTCGGTGGCGGTAGAGCCGTTACCGTTGATTACTCCAGTCCCCGCGCTAAGGGTCGCAAGATCTTCGGCGATGTTGTTCCTCTCGGCCAGGTTTGGCGCACCGGCGCGAATGAATCCACCACCTTTGTTACCACCGGCGACATTATGGTCGGCGGCACTCATGTGCCAGCGGGAAGCTACACCATTTTTACCATTCCCAACAAAGACAAGTGGACCCTCATCATCAGCAAGAAGACTGGTGAATGGGGCACAGATTATCCCGGGCCCTCGAACGACCTCGCCCGCGTCGATATGAAGGTCTCCACCCTTCCTTCGCCCGTCGAGAATTTCACCATCTCTTTCGATAAAGCTGGGAATATGAACATCGACTGGGAAACCACCCGCGCTTCC
>Ga0070762_10000976_pt1 | contig 12806 bp, 9 predicted proteins | sample HubBroMetageREF2_FD_66726 | JGI IMG/M metagenome (GOLD analysis project Ga0070762, IMG submission 66726) | Reference soil microbial communities from the Hubbard Brook experimental Forest, New Hampshire, USA - Hubbard Brook CCASE Soil... | ecosystem: Environmental > Terrestrial > Soil > Temperate...
ATCCGATTTCGATCAGCGGGTATCACATTCGCGAGGCTGGCTCGACGGCGATTCAGGAATTAGCGTTTACTTTGCGCGATGGGATCGAGTACGTCGAGTGGGGGGTGCGGCGCGGGATGGATGTGGATGAGTTTGCGCCACGGCTTTCATTTTTCTTTAACGCGCATAGTGATTTTTTCGAGGAGATTGCGAAATATCGAGCGGCGCGGCGGATTTGGCATAAGACCATGACCGAGCGTTTTGGCGCGAAGAACCCGCGGTCGTGGGCGCTGCGTTTTCACACGCAAACGGCGGGATGTTCGTTGACCGCGCAGCAGCCATACAACAACGTGGTGCGTACGGCGTTGCAGGCGCTGGCGGCGGTGATGGGCGGAACGCAATCGCTGCACACCAATTCGCTGGATGAGGCTTGGGCGCTGCCGACAGAGTTTGCGGCGACTTTGGCTCTGCGCACGCAGCAGATTATTGCGCATGAAAGCGGCGTGACGAATACGGCGGACCCCCTGGGCGGATCCTATTTTGTGGAAGCGCTTACGAATGAAGAGGAACGCGGGGCTTGGGACTACATCCAGAAGATTGATGCGCTGGGCGGGATGGTGGCGGCGATCGAGCGTGGCTATCCGCAGCGGGAGATTGCGGAGGCGTCTTACAAATATCAGCTGGCGGTGGATCGCAAGGAAAAGATTATTGTGGGCGTGAATGATTACGTGGCGGAAGAGAAAGGCATTGATATTTTGCAGATTGATGAGACGGTCGCGACGCGGCAATCCGCGCAGCTGGTGAAACTGAAGGCGGATCGCTCGAATGCTGAGGTCGAGCGACGGCTGGCGGCATTGCGGAAGGCGGCGGAAGGCAAAGACAATCTGATGCCGTTTATTTATGACGCAGTGAAAGGCTACGCCACACTGGGCGAAGTCTGCGACGCGATGCGCGCGGTCTTCGGCATCTACGAAGAAGTGGCAATCACTTAATCATGAACAAAATAAAGCAGCGACTTTTCTTATTGACGGTCGCCGCATTGGCGGTGGTGTGCGCGGTCGCGATTTTCGCTGGCGCGGCTGCGGCTGCGGCTAAGGAGAAGAAGCCCGGAGAGCGGAGCGGGTTTGTTACTACTTCGGATGGGGTGAAGATACATTACATTGAGGCGGGGAAGCTTGCGACTTCGCCTAGCGCGCAGATTGGCAATCCGATGCCGAAGGATGCGGTGATCAAGAAGGGGGAGATTGGACTTTCGGCTGCGCACCAGTTCCCTTCCATACTTTTCGTGCCGGGATGGACCATGCCGGCGTGGATTTGGCAGAGCCAGATTGATTATTTTGCGCATGATTATCGTGTCGTGGCGATGGACCCGCGTTCGCAGGGACAATCTTCGCAGACGAATGATGGGCTGTACCCTGGCGCGCGCGCTCGGGACATCAAGGCTGTGGTGGATCAGCTGCACTTGGCGCCCGTGGTGATCGTGGCGTGGTCCATGGCTGTGGTGGAGACGATGGCGTACGTGGATCAGTTCGGTACCGGCGATTTCGCGGGGTTAATTCTGGTGGATAACGATGCGGGTGGGCGCGCGCCAGCTGACGCGGAGCAGGATTTCGGAGTGTTGAAAGGAGTCCTGGAGGACCGGAAGAACTCCGCGAATGGTTTCATTCGGCAGTTGAATCTGAAAAAACCGCATCCGGAAGATTACATTGCGAAGGTCGTGCAAGCGTCTTTGCAAGTGCCGACGAATACGGCGGTGGCACTGCTGGTGGGTTATTTTGTCGCGGATTACCGGCCGGTGCTGCCGAAGATTGATAAGCCTGTGGTGGTCTGCGCCGCGAAGAGTGCCTACATGGGTACGATCGTCGCAATGCAGAAAAACATACCGAACGCAAAGCTGGAAATATTCGAGGGCGATGGGCATGCGCTGTTTGTGGATGATCCGGACAAGTTCAATGCGCTGGTGGAAGATTTCCTGCTGAAATTAGCTCGATAGAACCCTGCCGCTGAGTGCTGCTATCGTTTTACTGGGAATTTCGAGTATTCTTGTGTACGTATGCCTGACAAGAAAATTAGAGTGTTGATTGCCAAGCCTGGCCTCGATGGGCACGACCGCGGCGCGAAAATTATTGCGCGAGCGTTGCGCGATGCCGGTATGGAAGTGATTTATACCGGGCTGCGGCAGACTCCGGAAATGATCGCTTCGGCGGCGGCGCAGGAAGATGTGGACGTGATCGGGCTTTCGATTCTTTCCGGCGCGCACAATACGCTTTGTCCGCGATTGATGGAACTGCTGCGCGGGAAAGGCATGAATGATGTGACCGTGCTGATCGGCGGGATTATTCCGGAGGCGGACATTCCGGCGTTGAAGCAGGGCGGGATTGCTGAGGTTTTCCTTCCTGGGACTACCACGCAGGCTATCGTTGATTTCATACGACATCGCGTTTCCACGGCGCCGCGCGAAGCCTGACGGCGGCAGCGCCTGAGCGGGTCAAAAGATTTAACTCACGGCGCGCAGAAGTCGGAGCGCAGAGTACGCGGAGAAAGCCTAGGCTACTACGAATTGCAGAAACTCATCGAGCCTACGTCGAGTTTCCAGTTGGGCTGGGCGACGTTTCCGGCACAGGCGTAGGTTTTAGCCCGGGCTCCTGTAACGGAATGGGCTCGTCTTCCCCGGTCACATCTACTTCGAGCGTTTCGAAATTCCAGTGATTGCCGTGCTTCTTCCCTACCACGATGATGTCGCCTTTTCCATTCGGCCCGGAGACGGGAATGCTGAGGCTGGCGCTTCCTTCTGGTCCGCTGAGATTCACGTTGCCGGAAACTAGCCAGCCGACATGCAGTGGTATCCCCAGTTTCGCCGCGACCGCCGGCGATTCCGTGGCACGCTTGACGGCCAATTGATAGGGGTAGGACGACCGGATGATGGACATAACTCCCCAGAAGATCCCGCCGATGAATAGCGTGAGCACCAGAACGCCGGCGAAGACGACAACGGGGACCGCCCATTTCCAATTTCGTTCGAGCCAGTTGCGCGGGCGCGGTTGAACCGGGAATGGTGCGCTGGGTTGTGATGGCGGTGAGGTCATTTGTCCGTCCGGACGACAGACGTTTCATACACCAAATTTGCAGCGACGCCAATTGTTTGTCGCGCGCTGATCCGAATTCCTCGTTGTAGGAGCGGGGGGCGGGTCGGGCAGCGCGGGACCCGCCCTCAACACACAAACGAAGTGACAGCCGATTGAAAGCACGCGCCCGAGACTGGCCGCGACTATGTTGGCGGGAGGATTAATTTCGTGCGCGTGTAGGCTACGCGAAAGCCGCTGCGTTCGATGTTGCGGTGCGAGATGCTGCCGGGTTGCGTGATGCTGACTGCCAGGTCGCAGCCTTTTTCGCGCGCCCAGGCGAGGCGCGTTGCTAGCAAAGTTGATTGCACGCCGCGACGGCGGAATGCTGGTAGCGTGCTGGCGCCGAACAAGCCGCAGACGCCGTGCTGTGCGGAAACGGCGGCGCCGCCGGCGATTGCGCCATCCACGAAGGCGAGGTAGACGGACGCCGTCTCGCGGTAGTAGAAACCCTCCATCAAATCTAACATCGCCTGCGTCACGGGATAATGTTCGGCGAAGCCTTGGGCTACGGTGAGCGTCCAGAGTTTCGATTCCTCGGGCGTGGCGATACGGACCGTGACGCCTGGGGGCAGATTGTCCGAGATGCGCGCTGCTTTCAAATCATCGAGCAACAGGACATTCGAGACTTCGAGCAGATGATACTTGCGCGCGGCGAATTTCTCGTAGAGGCTCATGTCCACCAGCGGGCACAACTCGATGGCTGCAGGAGCGTTGCGGCTGTGAAAGAATTCGCCTAGCGCGTCAAGGTCGGCGTCGCTTACTTCACCTTGCAGGCCGATGCCTATGGCTTGCGTCACGGGTGAATCCACGCCGGCGAAAACGGCGATGCCTCCGGCGATTTCTTCCACGGCTATCGGGAAATCCGGGTGCAGGCGATGGCAGGCCTCGGCACATTCGCGTCCGGCGTGGGCTTCGGCTATTTCCACGCGGCGCGCCAAATCCAAGTCAATGAAATGCATTTATGAATCTCCTCTGCGCGCATGGGCGCGCGGTTGGCGGATTACGTCACGGACGCTGAATTTATGCGCCCATGAACGGGCGGCACGATTCGGTTTTTTGCGAATGGAAGAGCGGGCCCGGCGGCCAGCAGGGCGGCTAGCGGGGCCAGCCGGAGACAGACCTAGCCTTCGCGTGGGAATTGCAGCGCATAGGCGCCTCCAGAGCAGAAATTTGGTTCGCGGTGGGGCCGGGAACCGCTGCGATTCTAGCGCACCTGCGGCACGAGTCAAAATAATTCAGGGGTGGGCGCGGGCGTTGTAATCGATGGGACGGTCGGTACTCGAGTTCAATCAGAAACGCATTTGGCGCATGCGTTTCTTGAGCGTGAGCGGAACAACTAGCCCGGTCGCGAGCAGCAGGATGGTTCCGGGCTCGGGAGTCACGGTCGGGCCCGTTACGTTCAGCGTGAAGTTGACGTCGGCGAGATCAGCGAACGCAGTGTCAGTTCCGCCATCGGCGCCGCCCAAAATCGAAAATACGCCGGTGTATGTGCCCGGAGCGAGCCCGGGCGCGAGGTCAACGTTGAACAATGCGATCAGGCCGCTGGAGCCTGCGGGGTCGAGGAACAGCGGAGCGTTCATGTTAAACGGCGAATCGTCAACGCTGGTGAGCAGCGATAACGTCGTAGAATCGTCGCTGTTTAGCCAGATCGTGTCTGTAGGCGAGGGATTGGTGATCGTGGCATCGAAAGTCACGACGAGCGTGCCTTGGGTCACGGTCTGAGAGGACTGGGTAACTGCTACGTTGAGCGGATCGGCGCGCAGCGCGCTTGGCGCCGCGGCCCATGCCAGCCATACCATGACCGTCAATACCGTCTTCCAGTTCCATCGCATCATGAGCTTCTCCCTGACTTCCAGAATTTCCTCAACAAACTTTTCTGTATCGCTGCGCTCACGGCAGCGTCACGCTCCGGAAGCTAACGCTCCAATTTCCGCTGAGGGTGCCGGTGGCATAAGTCCCGCTGAGCGACAACGGAACGCCTTTGCCCGCTGCGCCCGCCGAATTTGAGAACCTCGCGGTGAACGTCGCGCTCGCGCCGGGCGCCAAGTTACCAAGCGTCGTGCCGGCCGGAAAGGTGAGCGCTCCCAGTCCCCCCAACGAAGCCTTCAGCAGAGTCAGCTCTCCGATCGCAACGTTCCCGCCGTTCGTCAACGTGACGTTCACGACGTACGAGTCTGTCCCCGTAGTGATCGCAGTTGGATTCGTCGCAGCTGGCCCGACCCTGATCACTGGGGTGGCAGATGTGACCGTCACAGTATCGGTTACGGTAATTTTCTCGGTGTCCGCGACATCTGTTAGCGTCGGATTATCTGTCACCGTGATCATCTCGCTGATCGTTGGGATGGTGATCGGCGGAGGTGCCGCCGCTGCCGTGACCGTAAGCGTCACTGACGCGGTGCCCCCTACGGGCGCGATGCTGGCGGCGGTCACGCTGCAACTTCCCGCAGGTACGGTGCCAGGCGCGGTATAGAGGCCTGCCGTTGGCGTGATCGAGCCGCACCCTGTGGGCTGCACAGTCCAGCTGAGAGCGGGACTGGCGCTGCCGGTAACGGCCGCCGTGAACTGTAGTGTTTGGCCGACAGCTACTGTTGGATGCAATGGCGCGATCGTGATCACGATTGGCGACGCTGCCGCAGCGATTTGAATCGAAAGAGGTGCTGTCGCGCTCCGCGCCGGAGCTGACGAGTCCGCGACAGTTACAGTGAAATCAAAAGTACCGGCTGCAGTCGGTGTGCCCGTAATGCCGCCGCTGGCGCTCAATGACAGTCCAGGGGGCAGAGTGCCTGGGGGAATGCTCCAGGTGTAAGGCTTTGTGCCGCCGCTAGCGGCAAGAGTTTGTGAATACGGCGTGCCGACGGTTCCGCCAGCGAGGGGAGGTGTGCTGACGGAGAGCGCTGGCACTGCTGCCAGATTGTTCAGGACTACTGAGAATCCCAACGAATTGCTTACGAGAATGTCGGTGACGCCCTCGCCCTTGACGTCAATCGCTTTCACTTGCGCTGAATTGGGTCCTGAAGCAAAGCCTTGGCTCGGCGAGGTCAATACTCCCGTGCCATCGTTCGGAAATACGTACGCGACTCCACCGATGGCTGCCGCAACGTCCGGCTTACCGTCACCGTTGAAATCGGCAATGTCGATCTGCGCAGCATTACTGATTATGTCTCCGGGCCCATACAGCGGAACGGCACCCTTGTCGGTGAACGTCCCCGGATTCGTTTTGTTATTCAACAAGACGTGAATTCCGTCGTTGGCCGAAAGCACGACGTCGGGAGTTCCGTCAGCATTCATGTCCGCGACGGCCACGGAGGAGACGTCCGGGAGAAGCAGGTCCGAACTCTGCGCAAAAAACGTTTGTGGAATTGCCGTCGCCGGACTGCCGAACCCGCTGCCGTCTCGCCGGTTCGGGAGCAACGTCGCGCCGACCTTCGTGATGGCACCCGCAGCTGCTTCGCCGCCGGAGCATACTTCTCCGCCATTTGTAACAAGAAGGTCCGGCGAACCGGGCCCCAAAATATTCCCCACGGCCAGCGCCACCGGATTCACGACGGGTGAGGGATAGGAAATGGCAGGCTGAAAGCTTCCATCGCCATTCGAAATCAGTACGTAGATCCTAGCCTCCGGAGCGCCGTTCGCGTTGCAGTTTTCGGGAACCGCCAAAATAATGTCATCGATGCCGTCGCCGTTCACGTCGGCTGCAATGATGGCCGGACGCGGTGGCGACGAAAACGGGAACCCTGGAAAGTTGGGGTCGGAATTCAGATAACAGTTGGTAGCGGGGGAGGTGAGAACGCCTTGGCATTTCGCGTCCACTCCAAATGTAAATCCTCCGCCGTTGTTCAGCACGGTGATGCCGTCGGGCAAAACCAGCGCTAAGTCTGGAAGGCCGCTCGGATTGTTTGCGGCATTGCGGAATTTCCCGGCTGCAATGGCAAATGGGTTGAGCCCGGGCTCAGAAATCTCTTGGCCCGCTCCCAGGTCGACTACCGGCTGCGCTATGAATGCCGGCCCGCTGCCCGAAGCAGTCTTGAAAACATTCTGAAATGGGGTGACCGTTGCGGCGAAGTTCGCCTCGTCCTCTCCGAGCACTGCAACATCCGGTGCACCGTCTCCATCCAAATCCGCCACCGCAAATGCCGGCGGTGGAGTGCCGGTGGTGATCGTGGACGGCTGGGAGAAAAAAGGTGCGAGCGTGATTTGGCCCGTTGCTTGGTTAATCAGGTACACGACGATCGATCTAGCCTCGGGAATCTCCTGAGAGGAGCTGTTCGTCGCCTGCAAAACACCGGTATCAACCACTACCCAGTCGCCCGAACCGCTCAATGCCTTCGAAAATCCGCTCGCAATTCCCTGTGCCGAGGGGCCAAATGGTCCGATAGTTAATGGCTTGATCGCCGGAGTCGTTTGGCAAAGAGTATTCAAGGTGTTGAAGCACGGAACATCGAACGTGATACTCAGATTTCGGTTTTCGTTCAAGGAAGCAAAGTCGCCAATCCCATTTCCATTGAAGTCCCCGACTGAGAGTGCGAAGCCGTCAGGTCCCCCTATGCCAGTCAACGCGTGGATCACATTCACCCCCTCTACGGGTGTGACTGTGACCGGGAAATATTGCAAATTCGTGTCTTCGCTTATCCCTACGATATCTGCGACCCCATCGCCGTTCATGTCTGCAAAACCAATGTCTGTAAATCCATTCGAACCCGTGGCCAACACGCCAGAGTTCATAAATGCCAGGGCACTTGATCCGGACACGTGCGTGGGTTGCAGCGCCGCGACGAACTGCGTGAAGGGTCCGGTGCTGGCCAGCAACACTAGATTCGGAAGGTTCGTATTCCCGTATCCACCCACGTACAGCAGGCCGTTCAGGACCGTGGATGTGCCAGGCGCGACGGAACTAAAACTGGCGGAAGCTGGGAAACTGCTCGCTCCGCTGGATTGAAAGACCGTGAAGCTTGTTCCCGCTCCGCTGGCGTTCGCCGCGGCTATGTCGTCGAATCCCGTGCCAAGGAAATCCCCGACGACCACGCCGTTCACGCCGGGAGAATCCGGCAGACACACCGGAGACTGAAACGTTTGGTCAGCGTTACCGAAAAGAACCACAACCCCGCCCTGCGCACACCCTGGCACCGAACTAGAATTCACAGCCACGGCGATTCCCAACGGCTGGCTAGCACCGTTGAAGTGGCCCACTGCGATCGGATGAGTGGCGGAGAATTGTTGTCCTCCGATTACGCCAATGTTGAGAATCACTCCTTTCGATATGAAGGACCCCATTTCAGTTCCAAAGAAAACCTCGATTTGACTGGCGCGGGGATTCGACGGATTCGTCTCAATGACTGCAAAAAACTGCAACCCGTCTCCACTGAAATCGCCCATCGCCACGGCATTCGGTACTGTACCGACAGATCCGTTAAAGGACAGCGGGGCCTGGAGGTTCACAGGAGCTGGAGTTTGCGCGCTCACCGCGTTTCCGCAGGACAAAGCTGCCAGGAGCGCAATGATCGGAATCGGCAGCCACTGCGCCAAAGCACGGGCTACTGCGAAGGCCCCTCTCAGTCCTGCCGTTGCCGGCATCTTTCGGTCTTTTGCTCCGTTCTTCACAGCCCGCTCCCTTGCTTCTCGGCAAGCACCTTCGAGTTTCGCTGCGCACGGATGCCACTACTGGAAGCTAAGCGTCACGTTCACTGAAACCAGCTGATTTGGCGATACCGGAACCGTACAGGGGCCCAGTGAGGATGTTCCACAGTTCGGCGGGGCCGCCAAAGTCCGTGACGTTAGTGAATTCGCTGTCCCCCCAAGAGTGGTTCCTAAGAATCCCGCGGTGCTGACTTTGAGCGTCGTCACGTTCACGAATGTGCCGACTTGGGTAATCGTGAACGGATCGGCAGACGTGGAGGGGAACGTGCTAGAAAGCGTAACCTGATTATTCGGTGGATTAAGCGCAACTGTTGTAGGCACGAGACAGCCTTGACCGCCGCACGGCCCTGTCGGCAGGACGGTGACGGTATTGTTATCGCCCGAAAACGTCGCACCGGTTTTTGGGGTTAAGCCCGATGTGTTTACGCCGATCTGTAACGTCGTGATACCAACCGAAAGCGTAGTTACATTTGACACCGTCGAAGACGACACAAGGTTGCCGGCCAGAACATTTGCCAAAAAAAAGTCCCCGCTCAGTCCGTTCGGATCACCTGTCGTCAACGCGTTTTCGAATTCGGTGTGTGAGACTAGTTTTCCATTCGGTTCTCGAACGTCGATTTTCCAGTACCCGTGTATCCTGACGCTGTCGCTTTTGTCTTTGGTGTGCTTCCCGTCTACGGTCGTTGTCGAAGGTGCTAGGGCTGCCGGATTTGACGCGCTCGGTGGCACCGTGGGCGGCGGCGTCGGGAATTGCCCCGTTGCTACAGTCGTTGTCGGAAGCGATGTGGGCATCTGGTTCGATTGCGCCCGGCTGATGCCAGGCGTGCCAAGCACGGCAGCGACCAGCGCGGCGAGCACTACATTCCGCCGAACCATCCGCGCGGCCTCATCGTGTCTACCGTTCGTCTTCATCCTGTGTCTCCTTCTCTCGATTTCTTGCTGATTCGTAAAATCCCGCTGGATGCCGTGGGTTGCGATCGGGGGCGGCGTGCTCGCGGAACCATTCGCGCTCGGACTCCAGATACCCGACGAGCCACTGTTCAAATTCCTTTTCACTGAAAACTTCCAGATCACGTGCCATGGATTGCGGTTTCCTGGGAACGATTCAGCGGAGTTTGCGGTCGGCGAGGGCTCGCGGTCAATGTACCGGGGCTGGATTAACTCTTAACTGGACCTTAAGAAGTAGGCAGCAGATTCGAGACGGTTTAGCGCGCTTGGCGCAGAGTGGTTGACGATCTTACTGACGTGGTACTATCCCGTAACCCCCGTTTCGCTGCAAAACAAGGACCGCTGATGCTATCGGACTCCCCGGCCCCCAACCTGAAATTTGGCCCTTACGAGGTGGACACACGCGCGGGAGAGCTGCGCAAGCAAGGTTCGAAGATACGTCTGCAGGAAAAACCTTTGCGGGTGCTGGCAGCGCTGGCCGCGCGGCCTGGCATGCTGGTGACGCGCGAAGAACTGAAGAAGCGCCTGTGGCCGGACGACACTTTCGTTGATTTTGAGACGGGCCTGAACACCGCGGTGAGCAAATTGCGCGAGGCCCTGAACGATGACGCCGAATATCCGCGCTATATCGAGACCGTTCCGCGCCGCGGCTACCGCTTCCTGGTACAGCCGGGACACGGTGACGGAAACGACCGCGCGCGCCTGCACGAACCGCCGCCCATGGTGCTATTTCACCAGAGTCCGGCATCGCTGGCACCAGCACTTACTGTTGCGGAAGCCGAGAGCGAAGCTGCGGAAGTGGATCCGGAAGTTGTGTCCGCAACAACGGCCCTGCCGAGCGTATGGCGACGCTCGCGCGGCTGGATCGTGGCGCTCGCGCTGCTCGCGATAGTCGTTGCAGGCGCTGCATTTTGGCTGATGCGCGGTTGGCCCGCGTTCTCTTTCCGCGCTCGAGATTCTGTGCTGATCTCTGACTTCGAGAATCAAACCGGCGATCCGCGCTTCGACAACGCTCTGGGTACCGCTTTTGCCGTCAGCATCGAGCAATCGCGTTACGCCAACGTCTTCCCGCGAACCAGGCTCGATTCGGTGCTGGCGCGCATGGAAAGACCCGCAAACGAACGCATTACGCCTGCGCTGGGACGGGAAATCTGCCAGCGCGAAAACGTGCGCGGATTGATCGCAGCCAGCATTACCCGTACAGGACAGGAATTTGCGCTTACTGCACAGCTGATTGACCCACAGACAGGCGAGACAGTGCGGTCTTACACGGAGCGGTCTTACGGCGAGGACCACATTCTGGAAGCTGTGGACGTGCTGGCAAAGGAAGTTCGCGAAGCGCTGGGCGAGTCTCTTTATCAGATTCACGAGGCCAATAAGCCGCTGCCACAGGTAACCACTCAGTCTTTAAGCGCCTTGCAGCAATTCGCCGAGGGGACAACACTGTGGCGCGAGGGGAAATATTTCGACGCGGGCACATTGTTCAAGGCGGCGATTGCTGCGGATCCCGGTTTTGCGATGGCGCACGCGTCCTTGGGCAACGCTTACTACAGTTTTATCTACAACCAACCGGTAGATGGACAAAAGGAATACCAGACGGCGCTCTCGCTGGCGGCGCGCACCACGGACCGGGAGCGAATGATTATTCAGACGAACTACGCCCTGAATCGGGATCATGTGGACGAGGCGGAGCAGCTCTTTCGTGAGTATTTGGGCCGTTATCCGGACGATGCCTCGATGCGAGTCAACTACGCGAATCTGTTGCGCAGGCATAATCACCAGCCGGAAGCCATCGAGCAATACAGCCAGGCGATTCGCGTGATGCCCGATTCCGCGCATGCGTATATTGGAATAGCGACGGCCTACAAGACCACCGGCGACTATCCCAAGGCTCTAGAGGCTTATGCGAAGGCGTTCGAAATGGATCCACACTCGCTGACCGCCGGGAATGTGAACCGGGAATACGGCTTCACGTTGGTGGCGAATGGCCAGGACGAAAAAGCTGAGCAGGTTTTCTCATCGCTGCTTGCAAAACCAGAAACGCGCGAGAACGGGCTGCGCTCGCTTGCTTTCCTGGATCTTTATCACGGCCGGTACGCGAGTGCTCACGCCCGCGTGCAACAATCACTCGCGATTCTGGGACCGCAGGGTTTGCCGCTCAGCCGCGCACGAATGCATCTTTTGCTCGCGATCGTCGCCGAAGGAAGAGGTGATGCCGCGGAGCGACGGCGGCAACTGGACGTCGCGGTGGCCGGCCTGCCAGATATCCAGGAAAAAGTCGTGTATGGAGCGATATTGGGCGACGCGTGCGCACGGGCGGGCTCGGTCGACCAGGCGCAGAAAACTTTGCTGATGATCGCGCCGCTCGCAGATCCGCATAGCTCGGAACAAGTGGGATATGTGGAGCTCCTGAAAGGGGACATCGCCCTTGCCACCGGTCAGCGCGACACAGCCATCGAACTATTCAAGCAGGCTATTAAGGAAAATAGTACCGGCATTTCGGTCGAAGCGCTCGCGCACGCCTACCAACAATCGGGCGATATTGACGCAGCCACGGACGCATATGCGAGCATGTTCCGTTCTCCGGACCTTTCGCTCAGTTGGGAGCCGCAGCAGCGGTGGGTGGAGGCTCGTTACACTTTGGCGACGGATTACGCCGCACGCGGCGACCAACAAAAAGAGCGCGAGACTTTGGAGACGTTGCTGGATCTCTGGAAGGATGCCGATCCCGATCTTCCGCTTTTGAAGAAAGCCAAAAGCGAGTACGCGAAGCTGCAATAGTTGACCGCCATTTAACCGCGACCCTGCAACTCTGGTGCGCCCGCAACGCGAGTCAAAACAATTCAGGGGTGATAGAATCCTGCAGCCGTTGGAATTTATTGCTGAACGATGATCGCGTGGATTGGTGCGAGGAGAGCGCTGGGTGACCGGAACGAAAATCGAAACGCGCGTGGACGAGAAGTCGGCGGAATTTGAGAAGAATAGCCGGCTGATGGTGGACCGCCTCACCGGAATCAAGAACGAAGAACAGAAGATTCGCGAGGGCGGCGGCGCGAAAGCCATCGAAGCGCAGCATAAGAAGAATCGCCTGACGGCGCGGGAACGCATCGCGAAGCTGAT
>Ga0070762_10000978_pt1 | contig 12780 bp, 9 predicted proteins | sample HubBroMetageREF2_FD_66726 | JGI IMG/M metagenome (GOLD analysis project Ga0070762, IMG submission 66726) | Reference soil microbial communities from the Hubbard Brook experimental Forest, New Hampshire, USA - Hubbard Brook CCASE Soil... | ecosystem: Environmental > Terrestrial > Soil > Temperate...
CGGTCGTCAAGAGACTGATTTTTGGCGCGGCGATGCCGCTGGCGTTGGGCGCGGGGCTTTGTCCCATCACCTGGTCCGGGGGTGGGCCACGCATCTCGATCTGCGCTACTGAGCCTACGTCCAACCCTCGGCGCAGTATATTGATCGCCGCTGCGCGCTGGCTTTCCCCAAGCACGTTTGGAATTTCCACGCGCTGCGGTCCCAGACTATCGGCAACCCGAATCTGCCATCCCCGGCGCACTTGTGTACCTGGAGGCGGGAGTTGCGAAAGAATTTTTCCTTCGGGAATCGATGCACTGTAGTACTGTCGTTCGACTTCCATTTGGAAACCGGCCCCGTCGACAATTCTGCGCGCTTCAGCCGGCGTCTTGCCAACCAGGTCGGGGACAGATACCTCGCGTCCGTGAATGGCAAAACGCATCGCTGTCAATGCAGACACCAGCGCCACCACAAGCAGTACGAGTGTGAGCAAGACGAATCGAAAAAAAGCCTTCATTGCATCGCAATTATAGCTTCAACTCATCTAGGCTCAGGCAGCCTCCACTTCGGAAGAATTCGAAGATAATTGCGCACATTGCGAACCCATCCTCACGAGCTGTCCTATACTGTTTGAATGCCGCCCGAGGCTGATCTTTTCGCGCTCCTGCGACGCTACTGGGGCTACAGCACATTCCGGCCATTGCAGGAAAAGATCGTGCGAAGCCTGCTCGCGGGTCGTGACATTTGCGTCGTCATGCCCACGGGTGGAGGCAAGTCGCTGTGTTATCAACTCCCCGCTTTGTTGTCGGGCAAGACCACCATCGTGATCTCACCCCTAATCGCGCTGATGCAGGACCAGGCAGCCCAGCTCGCGCAAATGGGAATCCCCGCTGCGGTGCTGAACAGCACTCAGACTAGCAGCGAGCAGTTGAATGTGACGAAGAGGGCCTGCACAGGCGAATACCGTCTGTTGTATCTCTCGCCGGAACGGCTTGCGCGGCAGGACACGATCACGCTGTTGCGACGCATTCCGGTCGCATTCTTCGCCATCGATGAAGCTCACTGCATCTCGGAGTGGGGTCACGAGTTTCGCCCTGAATATCGTCAGCTAAGTTCGCTTCGCGTCAACTTCCCCGATTTGCCCATCGCCGCTTTCACCGCCAGCGCAACTCGTAGGGTTCGTCACGACATCCTTACACAACTGCAGCTGCGCGACCCGGCCAAGTACATTGCAAGCTTTCATCGCGACAATCTGCGATATCTGACGCGGCAATGTGAATATGGCGAGCAGCCGGCGCTGCTGGTGAACGCTCTCCGCAGCTACTCCGACGGCGCAATCATCGTGTATGCGCCGACCATCGGGCGGGTGGAGGAAACGGTGGATTTCCTGGAGGAGCAAGGCATTCCTGCCATCGCTTACCACGGCCAGATGGAAAAAGATCAGCGGCGGCTGAATCAGGAGCGCTGGATGGCGGACGAGGTGCGCGTACTTGTCGGAACGATCGCTTTCGGACTGGGCATCAACAAGGCAACAGTGCGGGCCGTAATCCATCTCTCTCTGCCCCAGTCGATCGAGCAGTATTACCAGGAAGCCGGGCGCGCCGGAAGAGATGGCTTGCCCGCTGATTGCCTGCTGTTGTGGCAGAAACGCGACGCTGGTTTGCTGGCGTACTTCATCGACAAGATCACCGATGCCGCCGAGAAAGAGCGCGCCTGGCAGCGCTACCACACTATCCGCCGCTTTGTGGATTCGGCGAGTTGCCGTCATCGTGAAATCTGTCTGCATTTCGGGGAGACTCCGAAGTGGACCTCGTGCGACGCCTGTGATGTGTGCAGCGGCTTGCCCGCGTTCTTGTCGGCACCAACACCCACAGGGCGAGCCAGGCGGGGCAAGGGTTCCACCGATACGAGTGTTACGCAGCGACAGGTCGCTGCGCCAGGATCACCGCGTGCGAAAATTCCTTCGGACGTCGATCCCGAATTGCGCGAGTATCTTCGCGAGTGGCGACGCGGAATAGCGAAAGAAGACGAAGTCGCTTCTTTCGTGGTCATGCATGACAGTTCGCTCGACGAGATTTGCCGCCGCCGTCCGGCTTCGCTGGCCGAGATCCGTGGCATTCCGGGATTCGGAGAGAAGAAAACTGAACACTATGGCCAGCAAATTCTGCAAGCGCTTGCGGAGTTCAAAAATGGTGCACGTGCCAGCGTGCCTCTGGAATCGAAGTCGAAACCGGCTGAAGAAACCATCCGCTTACTAGGTGAAGGGCGTTCGTTTCTCGAAATTGCCACCCTTCGCGGTCGTCAACTCAGTTCCGTAGTCGGTCTAATCGCGAATATGGTGGAAAAGGGAGAGCTGCAATTTCAGCCAGAGTGGGTCGAGGAAGCCAAGCTGGCAAGCGTCGAGGAGGCCTGCGGCCGGCTAGGGACGGGTGCGCTAAAACCGCTCAAAGACGCTCTAGCCTCCGACATTACTTATGAAGAGATTCGGCTGGTTGTGGCGAGACTTCGTAATGCGCAACAAAAAACCGCGTAACTAAACCGCGAAGTTTTGCCGGGCCTACTCGCTGCGACGCTGGTTTATGATGAGTTGTCTTTGAAACTCCGCCCTGAGGCTTTTCTATGAGCGCTCCGACGATTTGCGCAGAGAAAATACACCTGACCCGCGAAGAAATCAATCGCAAGCAGAAGGAATACATATTTCCTTCCGTCATGACTTACTTCTCCGACCCTCTGCCTATGGACCACGGCATAATGCAGCACGTCTGGGATGTCGAGGGCAAAAAGTACCTGGACTTCTTTGGCGGCATTGTGACCATCAGCGTGGGCCACTGCAATCCGCGTGTGATCTCACGCACGAAAGCTCAGATCGATCGCCTGCAGCACGTCTCCACATGTTTTCCCAACGAACCGATGGTCACGCTTGCGGAGAAGCTGGCCCAGATCACGCCTGGAGCTTTGAAAAAATCGTTCTTCACCAGCAGCGGCACCGAGGCCAACGAAACCGCGATCCAGGCGGCGCGCATGCACACGGGAAACTTTGAAGTGGTCGCGCTGCGCCACGGCTACAGCGGACGCTCATCGCTGGCGCGCGGGCTGAATGGTATGAGTACCTGGCGGCGGGGCACAATCGAAGTTGGCATCGTTCATGCCATGAATCCATACTGCTACCGTTGCCCGCTGGGATTGAAGTATCCGGACTGCGAGGTTGCGTGCGCCAAGGATATCGAGAACACGATTCAGTTCTCGACCTCAGGACGCATCGCTGCATTTCTTGCTGAGCCGATTCAGGGCGTTGCTGGCTTTGTCACGCCGCCGAAAGAATATTTCAAGATGGCTTTCAACATCGTGAAGGAATATGGCGGCGATTTCATCGCGGACGAAGTGCAAACTGGCTGGGGACGCACGGGTCGAAAGTGGTTCGGCATCGAGCACTGGGAAGTCGAGCCCGACATGATTACGGCAGCCAAAGGCATGGGAAACGGCATACCGATCGGGCTGACCGTGGCCAAGCCCGAGATTGCTGATTCATTTCAAGGGCTGACGATTTCGACGTTCGGCGGAAATCCCGTCACTTGTGCGACCGCTAAGGCTGTCATCGATGTGATCGAAGAAGACGATCTGCGAACCAATGCTGCTGAAGTCGGCGGCTATTTTCGCGAGAAACTCGAAGACCTGCAACAGAAGCATCCTCTGATCGGCGATGTTCGTGGGATGGGCTTGATGCAGGCGCTCGAATTGGTCGAGGATCGCGCTACGAAGCAGCCGTCGCCAGCTGGCACGACTGCTTTGATGGAGGAATGCCGCAAACGCGGCCTTCTGGTGGGCAAAGGCGGTTTCTATGGCAACGTTATCCGCATGTCGCCCCCACTGAATATTTCAAAGGCGGATGTCGACGAGGCCGTGCGCATTTTGGACGAGAGCTTCGAAGCGGTTACGAAATAAATCCTTCGCCACGGATGGCGCCGGCTGACACGTATTCCAAACCATCAGTGCGCTTCTTCCGCTGCTGGTGCTGTATCCGCAGTGTCTACTTGGACCGGCCTCGGCGGCAAATCGGGCATGGGCTGAAACGCTCCCGGGTCCTTGCCAGCTAATGCAACTTTCATGAAATCCATCCAGACGGGGAGTGCGGCGCGAGCTCCGGTTTCCTTGGCTCCGAGGGATTTCTTCTCGTCATAACCAATCCAGACTCCGGTGGTCATTGCGGGCGAGAAGCCAACAAACCAAGCGTCGGTGAAATCGTTGGTGGTACCGGTCTTGCCCGCGAGCGGATACTTCATGCTGGCCGCGGCAATCCCGGTTCCATGCAATACCACTTCACGGAGCATGAAGGTCATGATGCGCGCCGTGCGAGCGCTAATCACGTCTTTCACGTCGGGAAAATCTTCCTCCAGCACTCGGCCTTCGTAGTCCTCAACTTTTGTGATGTAGCGCGGCATAATGCGGACGCCATCATTCGGGAAAACACTGAAGGCGGAAGTCTGCTCGAACAAGGTGACTTCGGCCGCGCCCAATGCCACAGGCAGGTACGCAGGGATATTTGAAGTAATTCCGAAGCGATGCGCGTAATCGATCACAGTTCTTATTCCGACACGGTCCGCGAGTTTGAGCGCAGGAATATTACGGGATTGCGCGAGCGCCCGCCGCAGCGTAATGGTGCCTTCAAACTTCTCATCATAGTTATGCGGAGTGTAAGGGCCCGAGGTGGTCTGGAAGGTGACAGGCGCGTCGAGGATCGTGTCGTCCGGTCTTGCGCCCTGATCGATGGCAGCAGTGTAGACGTAGGGCTTGAAAGAGGATCCCACTTGCCGGAGCGCCTGGGTGGCACGATCGAACTTGGACAACTCAAAGTCGCGCCCGCCGACCATTGCCTTGATTTCGCCAGTGGCGTTGTCGAACGCGATCAATGCGCCTTGTGTGCCCGAGTCTTGTTCCAGGCTCACTCGCACCTTCTCGTCGTTGCCGAGGGTGACGATTTTCAGATACACAATGTCACCCGGCTTCAGAATCTCAGGTAGCTTGTGTTGAGTCCAGGCGGCGTCGGCCGGCGGGAGGGTTGCGGTATATCGGCCGAACTTGACGGTCGCTGATCCGGGTGCAACAGCCGTAACCAACCCGTGGATGTAGGCGTTGACCTCAGGTTCTTCATCCCAATCCGCATGCTGGTAGCTGGCCAGAGTTGAGCCCTCGGTCAATACATTTTCCAGATGACCTTTCCATCCATGGCGACGTTCATAAGCGGCCAGGCCATCGAGCACCGCCTGGTTTGCGGTCCGCTGCAGATCCATGTCAAGCGAAGTGTGAACCCGTAGTCCGCCCTCGAGAACCTGATTGCTGCCGTATTTGTTCTCCAAATAGCGACGAATCTCCTCGACGAAGTACGGCGCCAGCGAATTGGGATCATGCTGCAACTTCAACTCAATGGGTTTGTTGCGAGCGTCGACGGCTTGTCGCGCCGTGATCTTCCCGTCTTCCAACATCCCGTTGATGACCAGGTTGCGGCGTTTGATCGCGCGATCGGGATGATTAATCGGAGAATAAAATCCCGGTGCTTTCGGTAATCCGGCCAGCAGTGCAGCTTCTTCCAGCGTGAGTTGCTTCGCCGGCTTACCGAAGTAGTATTCTGACGCAGCTTCGAAACCGTAAACTCCATGCCCAAGAAAAATCTGATTGGCATAGAGCGTGAAAATCTGTTCTTTGGTGAAGCGTCGCTCGATTTGAATTGCCAGCAAGGCTTCCTCGATCTTGCGATGAAACGATCGATCGGGGGAAAGAAACAGATTGCGCGCGAGCTGCATAGTGAGGGTCGACGCACCCTGCACCCTCCCGCCCGATTCAATGTCACGGTACGCCGCGCCAGCAATTCGCCACACATTGATGCCCCAGTGGCGATAGAAATCCTTGTCCTCGATCGAAATCAGGGCATCGCGCAAAAGCTGCGGATAATCGTTGTAGGACGCCACCACTCGCCTTTGCAGCGCGAACGAACCGATGATGCGGCCCTGCCCATCGTAAAGCTCCGTGATCGAACTGGGGCGGTAATGCTCTAACTCCTCGACTTGGGGAAGATCCGTAGAATAGACCAGCAACAACCCGGCGGTCGCGCCCACCAGTGAAGCCAGCAGCACCAGCAAACCAAAAAGGAGGCGGCCCACCAGTTTTCGTCCGGCGACCTCCACGGGTGGAAGGTCTTGATAGATGACCTTCATGGGAAATTAACCTCAGAATAGCACGGACACTTTTGGCACCTGGTTATTTAGCAGAGGCGAGTAGCGGTCAATTCTGATTCGATGCAATATACGATCCGCACTTTAGGCGGCGAGTCGGACTATGGCTATCGCGTTCCGGTGCCGCTGCACTACAATGCTCTCTCCACCATCTGCCTCGGAGTTTGCGAAAGCAGAGAAGTTTTTAAAGACGAATTAGCGGTGAGCTCGAGCGAACTGACGCGCATTTCTAATCCGCAGAAAGGGAACAACCGAACTCAAACTCCATGCCCCAACTTACTTATCTCGAAGCAATTCGTCAGGGAATCTGGGAGGAGATGGAACGCGATCCTAGCGTCTTCTGCATTGGCGAGGACATCGGCATCTACGGGGGCGCATTCAAAGTAACTGACGGTTTCATCGACCGCTTTGGCCCAGAGCGTGTAATTGATACGCCTATTGCGGAATCCGCTATTGTCGGCGCGGCCTTCGGCGCGTCGCTTACCGGGATGCGCCCGGTCGCTGAGTTCCAGTTCATGGATTTCATCGGTTGCGCCTTCAACCAAATTGTGAACATGGTGGCCAAATCCCACTATCGTTGGGGTGCGCCCGCGCCCTTAGTGATTCGCGGTCCGAGCGGCGGAAACGTCCACGGCGGTCCATTTCACTCGCAAAATCCAGAGATGTGGTTTGTGCATACGCCGGGGCTGAAAGTCGTTTGTCCAGCCAGTGCTTACGATGCGAAAGGCCTTATTAAGGCTGCGATTCGCGACAATAGCCCGGTGATCTTCTTCGAGCACAAGTACCTTTATCGGCGGATCAAGGAAGAAGTTCCCGCCGAAGATTACATGGTGCCACTAGGCAAGGCACGAGTTGCCCGGGAGGGTCGCGATGTGAGCATCATTACTTATGCCGCGATGGTTCACGTTGCTCTCGAAGCTGCCGATATTCTGGCGAAAGAGGGAACCGAACTGGAAGTGGTCGACTTGCGCACACTTTCACCGCTTGACCGTGACGCTATTGCGCAGACGGTGCGGAAGACGAATAAGGTGATTCTACTGCATGAGGACGTGCGGACCGGGGGCATCGCAGGTGAGATCGCGGCGATCATCAACGAAGAGGCCTTTGATGACCTCGATGGCCCGATCGTTCGAATCACGGGGCAGGACTCTCCGGTGCCATTTTCCCCGCCTCAGGAAGAATATTTTCTGCCAAAGGTTAGTGACGTCGTCCGAGAGGCGCGCCTGCTAAAAGCGTATTAACAGCATTTCAGTTGCTGTCTTCTAGCGCCTGAGCACGGCGTGGGCCTGCGTATATTCTGTACGAAGTGGTTGACAACACGAGACGTATAAGTAATCGACTGGCGATTGCAAAGATGCGAGGAGGGAAAATGCGCAATTTCGTTCTCGGAGCCGTGGTTACGCTGCTGGTGCTCGGCTTGGGCAGCCTCGCTGTAGCAACTCTGGGTCTGATGCCGACCAAGGCGGATGCGACTCCGCCTCGATTGGAGCGCCGCGTCTTGATGAGCGCACTTGACGCTTCCATGGAGCGCCATGCTCCGAGAGTGAGTAATCCGATGCCACCTACCGACGAGAATTTGATCGACGGTATGAAGGTTTACACCATGAACTGTTCCATGTGCCACGGCACGCTCGACAATAAGCCCAGCCCGCTGGAGACATCATTCTATCCGCCAGTGCCGCAGGTGATCCTCGATCCGTTGGATGATCCTGAGTGGCATATTTACTATGCGGTGCGCACGGGGATTCGCTACACCGGAATGCCGGCCTGGAACAAAGCTCTCAGCGACCAGGATATCTGGAAAGTCACGGCGTTTCTCTCGCGAATACAAAAGCTGCCCCCAGGGGTGCAGGATTATTGGAAAAAATCATTTGGGGTCGGTCCGGTGGCTGCTGGTTCGGGAAAAGACAAGGACGATGATAAGTAGTTATTGATGGCCCGACATCCGGCCTTGGATATAATAAAGGGTTACGTATCGTCCGAGATTGTTCTAGGGACTGCGTGGAAGGAATCTATGCCTACCGATATCGTGATGCCACAGATGGGTGAGTCTATTTTTGAGGGGACCATTACCAAGTGGCTGAAGAAGCCTGGCGACAAGGTGCAACGCGACGAGCCGCTATTTGAGATCTCAACTGACAAGGTGGATGCAGAAATCCCCGCGCCAGCATCGGGCATTCTGCAGGACATCAAAGTAGTCGAGGGCAATACTGTACAGGTTAATACGGTGGTGGGAACGATTGCGGGCGATGGCGAAGCCGCAGCTGCCCCCTCCGCTCTTTCGAAGACCGCCCCGCCGCCGGCGAAAGCACGACCAGCCGCACCGCCCGCGCAAGTTGAGCCCCAGGCGATGGCCGCGCCTGCGCAAGAAGAAGATGATGATCACGCGCGGTCATCCCCCCTGGTGCGCAAAATTGCTCGCGAGCACAACGTGAACCTGTCGCGGGTCCAGGGCACGGGCATGGGCGGCCGCATTACCAAGCAGGACATCATGGCGTTCGTGGAGAAACCCGAAACCACGACTGCTCCCGCCGTGTCTGTTCGCGCAAGCGCGCCTTCGGCTTCATTGCCCGCATCTTCACCGAGGGCTGCCTCCGCGACGCCGACCGCAATACCCGGCGACATAGTGCCGATGACGCAGATGCGCAAGATCATCGCTCAGCGCATGATCGAATCCCGCCGCACAAGCGCACATGTCCATTGCATGTTCGAAGTGGACATCACTCGCATTGTGCAGTTGCGCAACAAAACCAAGAATGCTTTCGAGCAGCGTCACGGTGCGCGGCTCACTTTCATGCCATTTTTCGTACGCTCAGTAATCATTGCGCTGCAACAGTTCCCGATTGTTAATGCGTCCATCGAAGGCGAAAACATCCGCTATCACCGGAACGTCAACGTGGGGATTGCGGTTGCGCTTGATTGGGGGCTCATCGTTCCCGTGCTGAAAAATGCGGATGAACTGAATTTCCTTGGCCTGCAACGTGGGATATCTGACTTAGGTGAGCGTGCGCGTTCCAAGAAACTCAAGCCCGATGAAGTGGAGGGTTCAACGTTCACGGTCACGAATCCGGGACAGTTTGGAGCTGTCTTCGGGCTGCCCATCATCAACCAACCGAACTCCGCAATTCTTGGTGTGGGCGGAATCACTAAGGCGCCACTTGTGGTCACGGACAACGACGGCAATGACTCCATCGCTATCCGGTCTGTAGTTCACTTGACGTTGGGATACGACCACCGCCTCATCGACGGCGCGGTTGCGGATCAGTTCATGGCTTTTGTGAAGAAGACCCTGGAAAACTGGACAGAAGAGGTCGGGTAGCGCGGTATTCGGCTATTGGGCGCGGTCATCGAAGTGTGTTGAGGTTTCGCTATTTTTGCTTCGACTTCGCCCAAACCGAAGCGTTCAAACACTCTACGACGCCGTCGATCACCTTCCCCATACCGTCCCGAAATTTTTGCTGATCGACGATCTGTCGATTTGCTACTGCGTTGCTCATGGACAAAGCCGTTTGTAGGAATGACAAGGCTGCGTCTTTCTTTTCTGTTCCCGACTTGTGGCTGAACAGACCTTCAATCCCGTTCACCAGGGAAGGGACGAAAGCGATTGCCTGCAAAAGTGTGGTTAGAAAATCCATTGCTATAACTCCTGAATTAGAAGCAAGACTGCATTCGTTGGGAATGGGAAATGGACCGGTTCAGACAAGCGGGAGGAAGAAGCTAGTTCTATTTCGGAAAGCCGCTGAACGCCGCCTTGGCGAAATACATAATCAGCCCGAATAGGGCGCTCAGGGCAAATCCTCCGACCGCGCCCACAAGTCCAGATGTCACGGATGTCCTGCCTTGCCTGGTGGACAACGAGGCGTTGACTTCGTCTCGCCATTTATTGTGATCTTTTATCTGACTCTCATACACTTCGCGACCCACAAAGCTGGCTTCTTTCAGGCGGGCATCTTCGTGCGCGTGATTCAAGAGATCGAGACGCCGAAGCATTTCAACGTGATCCAGTTCCAACGCTCTTTCGGCGAGTTGAAAACGCAGGTCGACGAAAGTCTTCTCGCGGTCGGCCAATTCGCGTTCGATGGCTATCAAGGCTAGCAGGTGTTCCTTCAGGGAGACGGAATTACATCGGTCATTCAGATTCATGGGGCATCTTCTGCATTGAAATTTGTTATTCGCGAGCTAGAGTGCCAGTGCCTGTTTTCTCGCGAGTGTAATGCGTGTTTTAGATTTGCTTGTGTTGGGCTTAGAGCGGATAATCCACATGCAGGGCCGCGCTGTACCTCGAATATTTCGGTGGCATGGAATTGTCGTATTGTTGCAAATAACAGTCCTGCACCTCAGACAGTCGCGGAATCGTAAACGCTTGCGTGACGAATCGCCCGACCAGGTTGCGATCGTTGCCGGGGCCCCATCCGGCGTTACTCCGGCGAACTTCAATTCCGCCGCCGCTAACTGGTGGTGAGCCTGCATCGACGCTAATGGCAGTCGAAGTGACTTGCGTGATTTGTGCTGTCGTCAAATCAGCCAAGTGCGTTACCCCTACCTGCGCATTGGTGTATTGGTTCACGAACAGCGAAGTTGTGCCTTTAGCGGCTTCGAATTCAAAGGCCAATTGTTTTGCCGCGTCGTTGGCAAACTTGATTTTGTAGCTGAAGTGCTCGCCTTCCGGATTGTTTGCCGTAATCTCGACGTCGCTCACGATGGCGGAAAATGCCGCGCCCCTCGAAGGAATGGCGATGTTCAGCCCATCTCCTGGGAAGACATCGTTGGCGCCTCCCGGCAAGAAGTTGCTCCAGACGTCATACTCGCCCGTCCATGCCGGTCTAGTAGAGTCATCGAGCATCGCCAGAGCTGCCATTTCGCAGTCTGCGGCGGTACGGGCCGGCGGCTCCTTCGGGTGGCGCACAGCCCCGTGCAGACCATTGTCGATGCCGCGCTGTTGCGTCGCAATGCTTGCCGGATTCGTAATCCGCGCAAGCGCAGGACCAAGGCTTCTGTAGTGAACTTCGATCAACTGGTTGGGTGCGGGCGCATATTGTGGATAAAACTCCAATGCGGAACTCGATGTGACCTCGCACTCCGCGCCCTCTTCCAACGTGCCGACCAGCTGCGTGATATAGCTTTGCCCGGGGAGCGCACTGCGCACTTCCGCATCAACCGCCTGAATCAATCGTGTAAACGCGACTGTGCACCACAAGGAACTCGCGTTTACCAAAGCACAAGTACAAAAATCGGGGGCAGCCGAAATCATGCCATCGTAAAGGACTGTGGCTGGCGCGACCTGTGTCGCTGGGTTGGTAGGATCAATGTCCTGCAACTCAAGCACGATTCGCACGTCCGCTGCGACCTCAGCCCCGCCAAATCCGCTACCCGAGGGATGAATTGACGAATGAAATATCTGCTGTAGCCGGTAGATCTCCTGAGAGTACAAACGAGTGGTAAGAAGATAGTGATGCCCTGCAGTCGTAGTGATTGGGGTGCCGGTGTTAACTCCGTTCACCAGCGCTTGAATATTCGATTGCACCCCGTTGGGCGTAACGTGAAATCCTGCGAGGCAACCTGCAAGGGAAACTGCTCCGGGATAAAGTCCGCCCAGCACCGCGGCGGACGCGGCACTGAACATTACGTCGCCGTGCTCTATCACTAACGCTCCCCCAAGTTCGACCTGCTCGGCAAACTGCACGGTCGTGGCTCCATCCAGCCCCGTGCCGCCGGCGATTTGCAGCTCGCCTCCACTGACCGAAACAGAATTGGATGGATCGGTCACGCTCCACAGGGCGGGATCGAGCGGCGAAATTGTGTACTCCTCATCGAAAAGTGTCACGCTCTTTTTGGTGAACGGTGTTTGAGAAAGATAAAACTTAAGGGTCAGCCCGTCTCCGACAAAGTAATCCCTCGCTGCATTGCGTGATGTTATAAACTTCCAGGACGCCGCCGAAGGCCCAGTTGAAGGTTTGCCCTTCATTTGGCGTATCAATCAGCTGGGAGAAGTTTTTATTTTGGTCATCAAGAGCAACCACGTCCCAGGTTGGGCAGGTCTTGGTTCCCTTGCCGCAAGTGCTGAAGGTATAGCCTTCGATCTGATCCCCGGGGTTCACTGACACCGGCGTCGCCTCATTGGTCGTGCCACCGGGGCAGCAGTTCCAAGCGGCGATGCTCCAGTTACTAAGCCCGTTACCATTCCACCCCAAAACCGGCTGGATGATCGACACGACATCGTTGATGTCCTCGAGGCCATTGAAGAAGTACAGGGTTTGGCCGTCGTTGCTGGCTGGGGTCGGGGGGACAGTCCATTGCGAATAGACTTCCTCATAGTCATTAACATCATGGACGCTGGCATATTCAATCCACGAATGACCGATGAAGGGCGGCTGAGTCTTGCCATCTCCAACTGGCTTCAGATCCCCGACGACTTTTGTTCCGTCGCCTTCGAAGTGGGGATAGGCGCAGGCAAGGGGTTGAGTGGCGCCGCCCTTGCGCTCGATGACTTTGCGATCCTCTCGAAGCACATCGTCTTTAGCCAGATGATTGACGCAGCTAGGGTGGAAGTAGCCGAAGGGCGTGAGAACATAAT
>Ga0070762_10000980_pt1 | contig 12777 bp, 12 predicted proteins | sample HubBroMetageREF2_FD_66726 | JGI IMG/M metagenome (GOLD analysis project Ga0070762, IMG submission 66726) | Reference soil microbial communities from the Hubbard Brook experimental Forest, New Hampshire, USA - Hubbard Brook CCASE Soil... | ecosystem: Environmental > Terrestrial > Soil >...
TATATTTAACGCTAGTCATAAGGGCGTTCCTTTCTGGAGGGGTTCGAACTGAACACTCAAAACCCTACTCCAAAAGGGGCGCCCTTTTATATTGCGTCGGGTAACCGGAGAAGTTCTAGAACTTTGGGCGATTACTGCCTCAATCGGGCAGAAGGGGCAGAAAATGGCAGTCGGAACCTTCCAGGTAATTTTCTACATTTCCCGAGACGTGTTTCGTTTTGGTTTACTCATCCAACTTTGGCCCGTTCCATGCCGCCGCGCATTAATTCGTTTGAATAGAACGTATTTGCCTTGTTGAGCCGGGTCAAGGCGGTCTATACTCATGCCGCATTCCGTCCCCGCCTGGAGGTTTTCTGATGACCGCAAGATCAGGAGTTCGAGTCGCTCCGATTTCCATCCCTGTTTTTGTCTCCGCTTTGCTGCTGCTCGCTCTCTGCGTGAGCCCCGCGTCTGCGCAACAGAAACCGCAAGGCAAAATTCTGGGAGCGTATTTCGAGGAATGGAGCATCTACTACGCGGGATACAATCTCGCCAATCTCGAGAGCAACGGCTCCGCCGCCAAGATCTCTCATCTTTTCTACGCCTTTGGCAATGTAACCGCTGCGACTCCGGCCACGACGGGCTGTGCGATCGCGGACCCCTGGGCCGATTTCGAGTCTAACGGCCTTCCACCCGTGGGTGGCATTCCGGACACTTGGCCGCTCTATGGCAACTTCGCTGAAATTCTGAAGCTCAAGCAGCTTCATCCCAACCTGAAGACGATAATCTCGCTCGGCGGCGCATCCGCAGTAAGCGCCGCCGCCTTTGCCTCGGCCGCCAGTACGGAAACCGGGCGGCAAGCACTCGCTGCTTCCTGTATCGACATGTTCATTACGGGAAACGTTGGCAGCGATTGGAACGGTGCTATCAACGCTCCCGGCTTGTTCGACGGCTTTAACATCGATTGGGAGTTTCCAACTGCGACCGACAAGGAGAATTTCACGCTCCTCCTAGCGGAGTTTCGCAACCAATTGGACGCACTCTCCGCCACGACCGGCAAGGCCTACGTCCTCACCTTTGACGGGCCCGCGGGCTCGCAGAATTACGTCAACATTGACCTCCGCAAGGCCGCCGAGCTCGTCGATTTCATAACTATCGATGGTTACAATTACGCCGGATCGTGGGACGTGCAAACCAATCACGCTTCTCCTCTATTCGATTCCAAACAGGATCCTAACTTCGGACAGGGTCTCGATATCGATTCGACCGTGGACGCTTATCTCAAGGCCGGTGTGCCTCCCTCGAAATACACCATGGGAGTGCCTCTCTATGGCGCCGGCTGGACCGGCGTGCCCAGCACGTCGCATGGCTTGTACCAGAATTCCACGGGCCCTTCTCCCGTTCTCCTGGCGAACGGCACCGGCCCGTGCACCGACCTCACCGGAAGCACCCCTGGATGTGACACGCTTTTGACTCCCGGGACCGCGAGCTACGCGACACTTGCGACCCTCACATCCAACGGCTACAGCCGCTACTTTGACGCGCAGCGCGGCGCAGCTTGGCTCTACAACCCCAACACCGAAACTTTCTACACCTACGACGATCCTTTTACGGCTGTACTAAAAATGATCTACATCAACGTCAAGGTGCGCGGAGGGCTCGGGGGTGCCTACGTTTGGGCTGTAAAAGACGATGACGCCAAAGGCACTATGGTCAAGACCATGGCCCTGTGGCTCGGACGTTAGTTCACTGCATCCAAGTGGACAGACCTGGCTTAGTGAAGGCTCGGAGTTATTTATCAATCCACTGATGGCACTTTACTGGGCGTTTCGGCTGGAGCCTGTCGCTCAGCGGAATTTGCACCCAAAACCGAATCGGTCGGACGACCACATATCAGGAACTCTCACTAGCGATTGAGACATTCCGAGAAACACTTCCGAAAACTAGACCTTGGCAAGCGATTCCAGGCTAAGTCCCGTGTAAAGTCGGGAAATCGGAAACGTGGGTACTATGAGCCACTTGGACGATTAGCGCGTAATCAGAGTTGAGGCGGGTTAACGGGCTGCTGGGATAAACTCTGACGCAGCGGAGGCTAACCTTTGATGCGAGCAGTCTGTTGTTTAATTTTCGCGCTAGTTTGTATCTCGCCCCTCTTTGCCGAACAGGTCTTTCCTGAGGCTAGGAAGGCGGCTGAAACAACCCGCCAGCTTCGGGCGATTGGATTACCCTCAACCCAAGCAGAAAAGCCTATGCCACCAGGGCAAGTTCCCGCACTGCTACGGCGACTGAACACAGAACTTCAAGGGTTGATCGTCAGTATTCTAAATAATCAAACACGCCAATCTGTACCTGACGAGAAGGAAATCTTTGACCAGCTTCGGGCGGCCGGGTGGGACGACATCCCTAGTAACAAATGGAACGCTTATGGGGAGATCAATCAGATAAAATTTGATTGGCAACTCGGGTATTCTCCCGATCTTCTGGTTGTAACTACGCAACTTTGGCTCCCATGTGGAAGCAGGGATCCAGACACGGCGCTCTATATCTTCGCGGGTAGGGCACGACAGTGGAAGCTCATATTGGCGACTGATTCAGATTTTGAACCATCGCTCAATGAGCAGAATGAAGGTATGCAGTACAGAATCTCTCCAGCTGACGATAACGGAAAATGGTTTTTGGTAATCGCCCACCAGCCACCAACGTCTTGCGGTCCACAGGAAGGTGTCCTCCGTTACAAGGCCCTGCGCCCAAGCCGTAACCCGAATCAGCCGGAAGTCATCATTGCTGAACGGGAGATTCTCGGTGGTGCTTCAGAAATGTCGTATCGGCTGGATGTGCAATCGGATTGGTTTGCCATCACAGAGCGCAAACCAAGAAAACTCGACGCTGTCCCAGGGGTTGTAAAGATATCGAACTCGCCGACGGAACCATAAAGAGGGAGCAAAGAACAACGCTTATTGGGACGGTAGCGCAATTCCCAACGAAGCCATTGGCGCTGCGAGAAGCGGCTACGTTTCTCGCCCGTGTCAATCGGCTCGACTATCGGCCAGTGAGGCGGGCCACGTTTGCGGAGTTTTCTAAGAACTGGAAGGATCAGGTGATTGATCTACTTAAACCCTCGACAGCTAAGGTCATGACATCACACCTGCGTTTTCATCTTGTCCCAGCGTTTGGTCGTTTGCGGTTGGATGAGATAGGACAAGAGCAGGTACAGATGTTTGTTGGCAAGCTGGCGAAAGGACGGAGTCGGCACACGATTCTGAATGTTCTTGGCACTCTCGCATCGGTTCTCAAGATGGCGCGAAAGTGGGGCTACGCAGTGGCAGGGTTCCAGCAGAGTGACCTTGTCATGCCGTGCTCAAAACCGAGAAAGCCAGCCCGGTTTTTCACAGCGGAGCAGGCACGTTCAATCATCGGGCTTGCTGGAGAGCCGTGGCGCACAATTTTCACCCTCGCAGCCATGACGGGACTTAGACCAGGCGAAGTTCTTGGACTCTCGCTCGACGATCTGGACTTCGAACAGCGGTTGATTTTTGTGCGACGCTCAGCATGGTACAGCCATCTCATCTCGCCGAAGAGTACTCGAAGTGTGGCGACGGTGCCGATGCCTGGACCCTTGTCCGAGGTGATGACAAACTAGCTTGCGTCACGGCGTCCTAACGAAAAACGGTTGCTGTTCTCGAATCGCCGAGGCAATCCCTACAGTGAGAATAAAGTCGTTCAGAAAAAGCTTTGGCCTATTCTGGGTGCTCTTTCTATTCCTCGCTGTGGGATGCACGCGTTCAGGCATGGGCATGGAAGTCTGATGCATTCGAGCGGTGCTTCCTTGAAGGTCGCTCAAGCTCAGTTACGGCACGCTGACGCGAGTACCACATCACGATACTATCTTCACGTGGTGGGCTCAGAGCAGCGCGACGCAGCGGAGAAAGTTGCTAGGATTTTGTGCCCAGATGTGGCCAAACCCGAAAGGAAGTCAATTGCTGTCAATTAGTTGTTTGGTAGGGGCGGTGGGGATCGAACCCACGACCTTCGGCTTAAAAGGCCGCTGCTCTACCACTGAGCTACGCCCCTAAAGTATTTACTGCACAACAACTTGCGAGGCAGTCGCCTCCGAGTCGCTCTTGTTGGTGGCTGTTGTGGTGGCAGTTGGTTCGAGCAGTGACACCACCGCATGCAGCTTGTTCGGACCCAGATGTGCGTACCGTCTCGTCATCGTCAAACTCTTGTGCCCCAACAAATCAGCGATATCTTCGAGCGGGGCGCCCTTCATTCTGAGCCGACTTGCGAACGTATGCCGCAAGTCGTGCCAGTGAAAATTTTTGATCCCGGCCTTAATCACCGCGCCGTCAAACCAATGACGGCCATTCTCCAGTGGCTCGCCGGTCTTCGTCGACTGGAACACACGTCCTTTTCCGTCGCCCCGGCTGTACACAACTCTCAGGGCGGCCACCGCAGCATCATTTAACGGGACGTGTATGGGTTCTTCGTTCTTCGTCCGCGAAATGTTCAACATCCGACTTTTAAAGTCTACCATGTCCCATGTCAGGCCGTATTGACTGCCTTTGCGGATACCTGTGTTAATTGCCAGATCGAGTTCCGGAAGATGAGAGGCCCATTTTCTCTTGATGACTCTGCGGAGTTTTTTCTCTTCCTCTTCTGTTAGAAACCGAACCCGGTTGTTGTCTTCACGCCGATGAGTCACCGATCGTGCAGGATTCATCGTGACCTTCCGATTGAGAATCCCCAGACGATAGCTCAAGGACATTAACGAGCGATAATGGTTGAACGTCGAAGGCGCCCAATTGTGTTTCTCGGCCGCTTTGGCGAGAGCATTTTCAATTTCCCTAGGCGTCAGCTCTTCTGCTGGATGTGGACCGAACCACTCCTTTAGGCTTGCGAAGCGAGGCACGTCCGTTCTATAGCACTGTTTGTCCCTTTTTGCATACGCAAGGGCATCGTCCACGAGTTGACTGAAATTCACGGAAGGCTTGCGAAATAGTTCTGGAAGCTTCTTCCCTTCCAGCACCTGCTGCTTACGTTTCCTATAAAGCGAAATCGCAACGCTTTTCGTGCCTGCCTTTTCCCGCCGGCTTTTGCCGAACTGGTCGAAATAAACGATCCACCAGACTCCGGAGCCCGGGACTTTCTCGAAAACTCCGCGGTGCTTCTTTTCCTCCCTCATGGGTCCTCCTTACCACGCCTCGGAGGGCGGCCCGCTCCCGATTCCTTCGACCATTTCCGGAATGTCTCGGTATCGTATTTCTTGGCACGTGCCTTTCCGCCCTTCTTCCCGATCTTGCGGAGATATTCGCGCACGTCATCGCCCGTTGCGTCATTCTTCGACACACCCAGAGCCTATAATCTAGCAGCTAGATTATCAAGAGCCTTGCGTTGGATGATCCGCCCTGAGCAGACCTTGCAGACTATGGCGCGGTATGAGCACACGCCGACCTAGTCGGCGTACCGGCAACTGCTTCAGGGCAATCAGCCGGTCGACCGTCCTAACACTTACACCCAGCATTCGCGCCGCGTCGAGCTTACTCAAAGCCAGCACTTCCGGTACTTGTTCCAAAATCGTCATATCTGCAGCCATTTTTATACTCCAGCTTTTTATGATTCGCCAATCTGCTCTCGCTGCTCGAGTCAGCAGGAGACACATCAGGGCACCTTCGGTAGCTAATCTAGGGTGTCACCAAACAATTCGTCCAATAGTTCCTTGCCTCGCTCCTATTGGTGGGAGCGATAGGTTGTCAAAGGAGATCTTGCAGACTTGGAATTCGGGGTGCGAACGCAGGATACGCACTCAGCCCTTTCCATCATCCTCCCACCTTTTCAGCAACGCATGGACTCCTCACGAATACGGGCGATTTATACGATTTCGCCTACTTCAAATCCCTCGCCTATTTCAACCGTTTGTGTCGATTTTTCGAGGATGACAGACACCAAAGACACCAAGGCTTAGGAGAAATCCAAAGTCCAGAATTTCACGGAACTATGCAAGTTTGAGACTTGTTGGCGGGTATCGGGCGAAACTTCTACCACATTGGCGACGGGGTACGTAACTGTGCGGAACGGGACTGCATTCCATCTGTCGCGGCCTCATCATCACAGCATGCGATGCAACAAAGCTAGAAAGAAACCAAAGGAAACGCGAGCCGCAATCATAAATGGACTAGCGGAACCTCGCGTAACGAAATCCGCGAGAATCGCAACTCTGAATCTGGATCCCCCGCGAATTGTCGAGCCTCCCAGTACCTTGATGAACGGTATCGTTAGCAAGATCGTCCGTCTCCGGAGCCCCAACAAACCGGATAAGGCTCAAATTTCGATGGATTTGCCGGATCGAGAGTATCGAGAATTGCGAATAGAAAATACGTTAACGGACGAACATGGCGGTGAAGTGAGTCCCAAGAAGGGCGCGCACGTCGATGTTACGGTCGTGGCAAAGACTCGAAGGCTCAAAATTGTGTGACTGTTAGAGCGAACCAATCTACTGGATAGACAGCTGCGAGGCGGGAGCCGGCGTTATCCTCAGTTGAGCCAATGTCGTGGCGGCGTTCCACAAATCTCCATTTTCCTCGGCTTAAGTAATGAGGAAAGAACTTGCAGATAACTGCACTGCATTCGTTAGGCGATGGAAAGCTCACTTACCTTCATTTCCCCTGTCTCGGCTAGGAATTGTTTCGACCTTGTCTTTGATTTCATCTCGCGAAAAGCCTCTGTCTTCTGACTAGGTAAACCAGCCTCGGAATTCGGGTCCACGACACTCCAGTGCAGAAGGCTGAGGGCAAAGGGGAATATCGGGCTTCTTTCCTTACTGGTGTCACAAATAGCGATCACATGACCGAAACGCTGCTTCAATGAATATGCGATGCTCTTCGGCTTCTGTCCCGAAATGTCGATGCGTGCTTCCTTCATCACCTCACTCGTCAGAGGATTCGAGGCTCCTGGGTCGACTCCTGCACTCACGACATCAAATCGTTCACCCGAAAGGGAACGTAGGAAGCCTTCGGCAATGAGACTGCGCGTAGCATCACCCGTTGAGAGGAATAGAACCTTTGATGTGTGGGCTGTCATTTTTCCCCATTCTATCGGCCAACGAATCTTGGCGGTTCGTAGCGTCGACTGCCGTACTCGGCGGACGTGTAGGTGGCTTCGTCCGCGATCGGCGAGATTCGCGAATTTGCCAGTGAGCAACTTGCGGACATTCGTGTGATTCTGCGTGACCAGACACCGGCGGCACGGCTGTTGCTTTCAAAGCACGTCGCACCAATCGTAATGCGACCGGCAAGTCAAGGGTGATGAACGCTTCTACGTGGCTGAGGGAGGTTGGGACTTGCTTGGAGAATACGAAGGGCGGCCTGGCGCCACCCTAAGGAATCCGCAGATGAACCGATGGTGAAGAACCCGGACTACACTATGGGCCGAGAGAGGGAAGCGAATCAGCACTTGACGTAAGAGGCCGGCCTAGGGAAAGAGCCGGCCTCTTGGTCAGGTGAGTGTTTACTGCGGAGACGTTGCGACCGTGACAGGCTGGGACGGCACGCTCAGCGAAATGAGTTTGTTGCCTATCACCTCTCCAGAGACCACCAACTCAACGCGACGATTTTGCTGGCGGCCTTCGGCGGTGTCGTTTGATGCAATGGGCCGAGACTTACCGAAACCCTCGGCAGTCGTTGACGATTCGGGAATCCCCTGGTGGGTCAAATAGCTTCGGACACCTTCCGCGCGCTGCTCCGACAGTTGCTGGTTGTAGGCTTCCGTGCCAACGCTATCGGTATTGCCTTCGACAGCGAGCTTGAGGGTTGGATAGGCGAGGACGATGCCCGATATTTTGGCGAGCTTCTCGCGTGCCAGCGGGCGAAGTGTGAACTTGCCAGAGTCGAATAGGACGTCAGACATGTTAACAACAAGGCCGCGGGCGGTGTCACGAGTTTCAAGAATCAAGTTGAATTGAGCGAGAAGACGAGCGCGGAGTTCTTCGCGATCATTGATAGCTTGCCGAAGTTGCGCGTCGGATGAGGCAGCGGCGGCGCGATTGCGATCGGAATCGGCTTCGGCTGCCATTTGCCCCATTTGGGCATCATTGCGAGATTTTTCCGCATCGGCTTGGGCACCGGCGGCGCGTTGAGCAGCGGCTTGGGCATCGAAGTTGTTTCGGTCGGCGGCGTTCCGGGCTTGTTCCGCCTCGGCTTGGGCGTTGGTGGCTTGATGCGCCGCAACTTGGGCGTCAAGGTTGTTGCGGTCAGCTTCATTGCGCTCACGAACGGCATCGGCGGTCTGGATCTCGGCGACGAGCCGCCGTTGAGACTCGTCGTTGGCGCGAGTCTTGGCGTCGGCTTCACGGCCAGCTGCCGCCATACGTTCCGCTTCTGCGCGTTCTTCGTCGATATGTTTCATCGCGATTTCCCGTGCGTCTTCGGAGGTCTGAACGACTTCGCGTGACATGGAAATCAGTGTTTTCTTGTCTTCATGCTTGCTGATAGCCATTGCATCCACTGCGCTCATCTGATGAACAGCTTTTTCGTAACTGGTGGTGGCATATTTTTCGGCTCCGGCATATTGCGCGATCCGAATGGCATTCCGCGCTTCATAAAATTCCATTGGCAATTTGGCATTCAAGACCACTGGGTCAAACGTATAACCGGTGGGAATGTAGCCTCCCCGGTCGATCAATTCATACTTGGCGTCGACGGACTCGGTCGAGCCAGCTGTATCAGAGCGGATGGAATTTTCGAGGACCACCACGTTGCTCGGACGCCTGACGGCGTAATAAGGCTCCGCTGTTACGATCAGAGCGAAAGCCTGAAGATCGGTGCTTACGTCCACCTTGCTGCGCTGGTTATTGCCAACTAAAATCTCGCCGATATTTATCGGGCGGCCTTCGGGAGAAATTGCCCACAAAACGTAGGTCAGATACTCGGCGCCAAAACTTCCCGGCCGGCCGAGACCGGCGAATTCGGCTTCGATTTTCATCGCGCCGCGTTTGCTCTCGACCTTGGCCTGACCCGTTGCGGCTGGCATCAAGTCTGTACCTTGAAAATTGATCTTGGTGGCGCCACTCCGGTGTTTGTAACTCACCGCCTGGGTGGTACGGCTGACCACGTTGATTCGATAAGTCGGAGTGGGATTGGTGGAGTTGGCCGGAATGGGCGCGGGATTCTGCGCTCGCGCCGACACGCCAAAGGACACCACGAACGCAAGGGTGATAGCAGCTATCTTAAACATGAGTCTCCTTCTAGAAACTGTGAGGATCTCAGTATCAGCGTTTCTGATTCGCAATACTGTGCGTTACTGGACGTTCCTGCGGCAAAACAGGGATCTCAATTGTGTAATCGGCGCGACAGTGGCTTGCCGGGCCGGAAATTATTCCGGCAAGCTCGCGGACGGAAGTATCTACCTCTGATTCGAAGCGGCTTCCTTTGATTCGTTGCGCGGCGCGCTCTTTTCCAGGACGTCAACGAAATGACGGCCCGTCGATGGCACATGCATGTGTTCACTTCTTACGATTTGCTTGGCTTTGATGGCGTGTCCATAGATTTGTTCGTTGGCATCATCGTCGGGGCGAAGTGTGGACCCTTCCAAGGAAACGCCGGCAAACAAACCGCGGGAACGGGAGTAACTGAGGAGCTCGGCGCGCATCCAGGCGTCGGTGTCCGCGGATGCGTCACGTCCCTTGGGCCCGCCTGCAATGGAAGCGTCGGCTCCCAGCTTAACCTTGCTGCTCAGAATCGATTCCATGCCTCTGTCGTTCATGACCAGCAGGATCAAATCGGTAGCTTCGCCACCAATCTGAAAACCGATGCTGCCGCCTTCTAGTGCATACATCGCTGGAGCTCCCCAGCGACCACGAAACTTTTCACCTGTGCGGCAAACCATCGCGCCTCGGCCGTATTCAGCACCGACCAAAAAGGCCGCCTTTAAAACGGAAGGAAACACGATAACACATTCTGCTTTTTCGAGAAGGTCGTGAGGAATATTGTCCGGAATGTTGAGCACTTCTTGCATCACCACGCCACTCTCTTCCAGGCGTTTTTGTTCCTTGTTTAATTCTTGGGCAGGTAGTATGGCTGCGCCAAGAGTGAGACATGCTGCAATTGCTAGGTAGTTCTTCATTTGCTGACCTCCCCGGTCACACCTTCATTCATAAAATGATTCGAATAAAACAATTGTGGAGTTGAAGAGCTTTAAGACAGATTTACGTTATGAGGGGACCTAGGTTGCCCGACCCTCAAGCAGGCTTTTTCGTTTCTCCTAGTTTGCGTTTCTTAGTTCATTCACGAGCTTTTTCGCTTCTTTCATTCTTTCTTTGTAAAACAAGGGATTGATCAGAACGACTGTCGCGCCCAGATGAACATGTTGTTTAGTCCCTTTCTTGGTCAAAAAGAGCGACAGCGCCACGTACGTCTTAATCTCTTTCTGGAGAAACCTGACTACACGTCGATTCGAGTCATTCATAAACCAGCTCCGATCCGAATTTCTTGAAGCGTCAGACTCGGCTGCGCTAGCGTTCAGATACGTCCGAGTAACACGAGAACGACCACAACCAGCAAGACGAGACCTAAGCCGCCCGTCGGGGCGTAACCCCAACTCCGGCTGTGGGACCAATGGGGTAACGCTGCGCACAGCGCCAAGACCAAGAAGACGATCAAAATAATTCCGAGCATGCTGTGCTGCTTCTGAGATCAATTCCATTTCTCGATGTGATCTGGGTTTTCCACTGCAGCGGCCCTCCCACTGGGTGAGAGCCATTTGTCAGACGCACTTCGGGACATTAGTTCACGTAGACGGAAACCGCGATTCGATCCCGGGGATAGCGACGGTTGTAAAGATAGTAGCCGTCGTCAGAATAGGAGATGTACACGTCGTCGTTGTCGTACCAGTTGTTGGACCAGTATTCCGGCCAGGGATCAACCAGGCTGAACCAGAACCCGCCATATTGGAAGCGCGGATACCCGCCAACCATCATCACGGGGTAACTGTAGATGCGAAACGAATGGCCTGCGCCGAAGTAACCGTTGTAGCGGTCTTCGGGGATGCGATATCCCTCGTAGCCACCGCGTTGCTGCCAGTCGCGGTGCTCGGACTGCCAGTTGTGTGCGCGATGCTCCTGCCAAGCCGACTGCTGTTCGCCTTCCTGGCGATGCTGTTCCTGCTGAGATTGCATTTTGACTGGCTGCACATACTGCTGTTGGCCTGACCGCTGTTGTTGTGCGTTCGATTGCTGCTCGCCGTATTGTTGTTGACTCTGCTGACTCCGGACTTGTTGCTGCTGATGTTGTTGTTGCTGCTTCTGTTGTTGTTGCTGCTTCTGTTGTTGCTCCTGCTGACCCTTGGCTTGTTGCTGCTCATGCTGTTGCTGCTGCTTATCAGACTGCGCGTGTTGTTGCTGTTGTTTCTGTTGCTGCTCTTGCTGACCCTTGGCTTGTTGCTGCTCACGCTGTTGCTGCTGCTTATCAGACTGCGCGTGTTGTTGCTGTTGTTTCTGTTGCTGTTCTTGCTGACCCTTGGCTTGCTGCTGCTCATGTTGTTGCTGCTGCTTATCAGACTGCGCGTGTTGTTGCTGTTGTTTCTGTTGCTGCTCTTGCTGACCCTTGGCTTGCTGCTGCTCATGTTGTTGCTGCTTGTCAGACTGCGCCGGCTGCTGGGCGTGTTGTTGCTGTTGCTTCTGTTGCTGCTCCTGCTGACCCTTGGCCTGCGGTTGCGCGGCCTGCCTATCCTGTTGTTGAGGCTTCTCCGGCTGTTGTCGTTCTTGAGGCTTGGTCTGCTGATGCTCTTGCGGTTTGCCTTGTTCCTGCGGTTTAGGCTTGTCTTCTTGCTGCGCGGGATGATCCTGTCGGCCATTAGCCGGTGTGGCCATTCCAAACATAACCAGAAGCGCGATCGTGCTGACGAATCCAGTAATTTTCATAGTTGTTCTCCATTGCTTTGGGCCGGTGCCCGTCGAAAGACAATGCACCGGGAACTTGATCTCTGATTTCTGGTGGGCTGGAACTGAACTGTTTGTGTCGCGCATCACCCAACGCGAATACGGGAGAGCGAATGAAACACCCCAACCACGTTAAGGAGCCATAAGACCACGGCGATAACAACCACTCCGTTCAAAATTGACTTGATGCTGCTTTGCATGGGGATGAACCGATTCACCAACCACAGCAGGACGCCGACCACAATCAGAGCTATCAGAATTTGCATTAACGGCATATTGTCCACTTCTTTCTTCGCATGAAGACACCCGAAAGCGTTCGTTTTGCGCTTGGTTTATCTTTTGGTCCGAGGGCTGGTGCGAACTACGGGCGGGGTGTGCAACCGGGGACTTCTGAGAGATTCGGGCGACAGCGTTTGGCGACTGCCTCTGGCCATCGCTCTTCTCCTTCCCCTACAAGCAGCACACTAGAACAAAATAAAGGGAAGATCTGTTCCCTAAAACACACATTGGTATCTTGTACGCTAGAGTACGTTCGGTGATAACATCTGAACTATCCGTATGGCAAAAGCTGCGATTCCAAGACGAAACGCCAGCGCTAAGGAAGCCATTTACGACGCGCAGGCTTTCCTCGACTCGGCCGGCGTTGCCAGAAAAGTCGTCGACTACTCCAAGCGTGACACCATTTTTGCGCAAGGCGATTCCGCTAAACACGTCATGTATTTACAGAAGGGCAGCGTAAAGTTGTCCGTTCTAAATACCACCGGGAAGGAAGCCGTCGTCGCGGTTCTCAAACCGGGAGATTTCTTCGGCGAAGGCTGTCTTGCCGGTCAGTCCATTCGCATGGGGTCTGCCACAAGTACGGTACCCAC
>Ga0070762_10000983_pt1 | contig 12767 bp, 11 predicted proteins | sample HubBroMetageREF2_FD_66726 | JGI IMG/M metagenome (GOLD analysis project Ga0070762, IMG submission 66726) | Reference soil microbial communities from the Hubbard Brook experimental Forest, New Hampshire, USA - Hubbard Brook CCASE Soil... | ecosystem: Environmental > Terrestrial > Soil >...
TCGAATTTCAAGTTCACTGAATGCAGTTCCTCCAAAGATAGATCTTGAAGCTCGCAGTGTTTCTCCAGACATATCTGCACGGCTTTTCCGATTTGCTCATGGGCTAGACGAAACGGGACTCCGCGCTGTACCAGGTATGTCGCAGCCGCCCACGCGTTCATGAATCCCGATTGCGCGGCCTGCGTCATGGCCTCGTAGTTAAACTCCACACTTTTCATCCAGCCGGATACTAGGGGCAGCAGCAAAAGCACAGTGTCAGCAGCATCGAACAACGGCTCCTGAGTCTCTTGTAAGTCCTTGTTGTAGGCCAGGGGCAGGCCTTTCATGCAAATCTGCAGTGCGGTTGCATCTCCGATCACACGAGCGCACTTGCCGCGTGTGAGCTCCAAAAGATCAGGGTTCTTCTTCTGTGGCATCGCGCTGCTTCCGGTCGAATAAGCTTCGGGCAAGCGCACAAAGCCGTATTCCTGCGACGAAAACAAAATCATCTCCTCCGCCCATCGACTCAAGTGCAGAGCGAGCAGCGAGAGCGTGTTCACAAACTCGAGGACGAAATCGCGATCACTCGTGGCGTCGATGCTGTTTGCTGTCGGGTTGTCAAAATCGAGATCGGCCGCAATCGCGCAACGATCCAGTGGCAGTGTCGCTCCCGCGACCGCACCCGAGCCTAGAGGGCAAACATTCAACCGCTTCCGGCAGTCACCGACCCTATCGGCATCCCGCAGAAACATTTCGACGTAAGCCAGCAGCCAGTGCGACACCAACACTGGTTCCGCACGCTGCAGATGCGTGTATGCAGGCATTGCGGCATTCCCAGCTTGCTGAGCGCGGTCCAGCAGGACGCCACCCAACGTTGCCAGGTCGGCACGTACTTGATCTACCGCGGCTCGGACATACAAACGAAGATCGGTCGCGATTTGGTCGTTTCGACTGCGCCCGCTGTGCAGCTTGTATCCAACCTCGCCAATCAGCGTGACCAGCTTCTTTTCGACGAAGTGATGCACGTCTTCGGCTTCGTCGTCCTCGAGAAACGCAGGCGATGCGGCTGCCTGCTCGCCGATTCGCTGCAATCCTTGGAGAACGGCGATCAGCTCCGTAGAATCCACAATGCCTGCATCCTTCAACGCCCGAGCATGTGCGCTGCTGGCTGCAAGTTCGTGGGTCAACAATCGCCGGTCAAACTCAAACGAACGCTGCCAACGCTCGAACGCCGGATCCAGAGGTTGCCGGAAGCGGCCGGACCACATCTTCATTGCGCCACCTCCGATCTCGTTATCGGCTTACGCGCTTGAGCTCGTGAGCGCGAGGGAAGACCAAGGATGCGAATGAAGCCGGCCGCATCCTTCTGGTCGTAACTGTCGCCCATGGTGAACGACGACAGATCGGTGCGATACAGCGAGTGCTCAGATTGGCGGCTCACGACAGAGACGTTGCCCTTATATAAAGACAGCGTGACCGAGCCGCTTACATCCTTTTGCGTGCTTTCGACAAAAGCATCAAGCGCTTCGCGAAGCGGCGCGAACCACAGCCCGAAGTACACGAGTTCCGCATATTTCAGCGCGATGTACTGCTTGAAATGCGTGACGTCGCGTTCGAGGCAAAGCGCTTCGAGTTCGCGATGCGCCGTGATCAGCAAAGTTCCGCCAGGAGTCTCGTAGCAGCCACGTGACTTGATTCCGACGAATCGATTCTCCACCAGGTCGACGCGTCCAATGGCATTACGACCACCGACTTCGTTGAGCAGTTCGACTAATGACACCGGATCAAGCTGCAGGCCATTGACCGAAACCGGAACTCCCGCTTCAAAGCCGATCGTGACTTGCTCTTCACGATCCGGCGCGTCTTGCGGCGAACAGGTGAGCTGCCAGGTGCTCGGCAAAGGCGCATTCGCGGCATCCTCCAACTCGCCGCCCTCGTGGCTGATGTGCCACAGATTTCGGTCGCGGCTGTGAATCTTTTCGCGGCTGGCGGCCACCGGGATGCCGTGCTGCTCGGCATAATCGAGGCAATCCTCACGGGACTTCAACGTCCACTCACGCCAGGGAGCGATCACGCGTAGCTCAGGCGCAAGCGCCTGGTACGCCAATTCGAAGCGTACCTGATCATTGCCTTTGCCTGTACACCCATGCGCAACCGCCGTGGCTCCTTCCCGCAAGGCCACTTCAACCTGATGTTTCGCAATCACTGGCCGGGCCAGCGATGTGCCCAGCAAATATTTGTGCTCGTACACTGCACCCGCTTTCAACGCGGGGAACACATATCCGGTAAGAAATTCTTCGCGGAGATCCTCAACCACGACTTGAGATGCGCCGGTGGCGTAGGCTTTCGCGACGACAGCTTCAATGTCGTCTCCCTGGCCAACATCGCCCACCATTGCGATTACATCGCAGGCGTAATTTTCTTTGAGCCACGGAATAATAATGGAGGTATCCAGACCTCCCGAATAGGCAAGCACAATTTTCTCAGGCATGAGCGCTCCTCGATGGCAGGCGCGTTTCGCCGCCAAGCAATAAGTATAAGATGGCCTTCTGCACGTGCAGCCTGCTTTCTGCTTGATCGAAGACCACCGATCTCTCCGAGTCCATAACTGCGTCGGTGATTTCCTCTCCACGATGAGCGGGCAAGCAGTGCATGAATACCGCATGGGGAGCCGCTCCTGCCACGAGTTCCTGGTTCATCTGGTAAGGCGGGAAAATCTTGGCGCGTTTGCCAGTTTCGTGCTCCTGGCCCATGCTGGCCCACGCATCGGTATAAACCGCGTCAACGCCTTCAACCGCCTCGTGTGGGTCGGAGAGTAGATCGATCTCGGCGCCGGTCTGTTCGGCGATCGCTTGTGCGTCAGCGAGGATTTGCGCATTTGGACCGTAGCCCTTAGGCGTGGCCACGCGTATTTTGGATCCAAGAAAAGCGCAAGTAAGCAGTAAAGAATGGGCCACGTTATTGCCGTCGCCAACGTAGGCCAGTCGGATATTCTTGAGATCGCCGAAGCGTTCTTGCAGCGTGAAATAGTCGGCCAATGCCTGACACGGATGCTCCAGATCGCTAAGAGCGTTGATCACTGGAATGGAAGCGTGCTCAGCCATCCCCTGAATTGTTTTCTGGGCAAACGTGCGCAACACAATCGCGTTCACCCAACGCTCGAGATTATGCGCAATGTCGCTCAGTTTTTCCCGCGCGTCCAGTCGCTCTTGCGTCTGGTCCACGAAGAATGTAGCGCCGCCAAGACTTGACATCCCCGCTTCGAACGTCAGCCGTGTTCGCAGCGAGGGCTTCTCAAAGAACATCACCATTTGTTTGCCGGCTAGCGCGCTGCGGAAATCTGCCGGACGCGCCTTCATGATTCCGGCAAGCTGAAGCACAGCCTCGACACCGGCGCGACCTAAATCGCGCGTCGAAACTAAGTCAGTGCCCGAGAAAGTGTTGGAAACCCTTGCGGGAGTGGCAGGCGCTCTTTTCAATGACGGACTATTCACTTTGACTCCTCGTTTTCTTTCTCGGGATGTGATTCACCGTGTGCTTCGCCGCTCGTTGTCGTTTCACAGTCAAGGCTGAATCGAGCGCTCGGATCACTTCATCAACGTGTTTTTCTTCAATGATGTAGGGCGGCAAAAAACGCAGAACCGTCTCATGCGTGCGATTGACCAGAATCCTATTTGCCATGAGAGTGGAAACAACCACCTTCGCTGCATCGGCTGAGTCCAATTCCATCGCGAGCATGAGACCTAGCCCGCGAACTTCGCGAATACAGTCATGTTTAGCCTTCAGCCCTTCAAGCTGTTCACGGAAATAATTTCCTATCTCGCGCACATGATCGAGTAATTCATCCAGCACCCGCAGAAATTCGATCGCGACTGCACAGGCCAGCGGCCCTCCACCGAACGTCGTGCCGTGCATGCCAGGATGCATGCTGCTGGCTACGCGATTGGTAGTGAGAATCGCCCCCAGCGGTAGTCCCGCGGCCAACGGTTTCGCAATCGTGACGACGTCAGGCTGAACGCCATAGTGTTGGTAGGCGAAATAGCGCCCGGTCCGCCCTAAGCCACACTGGATCTCGTCTAGGATCAGCAACGCATCACCGCTCTCGGTTAACTTGCGCGCTAGCTGCAAGAACTCCGGGCTGACCGGACAGATTCCGCCTTCGCCTTGAATCGTCTCTATGCAAATTGCACACACGCCTGCGTCGAACTGGTGTTTCAGGTCTTCCACATCATTGAACCGAACAAAGCTGATTCCCGGCAGAAGCGGAACGAAAGGATCGCGATACTTGGCTTGCCCGGTAGTTGCGAGCGAACCAAAAGTGCGTCCATGAAATGAGTTATCCAGGGCGAGGATGCGCCACTTTGGCCGGTGGCCATTCGTATTTCTCGTCCGCGCATAGATGCGCGCAAGTTTCAGCGCGCCCTCCCACGCTTCGGTTCCGCTGTTACAGAAAAAAGCTCGGTCCATCCCGGAGATTTTGGTCAAGCGCTTGGCGAGTTCTGCCTGGTACTCGTGAAAAAACAGATTGGAAACGTGAATCAATCGCCCCGCTTGGCGTTTCAAGGTCGCCTGAATCGCAGGATGTGTGTGTCCCAGCGCATTGACGCCGATCCCGCTGAGAAAATCGAGATAGCGATTTCCGCGCGAATCCCACAGATACACGCCACGGCCTTTTTCGAACAGGATCTTGTGACGATCGTAGGTCGGGAGCAGCAATTTTCCTTCGGAACGAATGACAGAGGCGAGACTCATGCGCCAATCACCTCCGTCCCACACGCCAGCTTGGTGAAGTAGAACTGCGGAAGAATGTCGACCTGTGCCGCTGGCAGAATACGCACTCGACCAACGCCTTTATGGAGTGCCTGACTGCAAGCCTCGAGCTTGGGCAGCATGCCGCCGCCGATGACGGAAGCTGCAATCAATGCGGCTACATCTTTGGTGTTCAACCAGGAAATGATCTCGCCGTCGGCATCTTTCACTCCGTCAACATCGGTAAGAAAAATGAGCGTGTCGGCGTGGCAAGCCACAGCGCAGGCGGAAGCCATTTGGTCTGCGTTGATGTTGTAGTATTCGCCGTCGGAGCCGAGCGCCACCGAGGACAGGACCGGAATACCGCCGGCATTCCAAAGAGCTTCGATCCAGCGCGGCTCCGCGTAACAAATCTCACCAACAAATCCGAGGTCACAGCCTGGATTTTGTTTTTTCCGCGCGCGGAAGGCCATCCCGTCTGCGCCGCAGAGACCCACCGCCGCGCTTCCCGCGGCAACAATCGCCGCGACCAGGGTCCGATTGACGATCCCAGACAAAACCATGAGAGCCACGTCGCGAGTTTCGGCGTCCGTAATGCGGAGGCCGTTTACGAAGTCGCTCTCTTTGCCCAGCAGCTTGAGCGTACGAGTGAGTGCGGTCCCTCCACCATGCACGACGGCGACGTGATGACCGTCCTGCGCCAACTCAACAATCGCGCGGGCGCACTTGCGCAATCTCGACTTATCCTCGAGCGCCGCACCTCCGATTTTGACTACGATTTTCACTGCAAGCCTTCCTCTTCATTCCATCCGTACATCAGGTTCATGTTCTGCACCGCCTGGCCGGCTGCGCCTTTGAGCAAGTTGTCCACGCACGAAACCAATACGAGGCGGCGGCCGTCATCGGCAAGGCAGAAGCCAAGATCGCAATAGTTGGTGTGCAGAGAGAACTGAATCTGCGGCAGCTTTGGGGTCGCAAAAACCCGCACCCAGCGTCGGCCAGCATAAAAGTCGCGAAAGCAAGATTCGACTTCCCCTGTCTTCATCTCATGCTTCAAACGCACGTAGATAGTCGAGAGAATTCCTCTGGGAATCGGAAGCAGATGAGGAGTGAAAATTAATTCACTTGCATTCAGCTTCAACTGCTCCAACATCTCTCCCACATGCCGATGGGCGAAGACCGAGTAGGCCGAAAGGTTGTCGGCAACAGAAACAAAGTGCGTGCGCGAATTCGGCTCCTTGCCCGCACCGGATACGCCGGACTTAGAATCGGAAATGATTCCGTGCTCGCGATCCACAATTCCTGCCTTGAGCAAGGGCGCTAACGCCAAAATTACCGAAGTTGCGTAGCATCCGGGATTCGCGACTAACGCCGCGCCTGGAATTTGATCGCGACTCAACTCGGGCAATCCGTAAACTGCCTTTGCGGTGAGGTCAGCGGCAGTCACTGAATCCGCATCCTTGAAGTCATACACCGCGCGGTTGTGCGCTTGCTTAAGGCGCCAAGCGCCACTTAAGTCGACGACGCGCAACCCCTGTGCAATCGCTTCGGGAACGAGTGCGCGTGAGGCCTCGTGCGGCGTCGCCAGGAAAAGCAACTCGATGCCTTGTTGCTTGAGCTCCGGCCACGAGAGCGCTTGCAGCGGGTAGCTTCCATTGCCCGAAAGGGCTGGAAAAATCTCAGCCAGATTCGGAGATGCATCGGTATCACTCTGGCGGCGCAGCAGGGCAGGCTTTTCTACCCGAGGATGACGCAGCAAGAGCCGCGTAAGCTCCAGACCGGAATATCCAGTCGAACCTAGCACTGCGGTCTTGAGTTTCGCCGGCATCAAGCGAGCATCTCCTGGATGCGGGCTGCCAACCTCTTTGCATCCTCTTTGTCTGCACAAACCGTCAGGATGGTGTCATCTCCAGCGATCGTGCCAATCGCTTCCGGCCACTCCTCGTCGTCTAGTGCGGCGGCGACCGGTTGGGCGCTGCCAACGCTCGTCTTGATCACCAGCAAGTTTTGTGCGGGGCGCAACCCCAGCACGAATTCCCGTACCAGGCGCGACACCGGCGGTAACGACGGCGCGGACGAACTTTCACCTTGCGAAAGAGAGTAGCCGTCAGCCGTCTTCGCCAGTCGCATGTCGCGAACATCCCTCGAGAGAGTTGCTTGCCCCACCTTGAGGCCCCGTTTACGCAGAGCCCGCTGCAAGTCTTCCTGACTGGCGACGGGACCATGCTTCAGGAGATCCAGGATGACGCGTTGTCTTAAGGTTTTATTCATAATGAATAATTATGCATTATGATGCATAAACATGCATTCATATTATCTGCTTGACCGCAGGTGTCAAGTGGAAACTGAAGGAGAACCTTGACACGAATGTAACGTTGCACCCGAGAAATTCCTCAGGCTTAGGCGCTGATCCGAATGGTCAACGCGAGACTAACTGCCGCTTTCGGTTGTGATAGATTGTTAACAATGTGGGCGCGTAGCTCAGTTGGCAGAGCAATGCCCTTTTAAGGCATGGGTCGATGGTTCGAGTCCATCCGCGCTCACCACATCCCGCTGCCCTGTTTCATATTAAGAATCTGTCGAGTGAGCCTCGAGGCACGAGATTCGTCGATGGCTAATTATGAATTTTAACAATCCTGTAACCTTCTGGGTGCTCTTTTGAGGATATAAATCGAAAATCCCACCTCGTTTCTGGCCAGGAGTGTTTTCATATGGCGATCAATCGCAGGGACTTTCTCAGAGGTGCGGCAGGTGTGTCCGGCGCAGCACTGGCGGGATCAGGACTCAGCAATCAACTCTTAGCGCGCGGGACTCGAACCTCGGTACCTCTGCCCCGGCCGGATCAGTCTGCAATCCAAAATATTGTCGTTCTCATGATGGAGAACCGTAGCTTCGACCACATGCTCGGCTGGATGCCTAACGCACGAGGCCGGCAAGGTGGCTTAGTCTATACCGACAAGAATGGCGTAAAACATGAGACTGCCCGGCTGACCAGTTTCACCGGCTGTCCACATCCCGATCCCGACCACTCTTACGAGGGCGGTCGTTCCGAATACGACGGCGGCAAGATGGACGGCTGGCTTCGCACGACGACTAACGACGAGTACTGCATCGGATACTACGCCGAGGAAGACCTGAAGTTCTTCAGCGCGTTCGCGCGCAACTACACTACGCTGGACAACTATTTTCCGTCGATCATGTCGTCGACTTTTCCCAACCGAATTTTTTCCTGGGCAGCACAGACCGACCGTCTGGATAATTCCACAAACTCTTGCTCTTTGCCCACCATCCTGGACACGTTAGGCAACGCTGGAGTGAGTGTTAACTATTATTTTAGTAATGTCCCGTTCCTGGCGCTGTGGGGAACGAAGTATCTGTCGCTAACTCTGCCCCTTGATGCATTTTTACTGCAGGCGTCGCTCGGGCTGCTGCCGTCCGTTTCCTTTGTTGATCCGAGCTACACATTGCTCGATGATGGCTCGGGAAACGACGACCATCCCCATGCCGATCTCCGCAATGGCGAGGCTTTTGTGCAGAAGGTATTCAACGCCGTCACCCAAGGGCCAAACTGGGCCAACACTGTGCTCATAGTAAATCGCGACGAGTGGGGAGGATTCTTCGAGCATATCAGGCCTCCGCGTGTGATCGCACCCAACGATGTGGACAAGGATCTCAAGAACGGCAAAGCGCTGCTGGGTTGCCGAGTGCCGGTCGTGGTGGCCTCTCCGTTCAGCAAGGGGGACGTAAACAATCCGCGAATCAATTCTGACCTCTACGATCACACTTCGGTGCTGAAGTTCATCGAGTGGCGATACGGGTTGCCGCCACTCACCAAGCGCGATGCCTCGAATGAGATTGGAAACCTCGCGTCCGCCCTTGACTTCAACAACCCCGACCCGACCGTGCCGTCACTGCCAGTGGTGAACAAGGTCAATGCCAAGGGTTGCGGAGCATCGGTGATCGTGGATGGTCATGAGGGCGGCAATGCGGACATGGTGGCGTTACTGAAATCAGAGCGGATGGAAGGTTGGCCCGTGTCCAGCAGACGGGATTAGTTAAACCCTGCGCCAATTACCGGCCGACTCCTTGCGCGGCCAGATTCGCATTCTTCGTGTCGAACCGCATTTTCGTGTCGAACATGGATAAACTCGATCCTTCCGTTACGGCGCAGGCCGTCGATGACAGGATTAAGAACATCTCTCACGAGGCCATAGCAGCGTTTGACGCCGGGCATTCGTGAGTATCTCCCACAAAACGTCTGCAACTTTTCTAGACATAAATCCCTCTGGCTAGAATTTCAATCCCAGTGCTCTGAGTCTGTTTCTTAACGCCGATTACTTTCTCGCGTCTGGTTGTACCCACTTTGCCTGGCGGCATATCTAAGATGTTGGGCCGTCTCCGCGAGAACGCATCTGGAGATGCAGTGTTTTCTCGCTACCACAGAGGCGGGTGATCAGCTCTACGTTTGTTGGCGCATATCAGCGTATTCCTGCGATCTGGGTATGAGCCTGTAGGTTGTCTGGCGTAGCACAAAAAAAGACCTTCACCTCGTGATGCGTTCCTCATCACGATTAGGCATACTGATGTTTGTGGACAGGACAAAGACAATGCCAACCCACAGCCGCATTTCCGACTCTACTGCCCAGCCTAACAAGGTCGCGGACAAAACGACAGCCATTCCGGCGCGCAATCCGGTCGGCGCAAAGATTGCAGAAACGGGGCTTCCCGAACCAGTTGCTCCCATCGAGGGATTGATCCGTCCTCCGGTGCCGCCGTTTTCTCGTGAGACGGCTGTTCAAAAGGTTCGCCTGGCCGAAGATGGTTGGAATTCCCGCAATCCCGAGAAGGTCGCTCTGGCTTACACTCTCGACTCCCGTTGGAGAAACCGCTCGGAATTTGTAAACGGCCGGCAAGAGGTCGTCGCTTTTCTGACCCGCAAGTGGGACAAAGAGCTGGACTACCGGCTCATCAAGGAGCTTTGGGCCTTCACCGAGAATCGCATCGCCGTGCGATTCGCCTACGAATGGCACGATGACTCGGGAAATTGGTTTCGCTCGTATGGCAACGAGAACTGGGAATTCAGTAACGACGGCCTAATGTGCTTGAGGCTGGCCTGCATCAACGATCTTCCCATCAAAGAGTCCGACCGCAAATATCACTGGCCGCTCGGACGACGTCCGGATGACCACGCAGGATTGAGCGATCTTGGTCTGTAATTAAAGTCGTGTAGTAGGCGACACGGAGAAGTCGATGTGATCGTGGTCGATGGGGGAACACTTCTGGTTTAGGCCTTCGCGTCAAATAGAATGTGCGTATACTCGGGGAGCTAAAATGATATGTCGAAGCACAACCGTAAGGAATGCGATCTGTGTGCTTTCTCCGTGTCCGGAGTGACAACTACGTAATCTATTTTCAATTCAAAAGGAGGAATCAAAAATGGCCGAACCCAAATCCGCTGCGACCGAAAACGAAATTTCTCGCGATCGCCTCGCCGAGCTGTTGAACGAAGACCTTGCCCGCGAATATCAAGCGATCATCGCCTACGTAGTCTATTCCCAGGTGCTCAGCGGCGCCCAATACATGGACATCGCGGCCCAGCTCGAGATTCATGCCAAGCAGGAACTCGATCATGCACTTATTCTCTCGCGGCAGATCGACTACCTCGGCAAAATGCCGGTGGTCACTCCCAAGCCGGTGCGTACATCGAAAGATGCGAAAGAAATGCTCCGGTACGATCTCGATAATGAGAACGAAACCATTCGCAACTACCGTGATCGCGTCCGGCAATGCGAAGCGCTCGGCGAATTCGCCATGGCGGAACAGATTCGACAAATCCTGGTGCAGGAACAGGATCACCAAATCGATTTAGCCACTGCCCTTGGGGAAGAAGTTCCAGACCTTAGTGGCGGTCCCCAAGGCCGCAGCCTGAAGAAGGGTCGCTAGAGTTAAATAGAGTTAATAGGAGATGAGTGGACCATGGAAACGAGGCCGGTACACGTCCTCGTCGGTTACTGCAAGGCGCCGGCCTTCACGCCATTGGGTTACGTGGTAATGCCAGAGCATTTCCATCTGTTGATGAGCGAACCTCGGGTAGGAAATCCTTCTACAGCAATGCAGAGCGTGAAACAGCGTTTTGCCCAGAGAGTCGTGCCACGTCGCCGACGCAAGAAGGATAAGGGTCTTCTTCAGGAGGCCTGTCCGGCGCCGTGTGGCAGCCTTGCTTTTACGATTTCAATGTTTACACCGAGCGTAAACGAGTGGAGAAGTTGCGGTATATGCATCGCAATCCAGTGAAGAGGGAATTAGTGCAGGAGCCGGAGCAGTGGCTTTGGAGCAGTTTCCGTCATTACGAGTACGGAGAGGCAAGCTTGGTTCGCCTCGATGATTGCGACCTCATGCAGATGAGGGCAAAAAAGCCGGCGGTGTAAGTGATACAGACACCCGCCCCTTGCAAAAAACGCAAGGAACGGGGCACCCCAATTCTCCCTTTTCGCGCTAAGGGCCGGGGTACCAGCAACGTAAATCAGCTTCCAACCCCCCGCTAATCGTCGCTCGCTAGCAGATCGATCGAGACATAGAAACCTTCGGGGGCTGGCCCACGCTCTCACCACACACAAACACGGGTGCCCTGCCCTTCTCGCGTTCTTTGCGGGAGGGCGGGGTTTTAGCTGACATCGCGGCGGCGGACCACCGGATACACACCAAGCTGCTCACGACGACGCGCTTGTTCGGTGAGACTCAATCTTGATCGCGCCTTCTTCGCCAGTCACAGGGTGCGGGGCACTGCTCTGGGTCTGATCCTCAACCATGGGCGAGCAGCCCACGATGCAGCATGAGGGAGGACGCTCGCGCCTACAGTTGCAGCGGGCTCCTGCGATCAACGTGGAAACACAAAGGTCCGCGAGTCCGCGATCACGGAAAAGCCTCTAAAAGCCCCGCCTTCCCGCGCAGAACGCGAGAAGGGCAGGGCAACTGCGTGTGTGGTGAAAGCCTGGGCCAGCCCCTTCTACAGCGCCTGATCCAACCGCTTCGCTACGTCTTTGGCAATGTTATCGGTAATTCCCAAGCTATCAGAATCGCCACGCTTGCTTTTTTTTATCTCTTTCGCAAGTACGGATGCCCCATGGGAGTCTTGCAGAGTGATATTGAAGGAAAGCGAAGTTGTGCCTACGAAGAATCCCAGTGGCCCAGCGGACGCGCGCACCGCTCGATTGCCTTTCTTGAAGTCCTTCACCGTAATCCGCAGTGTCAATGCCGTACATCCAGCGCCCGCGGCACGGTCACCAGCCCGAAGAAATGTGTAAGCCGGCTGTCTGGCCCTGAGTTGTTTGACGAGCTGTTCGTAGAGCAACACTCGATACTCGGCCGGTAATTCAACCCCACTCAGCGCGATCGGAGCAAGCACCACTGATCGCGGCGGCGCGCCTGTGTCCGTACAAACCGGTGCTGGTGGTTCCATAGAGGCGGTAACGCTGGTCGCCAGTTGATCACGAATCCTGTCAGCCTGCTGGGAGGGCAATTGGAAAACGGCCCCGTGGTATCCGTCGTGCCCATCGATGAATTCGACGGTCAGGAGATCAACTTTCTTGTTGGTGAGCGCGCCAACCGCCGCTTGCCCTCCGGCGCCGGCCAGCCCGCCTATGGGTCCGAGTGGAATGAACGCTAATGGGATGGCTCCGCGCACAACACTCCCCGTGGTCCCCCACGGCAAGGCCCGCTGGTCCCCAATAAACACATTCACAATTAGCGTTCTCGGGAGAACCTCATTGGTGTCCTTTGCCGTAAAAACCAGAGACTCCGGCGTAACGGTGAGGTTCCCTTTGAGGTTGGTCCTGACATCTGGCAGACCTGCTATATGGATCGCATCGTTGGGTTCGGAAAGGGTGGCTGGATTCTCGGCGCGCACCACGGATGTGGCAAGAGCAACCGCGAGAAACGCAATGGTGAGGTTTTGCATGGTGAAGTCCTCCTTAAAGTAAATACATACGTGTATGTATTAGTTGATTGAAACATGATGGCATACACTTGTCAACGCGAAA